>MDTC01238524.1_pt1 | contig 10744 bp, 9 predicted proteins | sample 811181 | NCBI WGS metagenome assembly MDTC01 (sample SAMN05326644, study PRJNA326480) | marine metagenome | isolation source: seawater | place: Pacific Ocean: North | collected 2011 | reverse complement strand
GAAGCCGCCGCGGTGCTCTCGCTGACCACGCTGGACATGGCCTGCGTGGCACCGCTGCTGGCGCCCGGGGCGATGCTCCTGCACCTGCCGCCGTTCCTCGATGCCCGGCCCTTCGCCGAGGCCCGCTCGGGCCGCGCCGCCGGCCGGGCCAAATGGGCCGCCGAGCTCGGGCTCGAGCCCGAGGGCCACTGGCTGCTGACGGTGGCCATGATGCGGCCCGGCGACAAGCTCGAATCCTACCACCGCCTGGCCCAGGCGCTAGCGCTGCTGTCGGGCGGCGACTGGACGCTGCTGGTGGTCGGCGACGGCCCGGCCCGGGACGAGGTCGAAAGCCTGCTGAACGCGGCAGCGAAGGGCCGCGTGGTCTTTGCCGGGGCGCGCCAACCGGGCGACCTGCCGGAGCTTTATGCCAGCAGCGATCTCTACCTCTGGCCGGCCGCCGGCGAGGCCTACGGCATGGCGCTGCTGGAGGCCCAGGCGGCTGGCCTGCCGGTGGTGGCGGGCAACGTGCGCGGCGTGCCCGAGGTGGTCTGGGAGGGCGAGACGGCGCTGTTGGTGCCGGAGAACGACCCGGAGGCCTTCGCCGCGGCGGTGCGCTATTTCCTCGACGACCCGAAGCGGGGCCACGCCGGCGACGTCGCCGCCGGCCGGGTGGCCCGCGAGCGCGGCCTCGAGCGGGCCGGCGACATCCTCGACCGCGCCATCACCGCGGCCCGGCCGGGCGCATGACGAAACTGGCCCTGTTGCGCCACGGCGCCACCGACTGGAACGCCGCCGGACGCATGCAGGGGCGGCGCGACGTGCCGCTCTCGCAAGCCGGCCGGGCAGCGCTGGCGGGCCTTGGCCCACCCCTCGAAGTGGCCGCCTTCGAGTGGCTCTCGAGCCCCTTGGTGCGGGCCGTGGAGACGGCCGAGCTGCTCAGCGGCCAAAGCCCCGCCCTGGAGCCGCGCCTGGTCGAATTGGACTGGGGCGAGTGGGAGGGCCAGACGCTGCCCGAGCTTCGCGCCGCCCACCCCGAGATGGCGGCCAACGAGGATCGCGGCCTCGACTTCCAGCCACCGGGCGGCGAAAGCCCGCGCCAGGTGCAGGATCGCCTGAGACCATTGCTGGCCGAGCTGGCCGGCCGGCCGCCCACCGTCGCGGTGACCCACTTGGGCGTCATGCGGGCCATCATGGCGCTGGCATACGACTGGCCCATGCTGGGCCGGCCGCCGCTCAAGCTGGAGCGCCAAGCCATGCACTTTTTTGCCCTCGAAGCCGACGGCCGGCCCCGGCCCGGGGGCCCGAGCCTGGCGCTCCGCGAGGCGTCATGAAGCGGCGCATCTTCTTCTACGTCCAGCACCTGTTGGGCATCGGCCATCTCAAGCGCGCCGCGACCCTGGCCCGCGCCCTGGCCCAACGTTTCGAGGTGACGCTGGTCTCGGGCGGGCACGCGGTGCCCGATCTGGAGCTCGGTCAGGCCAGCCTGCACCAACTGCCGCCGACCCGGGCCACCGATCTCTACTTCAAGCTGCTGGTCGACGAGCACGACCAGCCCATCGATGACGATTGGCGCCGGCACCGGCGCGACGCCCTGCTGGCCGCCTACCGGGAAATCGCCCCCCAGGCGCTGCTCTTCGAGCTCTTTCCCTTCGGCCGGCGCCAGATGCGCTTCGAGCTTTTGCCCCTGCTCGAGCAGGCCGCGGCGGCCCGGCCACGGCCGCTGATCGCCTGTTCGGTGCGCGACATCCTGGTGGGCCAGCACAAGCCCGAGCGCAACGACGAGATGCTGTCCCTGATCGAGCGCTACTTCGAGCGCATCCTGGTGCACGGCGATCCCGAGCTGATCGCGCTGGACGAGACCTTTCCCCACACCGCGCGCATCAAGGGGCGCTTGGCCTACACCGGCTACGTGGTGGACGAGAGCGGGCGGCGCGGCGGCCCGGGCGCGGCCGGCTGGGACGAGGTGGTGGTCTCGGCCGGCGGCGGCGCCGTCGGCTTCGATTTGCTCGAGGCGGCGATCGCGGCCAGACGCTTGAGCCGGGCCGCCGACGCCACCTGGCGTGTGCTGGTGGGCTACAAGGTGGCGGACCAGGAATTCGCCGCGCTCGCCGCCGAGGCCCGCCGGGCGGGCACGGGCCTGATCGTCGAGCGCGCCCGGGGCGACTTCCCGACGCTGTTGATGAATTGCCGCCTTTCGATCAGCCAGGGCGGCTACAACACCGTGATGGAGACGCTCAGGGCCGGGGCCCGGGCCGTGGTGGTGCCCTACGCCGGCGGTATCGAAACCGAACAGACGCTCAGGGCCCGGCTGCTGGCCGAGCGCGGCCGGCTGGAGGTGGTGGCCGAGGACGAGCTCGATGCGGACAAATTGGCGGCGGCCGTCGATCGGGCCCTGGCGGGACCGCCGGCGCGGGCCCAGGTCGACACCGGCGGAGCCGGCAAAACCGCCGCGCTGCTCGAGCAATGGCTGGCATGAGCCCTTGGCACCAGCTCGAACGCGAACTCGACGCCTGGGCGGCGGCCGGGCGGCGGGCCACGCTGTGGTGGCGCGACGACGACGCCGGGCGGCCGGGTGCCGCCTTGGACCGGCTGCTGGCGCTGCTGGGAGACGAGGTTCCGCTCTGCCTGGCCGTGGTGCCGGCCCGGGCCGACGAGACCCTGGCCGCCCGCCTGGCGCCGACCTCGGTGCAAGTGGCGGTGCATGGCTTCGACCACCGCGACCGGGCCCGCCGGGGCGGAAAAAAAAGCGAATTTCCCGAGGATCGCGATCTCGATGCCGGCAAAGCCGAGATCGAACGTGGCCGGATCCGCCTCGGCGAGATCTTCGGCGCCCGCCTGTTGCCGCTCTTCGTGCCGCCCTGGAACCGCCTCGCCGCCGCCCTGGTGCCGGCCTTGCCGGAGCTTGGCTTTCGCGGCCTCTCGCGGTTTGCCCCGCGCCACCGGGAATTCCCGGTGGCCGGCCTGGTGGAAATCAACACTCACGTCGATCCGGTGGCCTGGCATGGGGGCGGTTTTCTGGGCCAGCGTCCGGTGCTCGAGAGCCTGGTCGGACACCTGGCGGCGCGGCGCGGCGGCCGGGCCGACGCCGACGAGCCGACCGGGATCCTGAGCCACCACGCGCGACACGACGAGGCGCTGTGGGATTTTCTCGCCAACCTCAAGGAGGCGCTCGACGGCCACCGCGCTGCCCACTGGCTCTCGCCAGTCGATGCGTTTAGTCTGGGCCGGTGACGCAACACCGCTACCCCCCGAGGGCGCTGGTCGCCGATTACCTGCGGGCGGGGGCAGGGATGATATTGACGCTGGCGCCGCTCTGGTTGGCGGGACCTATTCCGGTGGTCAGCATGTTGTTGGGGGGAATGGCCATTCTCTTTGCTCTTTTCGCACTGCGCACGGCGCTACGCCAGGCCACCCGCTATGAGGTCGGCGACAGCGGTATCCGGGCTCTGGGGCCCTGGCCGCGTGAAATCGCCTGGGCCGAACTGGGGGATTTCAGCCTGCGCTACTATTCGACCCGGCGCGACGGCGAACAGGGCTGGCTGCAATTGAAGCTGGCGGGCGGCGGTCGCGCGCTGAAAATCGATTCGGCGCTCGAGGGCTTCAGCGAGATCACGGCCCAGGCCCTGGCCGCCGCCGGCCGGCGCGACCTGAGCTTCAGCCCCTCCACCATCGACAATCTGCAGCGCCACGGCCTCATGAGCCCGGCCGGCCCGGCCGCGGAGGGCGGCTGATGGGCAACGTGCTGCTGGTGCGCGACCTGAAGGTCGAATTCCGCGTTCCCGAGGGCATCATCAAGGCCGTCGACGGGGTTTCCTTCCGCATCCCCCAGGGCAAGACCGTGGCGCTGGTCGGCGAATCGGGCTCGGGCAAGACGGTGGTGTCGCAGGCCATTCTCGGCATTCTGCCCAAGCCGGCCCGCATCACGGCCGGCGAGATACTCTTCTTCGATCCCGACAAGCCCGGCAACTTCGTCGACATCGCCAAGCTGGAGCCCGACGGCCGGCCCTTGCGCATGCTGCGCGGCAACCGCATCTCGGTCATCTTCCAGGAGCCCATGACCTCGCTGTCGCCGTTGCACACGGTGGGCAACCAGATTGCCGAGGCGCTGCTGTTGCACGGCCACGTCGACGCCGCCACGGCCCGGCAACGCAGCCGCGAGATCCTCGGGCTGGTCGGGTTTCCCGATCCGGCCCAGGCCATCCACAGCTACCCCTTCGAGCTTTCCGGCGGACTGCGGCAACGCGCCATGATCGCCATGGCGCTGATCTGCCGCCCCGCCATCCTCATCGCCGACGAACCGACGACGGCCCTCGACGTCACCATCCAGGCCCAGATCCTCAAGCTGATCGGCGATCTTCAGGCCGAGCTTGGCATGGCCATCCTGATGATCACCCACGATCTGGGCGTGGTGGCCAATGTGGCCGACGAGATCGTGGTGATGTACCAGGGCGAGGTCATGGAACGGGGCCGGCGCGACGACGTCTTCCGCCAGGCCGGGCATCCCTACATGAAGGCGCTGCTGCATGCCGTGCCGCGCTTTGACATGAAAGCCGGCGAACGCCTGGTGCCGATCCGCGAGATCCGCTCGCAAGGCAGTGCCCTGATGCGTCGGGACGAACCCCATGGTGAATCCCCCACCGAGCCCTGGGACGGCAAAGCGGAACGCCGGGCGCCGCTGCTCGAGGTGCGGGGCTTAAGCAAGAGCTTCACCACCCGCCGCGCCACGATCCTGGGCTCGCGGCCGGGCGGCAGACAGGTCGCCGTCGACGACGTCAGCTTCAGCGTCGGCCGCGGCACGTGCCTGGGATTGGTGGGCGAATCGGGCTGCGGCAAGACCACCACCAGCAAGATGATCATCCGGGCGCTGAGCGCCGACGCCGGCGAAGTGATCTACAACGACCGCGGCACGGCGGTCGACGTGCTGGGACTTCGGGGGCGGCGGCTCTTCGATTACCGGCGCAAGGTTCAGTACATCTTCCAGGACCCCTTCGGCTCGCTCAATCCGCGCATGACCGTCTACGACATCGTCAGCGAGCCCCTGGTCATCCACCGCATCGGCGACGAGGACGAACGCCACCAGCGGGTGCGCGAGCTGATGGACGTGGTGGGCCTCGACGTGCGCTTCCTCAGGCGCTATCCCCACAGCTTCTCGGGCGGCCAGCGCCAGCGCATCGGCATCGCCCGGGCCTTGGCGCTACAGCCTGATCTGTTGATCTGCGACGAGCCGGTGTCGGCGCTCGACGTCTCGATCCAGGCCCAGGTGCTCAACCTGTTGAAGGACCTGCAATCCTCGCTCGGGCTGACCTACCTGTTCATTTCGCACAATCTGGCCGTGGTCGATTACATCGCCGACCACATCGCCGTGATGTGCAGCGGCCGGCTGGTCGAGATGGCCGAGCGCGAGGTATTGTTCAAGGATCCGGTGCATCCCTATACCAAGGCGCTGCTGAGCGCCGTGCCCAAGCCGGACCCCGACAGCCGGCTCGACCTGACGGCGCTGATGGCCGGGCGCTGCTCCGATCCCGGCGCCTGGCAGCCGCCCTTCACCGTCGACGATGAGCGCCAGCCGCGTTTGGTCGACCTGGGCGCCGGCCATTTCGTGCGCGCGGCGGTCAGCGAACAAGAGGCAGGGAGCCTGTTGGCATGAACGTGGTGAAGAAGGTGGTGGCGGCGCTGTTGGCGTTGGGGCTGGCCCTGGGGGAGGTTGAGGCGGCCAAGCTGATCGAGACGCCGGCACTGGCGGAGGCCGTGGCCCGCGGCGAACTGCCGGCGCTGGCCGAACGCCTGCCGGCCGAGCCGGCGATCGTCGACCTGGCCGCCGAGGGCCTCCAGCCGGGCCGCCACGGCGGCGACCTGAGGATGCTGATCAGCCGCTCGAAGGACCTCAGGCTGATGGTGGTCTATGGTTACTCCCGGCTGGTCGGCTACGATCGCAGCTTCGCTATCAAGCCTGATCTATTGAAGGCCGTCAGCGTCAAGGAAGGGCGCATTTTCACGCTCTCGCTGCGCCGCGGCCACCGCTGGTCCGATGGCCAACCCTTCAGCAGCGAGGATTTTCGCTACTATTGGCAGGACGTCGCCAACAATCCACAGCTCTCGCCCTCGGGGCCGCCGCGATCGCTGCTGGTAGCGGGCCAGCCACCGCGCTTCGAGATCGTCGACCAGACCACGGTGCGCTACAGCTGGTCCAAGCCCAATCCCTTCTTCCTGCCCCGCCTGGCCGGCGCCTCGCCGCTCTTCATCTACCGCCCGGCCCATTACCTCAAGCAATTCCACGCCCGTTATGCCAAGGCCGAGGACCTGGCGGCCAAGGCCCGGGCGGCCAAGCAACGCAACTGGGCGGCGCTGCACAACCGCAAGGACAACCTCTACAAGTTCGACAATCCCGACCTGCCGACGCTGCAGCCCTGGATGAACGTGACGCGGCCGCCGGCCACGCGTTTCGTGGGCCGGCGCAACCCCTACTTCCACCGCCTCGACAAGCAGGGGCACCAGTTGCCCTACCTCGACCGGCTGATCTTCTCCACCTCGGACGGCAAGCTGATCCCGGCCAAGGCCGGTGCCGGCGAGGCCGACCTGCAGTCGCGCAACATCTTCCTCAAGGACTACACCTTCCTCAAGGAGAACGAAAAGCGCGGCCGCTTCCGGGTGCTTTTGTGGCGCACCGCCAAGGGGGCGCATCTGGCGCTCTATCCCAACCTCAACGTCAACGACCCGGTGTGGCGCAAGCTCCTGCGCCAGCGCGATTTCCGCCGCGCTCTGTCGCTGGGCATCGAGCGCGAGATGATCAACCAGGCGCTCTATTTCGGCCTGGCGCTGGAACACGCCAACACGGTGCTGCCCGATAGCCCGCTCTATGTCGAGGCTTACGCCAAGGCCTCGGCGCGCTATGACCCGAAGGCGGCCAACCAGCTGCTCGACAAGCTGGGCCTCAAGAAGCGCGACGACGAAGGGACGCGGCTTTTGCCTGATGGCCGGCCCTTGCACATCATCGTCGAGACGGCGGGCGAGGAGACGGAGCAGACCGACGTGCTCGAACTGGTGCGCACCAACTGGGCCGAGATCGGCATCAAGCTCTTTACCAAGCCCTCGCAGCGCGAGGTCTTCCGCAACCGCATCTTTTCCGGCGAAACGGTGATGTCGATCTGGTCGGGTTTGGAGAACGGCCTGGCGACACCGGCCATGAGCCCGGCCGAGCTGGCGCCGACGACGCAACAAAGCCTGCAATGGCCCAAGTGGGGGCAGCACTTCGAGACCTCCGGCGCCGCCGGCGAGGCGCCCGACATGGCGGCGGCGCAGGAACTGGCCGAACTCAACCAGGCTTGGCTGCTGGCCGTCGACGACCCGGCGCGGGCCAAGATCTGGCGGCGCATGCTGGAGATCCATGCCAGCGAGATCTTCACCATCGGCATGGTGGCCGGCGTCAGGCAACCGGTGGTGGTGCGGGCCGACCTGATGAACCTGCCCGAGGAAGGCGTCTACAACTGGGATCCCGGAGCCCAGTTCGGCCTCTATCGCCCCGACACCTTCTGGTACAAGAAATAGCGCCAACCGGCGCCGCGCGCGCGGGGCATCCGGCTCACGGCACTTGGGCTTGGCGGTTCGGTTTTCCCGGGTCGGTCTACTTCTTCTTGCTCATAAGCTCCCTGAGCCTGGCTTCAATTTTTCTTGCTTCGACCGAGCGCCCTGTCTTACGCAAAACCGCCGAATAATTAATTAGACTTTGGGTAATTTCCGGATGGCCTGATTCCAGAATCTTTTCCCGGATCTCCAACGAACGCAGAAAAAGAGGTTCGGCATCTTCAAATCGTTTCTGGATGAAGTAGAGCGCAGCCAAATTGTTTGTTCCCGTCGCCACCTGGGGGTGTTCCGCCCCATAGGTCTTTTCCCATATGGCAAGAGAGCGTTGGTAAAGTGGTTCAGCCTCAGGATAGAGGTGCAGAAAGTAGTATAGTGTCGCCAAATTGTTGAGGGTTTGGGCCACGACAGGATGCTCCGGACCCAACGCCTTTTCCCGAATGTCTAGGGCTCTCTGGTAAAGCGGTTGTGCCAATTCGTACCGGTCTTGAGCTTGATAGATGGTTGCCAGATTGTTGAGTTGTTCGGCTGTGAATAGGTGATCGGGACCGAACTCACTTTCGCCCAACGTCAGAGCCTTCTCGGCATAAGGCGTAGCCTGCTCATGGCGGCCCTCGGAGTAATATTTCAGGCTCTGCTCATAGGCCTTGGTTAATGCCTCTGACTGGCAGTAAGCGGTAGAGGGATAGCAAACGAGATACGCCAGACAAATTATCAAACCGTTTCGTATCAACACCGCGTTATTCCACTCATTATTGCCGTGTTTTCGCTGGACATCGTCAATTTTTCCACATGGTCATTACAACCAAACGAGCTGCCGGATATTGCCTGCTTTTCGGATTACTCTCGACGTATTGAATGACCTCTTTTATGGTTTTAGTGGGAGTCATGATATTTGGTAAACACAGCCACTTGTTTTTTGGTGGATACAGAGTGGAAATGGTATCTATTGTACCTTTGATGTAACCAACACACGCTCCAACCCGGAAGCCATCGGAGCCAACCAGGCTGGCCTCCTTCTCGATTATCTCGACCGCACTCCGACAAGCCACCTCCAAGTCATGTCCGGTGTCAAACTTTTCTGCGCTGGCACCATTAATGACACCCAGCGTGGCCATGATGGCAATTGCGTATCTAAACATGACCAACTCTAGCTAATGCGGCTTTTGATGATGGGGGAAATGGCAAAGCCGCTTCCCGAACAGCTTACTCACACTGGCCCCATAGTAACAACAGGTGCGCCACCCTGGCGAACGCCCCGCAGGCGGCAGTTGCTCCACGGATCGGCCTCTTTAGGTCCGGCAACGTTAGCGCGCATGACGATTATTGGCAATTGCTCGAAGCTGAGATCGTGCTAGCCTGCGGCTCGATCTTGCTGATCGTTCCTGGAGCGGCGAACTCTGAGGGTCGGCATGGCTTGTCAACCAACGCATTGGGAGCCTTATCGGGCGCCGCGGCGGCCGGAAGGGGGCTGTACCATCCCGACAAAGGTGAAGGATTCAAGGTGACCGCAACTCGGTCTCGCCAAACCACAGCGACGGTTGTTCCGGCAATCCTCGGGGCGATCCTGGGACTGGTGGTGTTGGTTTTTTACTCCAACACCGGCACCATTGCCGGCGGCTCTTTCACCATCAGAAATTTCGACGAGACAAAATGGGTGGCGCTATCGGGTGTCGCCATTTTGACAAACCTGTTTATTTTGCTCCAAAGAATTCAAACGGTTAGGATAAGAATTAATGAGATTGATGTAATAATCTTTCTGATATTTGGGTGGATGGGATTATCCCTGCTATGGTCTCCCGATCCAAAATACGGTGCCTTGGCAATTCTACATGCCTCGTTACTGCTGGTGTTCTATTGCAATTCCCGAGCGATACACCCAGAAGCAATCGACAACTTTATTCATGCTGTATCTTTAGTTTCTTTAACCGGTATTATGGTCATTCCCATCTTATTTAACGATTATCTACTAGATCGTGGCTTTGGAAACATTAACTTCGTTGCCGAGTTTGCCTCGATTAGTCTTTGCGCCGCGCTCGCGTTTTGGAACAAGGGCTCAGTGGGACGCCCACAAGAGCTGTCAGGCCGACCCACATCGCGGTGGCCCATTTGGTTGCAGGATTTCTCACGGTGCGCCGAGGCAACGATCTTAAGCGTCCGGAAGCGCGTCCCGAAGTGCCCCCCTATCAAGACTCGATCCTTCGCTGACCTCGGGCAAAATCCACTGGCCTTTCGCAATCATCTGCATTGCGGCCCCACCGGATGCTGCCTGGCAGAGAAAGACAGTCATCTGCACAAAATATAGCACCTCAGCTCAGGCTGAGCTACCATATAGTGTGGCTGCGAGCAGATTGCGTCACAAAGTCCTGCAAATCCCGACGATCAATCCCAAGGCACCCCGAGATCGCCATGGAGGGCCCGGAAAAACTTGCCCAGGCGGCGGCAGATATTGCCGTCAGGGCAATTTCTTCCCACCTGGACGGGCCATTTGGAATTCAATGCGCTAAAATATATTTATTATTTTTCAATAAGATAGCCTAACGTCGAGAGGTTTTCCAGAAAATCTCACCGGTGGCATGTCGGTTGCTTCCTAGAGCCTGGGCCGACTTGGTCTGTGAGCAAAATGCTTTCACGATTGTCTTAGAATGAGGAGACCGGCAGATGGTTATGTCGATCAATACCAATTCGGGCGCCATGGCCGCCCTGCAGAATCTCAGCAAAACCAGCCAGAGCCTCGAAACCACCCAGCTGCGCATCACCACGGGCCTCAGGGTCAATGGCCCCAAGGACGATGCCGCGACTTTCGCCATTGCCCAGAACATGCGCGGCGACATTGCCGGCATGAACGCTGTCAAGACCGCGCTGTCCATGGGCGAGGCCACCGTCAACGTGGCCATCTCGGCCGGCCAGGCGGTCTCGGACCTGCTGACCGAGATGAAGGCCAAGGTGGTGCAGGCCAATCAGGCCGGCCTCGATACCGATTCCAAGGATGCCTTGCAAAACGAGTTTACCTCGTTGCGCAACCAGCTGACGACGATCGTCGAGACCGCCGAGTTCAACGGCAAGAACCTGATCACCTCGAGCGCCAGTGCGCTGAGCGTTCTCAGCACCGTCGAAGGCAGCACCATTTCGGTGGCCGCCCAGGAACTGAACACTTCCTCCATCGGCGTCAGCACCAGCGAAT
>MDTC01118639.1_pt1 | contig 10744 bp, 10 predicted proteins | sample 811181 | NCBI WGS metagenome assembly MDTC01 (sample SAMN05326644, study PRJNA326480) | marine metagenome | isolation source: seawater | place: Pacific Ocean: North | collected 2011 | reverse complement strand
ATATAGATTATAAATATACTAATCATTTTAGTAAACATTTTACAATATTAAATAAGTATAATATTATTGATAAAATATGTATTAATAATAATATATATTTTAATAAATTTAATCATAATGGTATTAAATTATTATATAATAGTAAATTAACAAAAAAAGAAAAGAATAAAATAAACAAATATAATTTATATTCTATAATATAATATGATACAATTTATAATAATAATTATATTAGTTATTTATTTATATAATACAGAAACCTTTTTATTTGGAAGAAAAAGAAGAAGAAGAAGAAGAGCTGCAACAGCAAAAAAAAATAATGATAAACTAGTTTATAATATGTTAAAACAAAAAAATAATATAGAAGCAAACAAAATTAATAAAAAAATTAATAGAATTAATAGGAAAATAAATAATCCTAATAAACTATTTGAAAATGTTATTAATAAATGTAATAGAAATCCTATTCAAAAATTAAGATTAAAATCTAATTTATTAAAAATATATATTGATTTTATAAGTATTGCTTGTATTTTAATAATAATATTGAAAATATTTAGAACACCTATTCCATTTACTTATAAAATATTGAAATTAATATTATTTAATGGGTTTTTAATTTTGATAGGATTATTCTATTTTATATATAAAATATTTTACCCATTATTAAAAACTAATATTTTAATAAGTAATGAATCGTTAAATAGAATAGATATTAAAGATGAAGATTTAATAAAAAATAATAATTATATTAATGATTTAATTAATAAATTAGATTATACTACATTATCAAATTCTGATATTATAAAATTTGTATTACATGGTAATATAAATAATGATAGTTCATTGTCATTTAATGATTATATGAAATATTTATTTTGTAGAAAAGAATTTAGAATATTTAATTTTAAATATCCTAAATTGTATAATAATTTAGATAGTGATAAATATGATTATTTAAAAAAATATAAAAATGATGTTCAATGGAAAAATGTATTATTAGAACATATTAATTTTATAGAACCAGAAAGTAATCCTTTTGTTAAATTTTATAAATCTGGTAAATATTATTTTTTAATGGTATTTATATATAATTGGCCAAGTTTATTTGATTTTTATGTTGAAGATAATACAAATAAACATATATCTGATTTATATAGTCTTTTATACAGTAAAATAAAAAATAATAATAATTAATATGAATAAAATAGATTTAGAAAAAGAAAGAACTATTAATTTAAAAAAATTAAAAGTTAAATTAAAAAAATATAATTTAAATAATCTAAAGAAATCTAAAATGTGTAATAGTGTTATTAATACTTGTATGTATAAAAATTTAGATACTAAATATTTAACAAAAGATAGAATATTAGAATATATAGATATATTATTATTTATAGTTTGTATACTAATAAGTGTATTAATAATTTATTATATTTTATGTAATGATTTAGATTTCCATTATAAATTAATAAAAATATTATTGTTTATAGTTAATTATAAATTAGGTATAGGATTATATATATTATATAAATTTATATATCCATCATTTAAATATGGTAATTATACAAATGTTTCTATTATAAAACATATATTAGAAAATAATAAAGAACCTGATACAATGGATGTTGAAATAAATATGAGTACATATTTTAAATATTTATTTTCAAAAGAATTTAAAATATTACATTTTGATTCTAAATGTTTAATAAAATCATTAACTAATGTAAATAAAGAATCTAATGTTTATAAAAAATCTATATTAAAAGATAACGATCGTAATATTATTGGTTTAACTAAACATCTTATATATGTTACTTTTATGCTATGGGATTATCCATTTTTAAGTTATTATGATATAAAACAAAAGAAATGTAAAAATCTTAAAGATACATTAACTAATTTAGATAATAAAAATATTATATAAATAAATGAAAAATATATTATTTTTTAATTTATGTATAGTTATATTATGTGTATTAATTACATTTTATTATATGAATGTAATTAATAAAATATATAGTGATTTAGAATATATAAAAAATGAAATAAATAAAAATTAAACTTTATTTTTTACTTGAAATGTATAAGATCCTTTTCTATATCTTGTCCCTTTATTATTATTTTCACATAAACAATATGTATTATTTGATCTTGGTATAACACTGAATTTCTTGTTATGTATATCTTCATTTGGTTCCCACGCATCTGTTTTACATTTAGATAAACAATTTTCTATATCAGAAAAATTATTTTTATTTAATTTACCAACATATTTAGGTCTTCTTAATTTTTTATTTGTAGCTTTTAATCTTATATTGAAATTATTATTTTCTACTTTATTAGTCTTTTCATAATTATTTTTATAAATTTTTAAATCTCCTGATCTACAACTATTTTTTATTTTTAAACCATTTATTTTTACTGATTTATTATATACATCATCATTTATTTTATAACATTTATTGGTTTCTTTATCACAACCAATAAAATTAATATCTTTATTTTCATTTATACATGATTTAACTGTATGGTAATATGAAGTTGTATCATCTGATGGACAATTATCTAATAAACTTAGTGTATTATCTGTACTGTCATCTGATGTATAATCACTATATCCTCTTAAACATTTTTTAGTATTAGTAAATAATCTAACATTTTTAAAATTTTCTATATTTAACAAATTATATCGTATTTTATATTTTAATTTAATTTTTATTTGTGTTGCATCAAAATCAGAAGAATCATTTGTTAAATCATAATATATTGTATTAAAACGATCTTTAACTTGATAATCTAATATTTTAATTTCTTCTATTTTATCATTAACAATAAAATATACTTTATTTTTTTGAGTTATTATATCAAATATTAAATCTCTATTTTTGTTAATAATTATATCATTAGATTCATAATTTTTTTCTTGATTTTTATATTCATTATTAGTATTAGCTCCATATTCTGTATTAATATCTAATTTTATTTGTTTTGATGTTCCATTTTCATTATTTCTTATTGTAATCTTAAAATCATAACCAGAATCACTTGGTCCATGTGCTTTAAGTATTACTAATTCGTTTATTTTATTAAATTCTACTTTTGGTATTTTAAAGTGATAGTGATAATTATCATTTTTTATTGTATTTACATTAGAATAATATATATTGTCAGTATATAATTTAGGATTTGTAATATTTTTATTTTTAATAAATAATATTATAATTAATGATATTATTAATACCAAAAATATAGTAACTAATATATTTAGACATTTAGAATTAGAATTAGAATTATTTTTTATCATTATTTCGTGTATTAATAGTGGTAATATCAATAATATTAATACTATTATTACTAAACTAGATATAAATTTTTTAGATAAATAACTTTTTAAATCATAAGGTTTAATAATAAATAGAATTATTGATATAATACTTATTATTAATATTATAAAACTTTCAGATATTATTAATGGTAAATAATCGTTCAGACTCATATATATATATTATATTATAATTTATTTTGGGTATATTTTTTTGAAATCAGTTAATTTTATATTAGATGAATTACCATCATATGGAATAAATTTAAAATTAGTTACATCATTTACATTATATAAATTATTATTTTGTAAACTACATATTTTATTTATTTGTTTACTACCATATTTAATAGTAATATATATATTATTATGATCATATTCAACAATACAAGTTATTAATTTAGATATTGGTAAATTTTTAATAACACATAATTTATCATAATTTACCTTATTACCTTTATAATTTTTATCTGGTGAAACTAAATCACCTAACTTATTTTTTTTATAATATATAAAAGATTGATTATCTAAATTACTATTCATTTCTTGAGTTAATTCAGAAGATTCTTGTTTAACAATAGTACAACTATTACTTTGATTGTCAGCACCACCAAATATAATACCATAACAATCATCATTACAATCATTTAAACAAGCATTTAATACTTTATTTTTTGTATTTTCTTCATTATCATCATATTTATTATTAACATTATATATGTTGTATAATTTTTCAGAAAATACCTCATTATCTAATGTTGATTTTACTCTTAATTCTACTACTAAATCTGTTGAATTAGGTGCTATATATACAACAGGATTATAATATTTAATATCTGTTGATTGTAATGTTAATTCTCCATAAAATAATGGCTCAGCATAATCTGATAATTTTTCTATATAAAATTTTGACTTTAATTTATAGTATCTATGTTTATTGTCTAATGTTTTTGATAAATTATTTGCTATATTAGTAACAGATTCTTCTTCAGGTTTAAAATTTCTATAACTATATTTATAAGAACTATTAAAATTAATCATAATAAAATAAAAAACACATCCTATAAATATTATTAAAATTAATATTAATTTATATATATGTATACTATCATTTTTAAAAATATTAAAGTATAATACAATAAATCCTACAACAAGAACTAATAATACAAAAGTTAAAAATTTATAAAAAAACTTTAAATTACTAAAATTATATTTATATTCTAATTTATCACTCATATATAATATATATATAATTTAATTATTCATTTTATATAAAATATTATTAGTATTTTCATCATTATACATCCATCTAGGATCTTTTAGACTTTTAACATTATATTTATTATTACTATTACTTAATTCACTTATTTGTAAATTTATTTTTTTATCTTCATAATTGACAGTAGGAATATTTCTATCATATATTATTTTTTTATTAAGAGATATGGTTAGATTTAATTTATCATTTTTTTTATTTAATATTACATGACCTAATATATAGTTTTTAAAATCGTTATATGATAATTTATATGATAAATCAGTATTATTAATAATAGTATCGTCTAAATCAGTTACTGTTAAATTTTTATTATCAATATCATAATTTAGTTTTACTACATCTGTTGTATTTTCTTCCTTGTCTATCATTTGTATCAATAATTCATTATTAAGTTCTTCTGTATTTCTTGAAGATTTATCAGTATAAATATAAAATACACCATATTCATTCCATTTTTTATTTTTAAACTTTCTAGGTTTAGTAATTGTATAATTACCTGAATTTCCATTATTAATTTTATAACTTAAATTAGTAAATCCATATACAATGACATATACTAATAATAATACACATATTGTTAATGATATATAAATTAATATTTTTTCATTATCAGAATTTAACATAGAAATACCAAATAAAACACACCCTATTATTATAAATACTATCATACAATAAAAAATTACATTATAAAAAGTTTTATCCATTATAATAATTATTAATATTTTATTTTAATTATAACTATGATTAATAATATTATTATAAAATAATATAAATTATAATTATCTAACTTTTCTATTTTTTTCATAGCTTTATCATATGATAACACTTTTTTACTTAATTGTTTATTAGTAGCATTATGAACATCAATTAACCATTTTATTAATAAAGTTCTACTTTTTAAAGCATTTAATAATGAATATTGATGTAAATGATTTTTATAATTTTCATTACATAAATCACAAGGTAATACATTTTTTAAACTATTAAAAAAAGTATAATAATTATCTATATCATTTTGACTTGGATTTATAGGATAATTAAAAGTTATATAATGTAAAAATATCCACCCATGTTTTCCCCATTTATTAGTATTCATTTTATAATAATATAAATATAATTTATAATAAAAATGTAATGAGAAACAAATATTGTGTTAATTGTGGAATTTATGGACACGAATTTAATTATTGTAATAAACCTATTATTAGTATTGGAATTATTTTATACTATAAATTAAATAATAATATAGAATTTTTAATGATAAGAAGAAAACATACATTAGGATATATAGAATTTATAAGAGGTAATTATAATTATAATAATATACATTACATTAAAAAATTATTTAGTGTTATGTCTATTAATGAAAAAAATTTAATTTTAAATAAAAATTATGAATATTTATGGAAAAATTTATGGCATATTAGAACTATTAATAAAAATGGTAAATACTTAAGTAATGAAAATAAATTTAATAAAATAAAACAAGGATTTTTTATTAATAATCAATTTATTAATATGAAAATATTATTTAATAATATTTATAATTGGGATGAAACTGAATGGGAATTTCCAAAAGGTAAAAGAAAACTAAATGAAAATGATATATCTACTGCTATAAGAGAATTTAATGAAGAAACAGGTATAGATGAACAAAACTATAATATTATTGATAATAAAATTTTTAAAGAAAATTATATTGGTATTAATAATTTAAAATATAGAAATATATATTTTTTAGCAAAATGTATAAATAATGATATTCCTCAAATAAATTATAAAAATAAAAGTCAATTTTGTGAAATAAGTAAAATAGATTGGTTTAATTACAATAATGCACATCATAAAATAAGACCATATTATAAAGAAAAACAAAAAATATTATATAATATATTTAATTATATTTTAGAAATAGAAAATATTAATAATAATAATAATGATAAAAAAAATTATTAAATTATCAAATGATAAAAAAAATATAGAAAAAACAAAACAAAATGTAAATCAAATAAAAAAAATGTTAAAAGGTTTTCCAATTATTAAAGAAATAAATAATATCAAAATTAAAATAGAAGATAATTCAGAAGAATATGTATATATATTATTAGACATTTTACATGATAATATGAATGGTGAATTAAAAAATAGAATTGAAAAAATGAAAAAAAATAGTATATTTAATAAAATTATTAATAAAAATAACATAATTGAAATACAAAATCAATTATTAAATTATGAAAAAGATATAGATAAAATATATGGATATTTAGAAGAATTTTATAAACATAAACAGATTGAAATAACTCCATTATATCCTTTTTTATATGACAAAAATTTTAATAATGATATTTATAATAAACAAGAATTTAACAAATATAAAGAATCTATGATAGAAACATTATATAATAAAGGTGAATTTGTTAAAACAAAAACACAAAATATTGTTAGCACATATATATCACCAAATACACCATATAATGGAATATTATTATATCATGGTGTTGGAACAGGTAAAACATGTGCTGCTATATCTATTTCAGAATTATTTAAAGATTATGTATATGAAAATGATAAAAAAATTAATATTTTAACACCTTCTAATACATTAACAGAACAATGGAAAAAAGAAATATTTAATTATGATAAATATGAACAAGAAGGATTATATACACAATGTACAGGGACAGATTATACATCTATTTTAAATAATATAAATTTAAAAAATATAAAAAAAGAATCTAAAATAAACCAAATTAATAAAATTATAAAAAAATATTATAATTTTTATGGATATCAAAAATTTTCTAATGATTTTAATAATAATACAAGTAAATTATCAATAAATGATAAAATATTATATACACAAAATAATTATTCTAATAGTATTATTATATTAGATGAGATACATTATATACGATCTATTAATAATAAAGATAAAAGTATAATACCAACCTTAATGTTTATTGCTAGGTATAGTGATAATTGTAAATTTATATTATTATCAGCAACTCCTATGTATAATACAGCAGAAGAAATAATTTTATTACTAAATATATTATTAATAAATGATAATCGTGAACCTATCAATAAAAAATTATATAAAAATAATAAATTAGATAAAAAATTACTAATAAATTACTCAAGAGGATATATTTCTTATATAAGAGGTGAAAACCCTAACACATTTCCTATTAAATTATACCCTAATGATAGTGAATATATAAGTGATATAAAAGGAGGTATTAAGTTTATTAAAACAAATATGAAAGGATCACAATTAACAAAATATAATAGTGTTATAAAAAATAATAAAATAGATAATGAATCTGAGGAAGAAATAGAAGAAGAAGATATATTATTTGATGATAAAGATAATTTTTCTTTAAAATCTAAACAATGTTCTAATATTGTATTCCCAACTAAATTAATAGGTAATGAGGGTTTTGATTCTTGTATTGTAAAAAGAAATGAATATTATGAATTTACAGAAGAAGGTATGAAAAATGAAAAACCCTTTTTAGATAAATCTAATATTGGTAAATATTCTTGTAAATATAACAAAATTTTAACAGATTTAAAAAAATATAAACAATCTAATGGTATAATATTTATATTTTCACAATTTTTAAAATCAGGTATAATACCATTAGCAATAGCACTTGAATTAGCAGGTTATAACAATGTATATGAAAAAGATAATTTATTAGGTAATAAATATGGTAATGAAGGTAATTATATATTATTAACTGGTTCTACTGATAAGAAAAAATTAAACGAATTAATAAATATATGTAATGATGATGATAATAATTTAAGAGGTGAAAAAGTAAAAATTATTTTAGGAAGTGGAGTTATAGAAGAAGGATTAAATTTTAAAAGAATAAGAGAAGTTCATATTATTGATTCTTGGTTTCATTTTAATAAAATGGATCAGGTTATAGGTCGTGCGTTTCGTAATAAATCTCATTCATTATTAGTTAAACATGAACAAAATGTTAATATATTTCTATATGTAGCATATAGTAAAAATGATTCAAAAGATGAGGATATTTATAAATTAGCTTATAAAAAAGATTTGGAAATTCAAGAAGTGGTATATTTATTAAAAACTAATTCTTTTGATTGTAATTTAACATTAGAAGAAAATATATATAATAAACCTATTAATGAATATGGGTATGAAGAAATTATAGATTCACAAGGTAATACTATAAATAAACATTATATTGATGAAAATAATTCTAGAGAATGTAATTATAAAGATTGTGATTATAGTTGTAGCACTAAAATAACAGAAAATATTAATGATGATACTTTATCTTATTTTGAAAAAATAGAAATTAAAGATATTAAAAAACTAATTATATCTATTTTTAAAAATAATTATATATTAAAATATGAAAATATAAAAGAAAAATTAATTAATAATAATAAAAATATAGATACTACACTAAATATGGTATATTTTAATATTGCTTTGAATGAATTATTAGAATCTAAAAAATTATTTACTAATAATGATAATATAGAAGGTTATATCAAATATATTAATGATTTTTATATATTTCAATCCGAAATTATAAATAATCCTTATACACCAATAGAATATAATCATTTAGAAGAAGATGATATTATATCTATTAATAATCATATTTTAAAAACAAAAGAAGAATTATATAATAATAAAAACTTAGAAAATAAATTAGAAGATAAACCTTTTGATTTTAATGAATTTGTATCTATTTCTTCTAAATATTATAAAAATTATATTGACAATTCTAAATATAAAAATATACTTAATTCTTATTTAATTAATAAAAAAAATACTAATAGACCTAAACAACAACATTTATTAATATTAATGTATAATTTTGCTTATTTAGATAGATTAAATGATAAATATAAATTATTTTTATTGAAATTTTTTATAAAAGAATATAATGACGATAATTCTATAATTAATGAAAAAAATAATTATGAAAAAATATTTAAGAATTCATTAAAATATACAGAATTCAATAAAGAATCTAAAAAATTTATATTGATAGTTATTTATGAATTTTTTAAAGATAATTTTATTTTAAATGAAAAAGAATTAATGTTTTGGGTTTTAGAAAATAAAAAAAAGAAGTTTTATTATTATAATAAAGAAATTGTTGATATAATAGAATTAGAAAAAATTAAACTAAAAAAATTAGATAGTAAATATATAGATTATAATAAATATAAAATTACTATAGATAATGATTTATATTGTATATTTGAAAATAATAAATTTAAAATAGCAAATAGAACTGAAATATTAGATAATATTAAAAAATTAAATATAAGACAAATTCCTAAAGGTGTTGTATGTAATAATATTAAAAAAATTAAAGATATATTAATATATTTATTTGATAATTATGAGGAAGATAAATTACAACATCAAGTTATGAATAAAGTAAATAATGATTTAAATGATAGAAGTGCTTGTATGGAACTAGAATTATTATTTAGATATTATGATTATGTAAATAAAATACATATTAATAATACTAAAAATAAATGGTTTTATGATAGTTATGAAACTATATTATCAAAATAAAAATTGATAAATACTTAACTATAAATATAATTACTATAATTATGAATAATATTTATTACGATAATATAAAAATAGAACCATATGATATTAATAAAGAATTAGATAATACTATATGTTTTAAATTAAAAGAAAAAATTGGTAATAAATGTAATGTTAATGGGTATGTAAAAAAAGATACGATTAATATACTTAATAAAAGTATAGGTAAAATAATATCTAGTCATTTTGATGGTAGTATTTATTATAGATTAGAATATACTGCTGATGTTTTAAATCCTAATGAAAATGATATTATAAATTGTAATATTTTAAAAAAAAATAAACATGGTATTCTTGCTAATAATGATTGTATTTATATAGTTATTCCTTATGTATGTAATGGTAATAATAATGAAGATAAATTTAAAAATTTAAATATAAATGATAATATTAAAATAAAAGTTATTGGATCATATTTTGAAATTAATGATACTCAAATTAATGTTCATGGTGAATTTATAGAAAAGTTATAATTATTCACACGCCATTATATTCATAATAATTAACATATTAT
>MDTC01041952.1_pt1 | contig 10744 bp, 14 predicted proteins | sample 811181 | NCBI WGS metagenome assembly MDTC01 (sample SAMN05326644, study PRJNA326480) | marine metagenome | isolation source: seawater | place: Pacific Ocean: North | collected 2011 | reverse complement strand
CCATTGCTCTAGCCTGTTTTGTTACTTTTTCTAAATCACTTAGTGCTCCAGTAGAAATTTTATTAAAAATTACCTTTTCGGCAGCTCTACCTCCAAGCGCAGCACACATCTCGTCTAACATTTGTTCAGGTCTTACAATTAATCTTTCCTCAGGAAGATACCAAGCAGCACCAAGAGATCTACCTCTAGGAACTATCGTGACTTTTACAAGTGGCGCAGCATGCTCTAACATCCAACTTACAGTAGCATGTCCAGCCTCATGATAAGCTACTGCTTTTTTCTCATCTTCAGTAATGATTTTATTTTTCTTTTCTAACCCCCCTACAATTCTGTCAACGGCGTCAAGAAAGTCTTGTTTACCTACAGACTTTTTATTTTTTCTAGCAGCAATTAATGCAGCTTCATTACATACATTAGCAATATCAGCACCTGAAAAACCAGGTGTTTGTTTAGAAAGGAAATCAACATCAACAGATGCAGCTTTTTTAAGAGGCTTTAGATGAACTTCAAATATTTTTTTTCTTTCTCTTACATCTGGTAAATCAACATATATTTGTCTGTCAAATCTTCCCGCTCTCATTAAGGCCTTGTCTAATACATCGGCTCTATTTGTTGCTGCGATGACAATAACATTTGTGTTAGTTCCAAATCCATCCATTTCCGTAAGTAATTGATTTAGAGTATTTTCTCTTTCGTCATTTGAACCTGTAAAATTACTCTTACCTCTTGCACGTCCAATTGCATCAATTTCATCAATAAAAATTATAGATGGAGACTTCTCTTTAGCTCTTTTGAATAAATCTCTAACTCTTGACGCTCCTACACCAACAAACATTTCTACAAAATCAGAACCAGATAGTGAGAAAAATGGAACTTTTGCTTCACCAGCAACTGCCTTTGCAAGTAAGGTTTTTCCTGTCCCAGGTGATCCAATTAAAAGTGCACCTTTTGGGATCTTACCCCCTAAAGCAGTATATTTTTTAGGATTTTTTAAAAAATCTACTATTTCTTGTACTTCCTCCTTGGCACCCTCTAGACCGGCAACATCTTGAAATGTCACTTTAACTTTTGCATTAGCATCAAAAAGCTTAGCCTTGGATTTACCTATATTAAATATTTGACCACCTGCACCTCCTGTACCAGATGACATTCTTCTCATAATAAATATCCAAATTGCTATTATTAGTATAAAGGGTAGCATTGAAATAAGAATGTCCCCCCATATGTTTTGTTTAGTAACATAATTAACTTCTATATCTTGATTAAACTCTCGACTAGTTGCAGAAAGTTTATTTTCAAAGTTCTGTAAATCACCAAATTCAAATGTATAATTAGGGGTTAGTTTTGCAATACTTAAAATTGATTTTCCAGATGAATTTCTATGAACATCCTTTAGTAGAGCATCGTTGGTTAAGAAAACATATACTTCTCTTTTATTAACGATTTCGATTTTATCTACATCACCATCCTTCACAAAGTTAAAAAACTTTGATGGAGTTGTAATATTTGATTTCTCAGTCCCAGAGCCTGAGAATAAATTTAAAATAATAAAAGCAATAATAACTGACCCAAAAATCCAATATTGATTGAATGGTGGTTTTTTTTGCTGATTCTTTTTATTTTTCATCATAATTACTGTATTCAATTTTTTTTACATCACCCCACAAACTCTCAATATCGTAAAAATCTCTTTTTTCTTTTTTAAAAATATGTACAATTACATCCACGTAATCAATTAATACCCACTCAGAGTTTTCTGTTCCTTCGATACCCCAAGGCTTTTCCTTTAGATTTTTACTAACCTTTTTGGTCACAGAGCTAGAAATCGCATTAACCTGTATGTTTGAATTACCATCACAAATTACAAAGTAATCACTGACTCTATTATCGATTTCTCGTAAATCTAATAAACTGATATTGTTGCCCTTAACATCTTGTATACTTTGTACAATAATATCAATTAAAGAATTAAATTTACTACTATTCGCCATTTAATGTGTTTTGGTTGTGCAAATTTATTATTTTTTTTAATTTATGCACATGAAAATAATCAAACTTGATGCCACAGATTCAACAAATTCATATTTAAAAAAATTAATAAATAATACTGAAATTGAACAAGGTACGACTGTAATAACAAATGATCAGAAATTGGGTAGGGGCAGAAGAGGTAATTATTGGCAGGGAGAGGCTTTTAAAAATCTATATTTTAGTTTTTATAATAAAATTTCAGAGGAGAAAAATTCCACAGGATTTTTTTTGAATGCTATTGCATCAATTTCGGTATATAGTCTTCTAAAAGAATATAAAATTACAAATATTCAAATTAAATGGCCTAATGATATTTTGGTTGATTCAAAAAAAATTTCTGGAATTCTAATCGAAAATATTTTTTTAGGTAAAAAACTAAAACACACTGTAATTGGAATAGGTTTGAATGTAAATCAATATAAATTTACCAAAATGCTATCAGCAACTTCAATGATAAATCACACCAAATATCAAATAGATATTGAATATTTAGCTATTCGTTTACAACAACTATTAATTCAAAATTTATCAAAAGCAGAAAATGATTCAAAAGGTATCATTCAAGATTATAATTCAGTATTATTTAGAAGAGAAACTTTTTGTAATTTTTTAAATAATGAAAATAAAATATTGAGCTTGAAATTATTAAAAGTTGATAGTAATGGATATTTAAACTTGGTGGATAAAAAAAATAAGTTGTTCAGTTATTCTTCAGATGAGATTAAAATGATTATCTAGCTCCATTTTTCAGGATTTTTGTTCCATATTTTTAAAACTTCTAAATCCTTTTCTGAAATTACCTCTTTTCTAATTGCTTCTTCTAATAGAGTTGGATAATCGCATAGTACATGTAAGATTACTGATTTTTTTTCAAAATTATTTTTTGAAATTTCAAAACCATAATTAAATATTGCTGCCATTCCCAACAAATTGAGTTTATTTTTTCTTAATTCATCAACAACTCTTAGGCTACTGGTTCCAGTGCTAATCAAATCTTCAATAACCACAACATTTTGTTTTGGATAAAAATTTCCCTCAATTTTATTTTTTCTACCATGTTTTTTTTCTTCTGGCCTGACATAAATGAAAGGTAAATTTAATTGATTTGCGACTAGAACACCGATTCCAATTGCACCCGTGGCAACGCCTGCAACAACTTCAATTTCATTAAATTTTGTTTTAATCATTTTACAAAAAAAATCAACAATCATATCCCTGTACTTTGGATATGAAAGGACAATCCTATTGTCACAATAAATTGGGGATTTCCAACCAGAGGCCCATCGAAATGGCTCTTTAGGATTAAGTTTGATTGCATCAATTTGTAATAATATTGCTGCTGTTTTGGATTTGTTAAAATTTTTCATAAACTAATAATTAAAAAAATAACTTAGCTTTGTTAATATGACAATGATAAAAATTTTTTTCAAAGATAAACCTTTAATAATCTCATCAAAAAAAGCAGACTTAAAAAATTTGATAATTATTCCAAAATCTATTCTTGAGTCTGGTAATTTTTTAAAACTTCTTTCAAAAAAAAGCATCGTTAGTTTAGGTTACAAATCAAAAAAACCAGAAAAAGTAATCAAAAAACTAGAAAAAATATTTCCTATTATCATTGCTGCAGGTGGTAAAGTTTACAATCATAAAAATGAAGTCCTATTTATATTCAGAAATAAAAAATGGGATTTACCAAAAGGAAAAGCTGAAAAGAACGAAAGCATTGATGTGACAGCATTGAGGGAGGTTTACGAGGAAACTGGTGTGAAGGATTTATCCATTTCGCAACCATTAGAAAAAACCTTTCATATTTTTAAAAGAAATTCAAGCTATTTTTTAAAAGTCACCTATTGGTTTGAGATGAAGTCTGATTACAAAGGTCGGCTCAAGCCACAATTAAAGGAAGGTATTTCAAAAGTTCAATGGATTGACAATAATGAAATTTCAAAAATTTCTTCGGATTGTTATGCTAACATCAGAGTTTTACTGAATTAGGAAGATATTTTTTAAAATCTCCTTTGTTTTTCATTAATTCTTTAATAAACGAAGATGAAATATGAGCTTTATCATTAGTAGGTGTTAAGAAAATAGTTTCAATCTGGGATAAATGAAAATTTATTTGCGCCATTTCTTTTTCATATTCAAAATCTGTAGTATTTCTAATTCCCCTTATTAAAAAATTTGAATCCATTTTTTTGCAAAAATCCACGGTAAGGCCTGTATAACTTTTAACAATAATTTTTTTGTTCCCCTTATATTCATCTTTGATAAAATTTGTTCTTTGCTCAAGGCTAAACATGTAATTTTTTTTAATATTATTGCCTACGGCAATGATAATTTCGTCAAAAATTTTAGATGATTTTTCTATTAAATCACAATGACCTATAGTGATTGGATCAAAGGATCCAGGAATAATAGCTCTTTTCATTAAATTTTGTTTATTGATTCATAAATTGAGTTTATAAATAAATTTTTTAAACTTATTTTAGCATGCTTAGCTTGTTGCGGAAGGATGCTCTGTTCGCTTAACCCTGGAACAGTATTTACCTCCAAGAAGAATATACCATCTTTATTAACTATAAATTCACTTCTGGAAAAACCTCTTAAATGAAGTAATTTATATATTTTCATAGAAGTTTCCCTTAAATTTTTTTTTAGTTTTACAGAAATATCCGCAGGGGTTATTTCATCTGATTGGCCTTTATACTTTGCTTCAAAATCAAAAAAATCATTTTCTGTTTTTATTTCAGTAATTGGTAAAACTATTACTTTTCTGTTGTATGTAATTACTCCAACTGAAAATTCATTGCCGTCAATAAATTCTTCTATTAAAACCTTCTCATCAAATTCAAGAGATTTTGTAATACACAACTCTAATTCATTTTTATTATAAGCCTTGAAAACACCATAACTGCTGCCTGATTTACTTGCTTTGACAAAACATGGAAGATTTATTAATCTTATAATTTCATCAATCTTATATTCTTTTTTACTTGATACAGACACCGAATTAGGGACTTTTACTCCGTTTAAATTTAAAAATTTATTACATTCAATCTTATCAAATGTTAGTTCTGATTCACGAGCACCTGAGCCAGTCACAGGAATTTTTAATTTGTTAAAATAATCTTGAATTTTTCCGTCTTCACCAGGCGAACCATGTATTGCATTAAACATACAATCAAAATTCAATTCTGGCATCAATTCAACCTTAAAGTTTGACTGATTAATTTTAAGTTTATTGTGCATTTTATCAATCAGATACCAATTTTTTCTTTCAACTAATATTTTGTGGCAATTAAAATCAGATTTTAATGTTTGGTATACAACTTCAGCACTTTTTATTGAAATTTCATATTCGCTTGAAAAACCTCCCATGAGAATTCCAATGTTTTTTTTCATAATTCATTAGTTTTACAAAGCTAATATAGCTTTTATTTAAATTAATTAATTTAGCAATAAGTTATCATGTTATTAAAAAAATATATATTAAGTAAGAGCTTCAGGACTAATATTCTATTAATATTATTAAGTGCAATATTTTTATTACTAATGTTGTTTTTCTTTCTAAGATCCATAACGCAGTATAATTCAAGTATTATTCTTCCAGATTTTACCACAAAAACTATTTCTGAAATAAAAAATGAAATGATAAATTTAAATTTAGATTATATCATTATTGATTCAAGCACTTTCAATCCTGATTATAAAATTAATGCGATCATAAGCCAAATCCCAAAACCGAATTCAGAAGTAAAGCCAGGAAGAAAAATATACTTTACATTAAACGCCTCAGATTATAAAAAAATAAAGGTTCCAAAATTACGTGGAATAACTATCCGTGAAGCTAGAAATGAAATTGAGTCTATGGGGTTCAAATTTGGACAAATTTCTTATGTAAATGATATTGCTTTAAATGTTGTTATTTCTGTCACTCATAAAGGTGAAAAAATTTATGAGGGTGATTTTTTAAAAAAATCGTCTATAATTGATTTGGTATTAGGAAATGGAAAATAAAATGTTGCATGAACATTACGCGTTCATAGTTGATGAGGGACAATCCCCAACAAGGATCGATAAATATCTAATGAATTTTATCGAAAATACAACAAGAAATAAAATTCAATCAGCAGTCAAAAATGGTTGCGTTATTGTTAACGGAAAAAATGTTAAGTCCAATTATAACGTAAAGCCTAAAGACAATATAAAAGTGGTATTTGACTATCCACCATCTGAAAATTTAATTATTGCTGAAGAAATGCCATTAAACATCGTGTATGAAGATGATGATTTACTTGTTATTGATAAACCTGCTGGATTAGTTGTTCACCCTGGGCATGGTAACTATTCAGGGACATTAGTAAACGGCTTAGTTTACCATTTTGAAAACTTACCACTTAACAATACATCAAGACCAGGTTTAGTGCACCGATTAGACAAAGATACAAGCGGCCTGCTAGTTGTTGCAAAAAATGATGCTTCGATGGCATCACTTTCATCTCAATTTGCTGAAAAAAAAACATCTAGAGAATATTTTGCGCTTGTTTGGGGTGATGTCAAAAATGAAAAGCAAAAAATTGTTAATCACATTGGAAGGAATCCAAAAAATAGGTTGCAAAATATTGTGTTAGATGCTGAAAATGAAAACCTTGGAAAACTAGCAATCACTAATTACGAGTTAGTTGAAAGTTTAGGTTATGTAAGCTTAATAAAATGTAAATTAGAAACTGGAAGAACTCACCAGATAAGAGTTCACATGAAACACATTGGTCATACTCTTTTTAACGATGAAAGGTATGGAGGTAATTCAATTTTAAAGGGAACCTCATTTACAAAATATAAGCAATTTGTAGATAATTGCTTCAAAATTTTACCAAGACAAGCTTTACACGCATATTCACTTGGCTTTTATCACCCGACCACACAAAAATTTGTAGAATTTATTTCAGAACTTCCTGATGACTTTTCTAATTGTTTAAAAAAATGGAGAAGCTTTTCTAAAAATAGTATGGCATCATAATTGTTTTTTTGTTAAAATCTTAATTAAATTTGTCTTTAAAAAAAATGAAAGTTTTATTATCACCTGCTAAATCCCTTAATCTCACATCTACTCTCCCTGTTGACTACAATACTCAATCATGTTTTAAAGAGGAAGCGAAATTTATTAACTCAATTTTGAAGCAGAAAACTCCCTCTGAGCTAGCAGAATTGATGAATATTTCATCCACTATTGCTGAACTTAATTATGATAGAAATCAGTCTTGGTCATTACCATTTACTGAAAAAAATTCTAGACCTGCCGTTTATGCCTTTAGTGGAGATGTTTATAAAGGTTTAGATCCCTACAGCATAGATGCTAAAAATATAGACTTCCTTCAAAGTTCCGTAAGAATAATTTCTGGTCTGTATGGTTTGCTTAAGCCCTTAGATTTAATACAGCCTTATAGACTAGAGATGGGCACAAAAATGCCGATTGCAGAAAAGAGAAATCTTTATGAGTACTGGAGAATAAAAATAACCAAAGAGCTAATGAGTGATTTAAAGCTTTCAGAACCAATCATAAACTTGGCAAGTAATGAATATTTTAAAGCCATTGATAAAAAGGTATTAAAAAATGAGCTATTTAATGTGGAATTTAAAGAACTCAAAGATGGAAATTATAAAACTATAGCGATATACTCCAAAAAAGCTAGAGGATTGATGACAAGATTTATCATTGATAACAGAATAACCTCAATTGACAAAATCAAAGAGTTTAATCTTGATAAATACATTTTCAGTGAAAGCTTATCTAGCAAGTATAATTTCGTATTTTGTAGATAGTCAAAATAATAACTAAATCAATCAATTTTATTTGTGTAAATATCAATGAATTACAAAATATGAGTCATAAATATGGCATATATTTTGATGTTTCAACAATATGAAATATTTCTTTAATTTATTAATAAGCTGTTTTTTATTATTACTTATTTCTTGTTCTCAAAATAATCAGTTTTCAAAAAGTGTAAGCGTATATAACTTTGATGACCTATTTAAGAGTATTGACTTAAGTGGTAATAAAACATACCTTATAAATTTTTGGGCTACATGGTGTGCCCCATGTGTTAAAGAAATTCCACATTTTGAGTATGTCAATCAAAAGTATTCCAGTGATAGCTTAAAAGTTATTTTGGCTAGTTTTGATTATCCAAGTCAAATTGATAGTAAGCTAATTCCATTCTTAAACAAGAACGAGATTAAGTCAGATGTTGTTCTAATTAATGATTTAAATATCAGGGATTGGATGTCTGTTGTTTCTGAGTCTTGGGATGGAGCTATTCCAGCAACTTTAATAATAAATAAAAGATCCCAAAAATTTTATCCCCAAGTTTTTGATAGAGTTAAGCTTGAAAATGAGCTTAGTTTTTTTCTTGAATAATTTGGTTTACTTTTGCTTTTATGGATTTAAATCAAAAAAGCTGGTATGATGAATTTTTATCAAGAGAAAATTCAGTAATTATTGATGTCAGAACCCCGGAAGAGTTCAGTGATTTTAGAATACCTAACTCGATAAATATTAATTTTTACGATAGTGAGTTTTTTTTCAATCAAGTAAGTAGTTTGGATAAAACTAAAAATTATTTCATTTATTGTAAATCTGGAGTTAGAAGTAATAATAGCTGTAAAATTATGCAAGAGCTGGGATTCAATAACGTTTATAATTTAATCGGTGGAATTTCAGATTGGGATGGAGAGAAAATATACAACTAATAATGATAAGAATAATATTTTCAATTTTAACGTTGTTTATATTTCTAAGATGTGATTCAGGTGTTACTAGTATTTCAAATATTGAATATGAAAAACTTAAGGGTAATCATATTTTAATTGATGTTAGAACAATTGATGAACATTTACAAGGTAATATTCCAGGATCAATTAATATAGACTATAATTCCAAAAAATTTGAATCAGAAATTTTTGCTTTTGACAAGGATCAAAAAATTATTCTTTACTGCAAAACAAATAACAGGAGTTCAAAAGCAGCTAGCTTTCTTTCTCAAAATGGTTATTCAAATATTTTTATTCTGGAGGAAGGCTTTAAGGGCTGGTTTTTAGATAAAAAAGATTAAAAAATAAATTTAAAGATCTTTCCATAAATCCATAGGATAATTTCCTGATTCAGTTAGTTTATTGAGTTTTTTTACACTTAATTTTTTGTCATTTTTGTATGTGACGCCAAACCAATTACTTTCTGAATCGATTACTTTTATTTCAATTATATTTTTAGAAAGAAGATCTTGAGCGGCAAATGGAAGATATATTTCATCGCTATCAATATTTTTAATATTTTGGATTTCATTTATTAAATAATTTTCTAGGTGATTAAAAAATTTTTTTTTGCATATCCAAAAATTCATTGAAACAAAACTGTTCTTGTTAACCTCAACATTTTTATCTAAATCAACAATTGAGTCATCGCCTTTAATTATTTTAAGGTGTTCATTAATTGAGACCAACTTTTCATCTTTTACCTCACAAACTCCTCTAGAGACAGTTCCAAAGTCAGATAATGTATCCTTTAATTTGTATGTTACAAGTCCGTATGTATTTTCACTTGAATTATTTTTCATAAATAACTTAGCATTTTTAAATGCATTAAAGCCGTAGAAGTCATCAGCATTAATTATCGCAAAGCTATCATCTATAAAATTTTTTGCACACCATACTGCATGAGCTGTTCCCCACGGCTTTACTCTGTTATATTTATTGGTAATAGATTTAGGTAAGTGTTTATTGTCTTGAACAATAACATCAAATCTGATATGATCGGGTAACAGCTTCAAAAAATAGTCTTTTAGAAACTTTTGATTTTCTTCTTTTGTAATAACAACAATGTGATTAAAATCATTTTTGATTGCATCAAAAATGCCATATTCCATTAAAAACTGGCCCTTTGGTCCAATTTGGTCAAATTGTTTCAATTTTCCATATCTGCTACCACTGCCAGCAGCCATAATAAGTAAAATCATATTCAAATATTATAATTGAAAAAAATAAAAAAACCCTCAATAAGAGGGTTTTTTTAAATTATTGAGTACGCGACTACTTACCTTTGAGGAAAGGAAGTCCAGTCTTAGTGTTTTCAACAACAGTTTTACCTGCTGGTAAATCACAAGCACCAGCTTTAGCCTCTTTTGCGAAATAATAAATAGTCTGATTTCTTCCTCCTTTTAAAACAACATCCTTAGAATGTAAAAAGTAAGTTTTTCCTTTACTGTTTTGGTGTGAATAACCCATTTTTTTTAGTTTTTAAATTATTAATTCTTAAATATAGGTTTTTTTTTTAAAAAAAAAGAGATTTTAACCATATAAATTAGAAATTTGTTAATAAATGCTACTCTGTAGACTATTTTTTAGTTGTATTTGAAATAGTATTAATTTATTTGGTTCTTTGCTGAATAAAATATTTTACCCTATTTGAAGCATTTTCAGAGATATCTTTCCAAAATAAATTTATGTCTGCAAAGTGGTAATTATTGATGAGTCTAAAAAAAATATTTTTACTTGCCTTTTTAGGGATTGAAGACCAAACGATCCCATCATAAACTTCAATTCTAACATTTTTTGAATATATCTTTTTATCTATATATAGCATTCCTTTATGTTGATCGTAAGATGTTATTCGATCTGTATTCCATGTTATTGGATTTATTACATATTGGTTTTT
>MDTC01051042.1_pt1 | contig 10746 bp, 14 predicted proteins | sample 811181 | NCBI WGS metagenome assembly MDTC01 (sample SAMN05326644, study PRJNA326480) | marine metagenome | isolation source: seawater | place: Pacific Ocean: North | collected 2011 | reverse complement strand
TAAAATTTGGATTTTCAGATGGCTTTATGAAATTTTTTAAAGCTATTACACTAGGTAGGTTCATTTCAAAAGAGGGGCTTCTTATTTTTCTTTTATAATTAGACACAATGCTTACTCTATTGAGAAAAACTGATTTAACTGCATCTTGCCAACACCATAGTGATAGAGGATAATAGCTCAGGGGTCTAAAGTCAGCATTAAGAACCAAAGCTGGGCATTTTTCTAATGGAACATTTTTATGAGCAGGAATTATCATTCTAAAAAAATAACTGAAACGAGAAATTTTATCAAGTTATAAATTTGTTAAAATTATCAAATATTTAGTAAAGATTTTTTTTAATAAATTGCAAACCTAGACTTGAGCCTTCCGTTGGGATACGATGTTCACAATTTTTAAAAATTTTAGTTTGAATTTCATACTTATGGGTATTAAAAAATTCTTTTGCTTCTAATAAAGACTCTATAGGAACAACTTCGTCTTTCTCCCCATGCATCAACAATATATTAGGTCTAGAATTAATATTTTGACTGAGATGTTTTAAATCAATTATTTTACCAGAATAACCTAAAATAGAGTTAATTTTATCTTTTCTTTTAATTCCGGTTTGTAAACTTATCATGCACCCTTGACTAAATCCTCCGATAGCAATTTGATCAGATTTTAAATTGTTAATTTCTTTTACTTCATCAATTAGTTTATTAAGTTTATTTTCTGCAACTAAAGACTTAATCAGAATTTGGTCAGGTGACTGATCTATCAAATCAAACCATTGGAAGCCCGTGGGATTAACGTTACATTTTTCTGGAGCATCTGGACAAATAAAAATTGTATCTGGTAAATATTTTTTCCAATATTCTGCTAATAAAGATATATCTTTTCCGTCTCCGCCATACCCGTGACAAAGTATTACGGCATTATTGGGTTTTTTTTTTGAATAAGGAGTTATAATAGTTGTGTTTAGTGAATAGCTCATGATAAAAAATATCCAATGTCTGAATTTATATTTAATTTTATCGGTTTTACATTACTAGGGGCTGTAGCAATAGTTTTAATTATGGGTATTTTTACTTTATTTAAAGGCGGAAAAACTAGTAAAAAGTATTCCAACAAATTAATGCAGTTAAGAGTTTTGTTGCAGTTCATTGCTATTATAGTTTTGGTTGTGTTAGCTTATTTTTTTAAAAATTAAATATATTCCTCTATAAGTTCTAAAAATTTTTTATCAGAAAAATTTATTTCTCCTACTACTCTTCCAAATTCATTGCCTTCTTTATCAATTAAGATACTAGTAGGTAAACCTCTCATTTTAAACTGTTTTACTAACTTTAATTCTGGATCAAAATAAATATCTAAACTAACAACGCCTATACTTTTATAAAAATCTCGTGCTCTTAGCTTATTTGGCTTTTCCATATTAATTGCAAAAACTTTAATTTCAGGATATTTATGAGAAAGATTTTCAAGTGATGGCATTTCTCTTTTGCACGGTAAACACCAGGAAGCCCAAAAATTAAGGATCATGATATTGCCTTTTTTATTAGTTAAATCTACTTCCTGAAGATTAACATCTTTAAACTTAAGTTCTTTGATTAACCTTGGTTTTTCATGAATAACAATATTTTTAGAAAAATCATTGTCAGCTAAAAGGTTTGTGCTGATTAATAGCACAATAATTATGTGAATATAGGTTTTAAAAGATTTACTAATTTTCATATTAATTTAAATTGAAACTAACATAGAAGAATGAAAAATAAAAATAAAACAGTTTGGTCAAAAAGACTCAAGGGGAAAACCTCTAAAAATTTACAGAAAATTGGGTCTTCAATAAATGTAGATAAAAGACTCTACAAACAAGACATAATTGCATCTATTGTTCATACCCAAATGTTGGTAAAGCAAAAAATTATTAATTCAAATGATGGAAAAAAAATTATTTATGGATTAAAAAAAATAAAGTTACAAATTGATAAAAATAAATTTAATTTTCAAGAAAAATTTGAAGACATACATTTAAATATTGAAAAAAAATTGTTTGATATTATTGGTCCAGGAGCAGGTTATATGCATACAGCTAGATCTAGAAATGATCAGGTGGCAACAGATTTAAAAATGTGGGTAAAAGACTCTTCTAAAACTTTAATTAATTGTATCAATAAGGTAATGAAAAATATCATATCGAAGGCAGAAAAAAATACTGTAACTGTCATGCCAGGTTTTACACATTTAAAAAATGCTCAACCAATTTCTTTTGCACATTATTTATTAGCTTATTATGAAATGTTTAAAAGAGATAAAAAAAGATTTGAAAATAATTTGAATTTACTAGATGAGTGCCCTTTAGGCTCGGCTGCTCTATCAGGCACATCTTACAAAATTGACAGAAATTTTACCTCTAAAAAGCTTGGTTTCAAAAAACCTACAAGTAATTCTATAGATTCAGTTTCTGATAGAGACTTTGTTGTAGACTTCTTGTATGCAGCAGCAGTATGCGCTATGCATTTATCAAGATTAGCTGAAGACTTTATTATTTTTAATTCGGATGCGTATAAATTAATTTCATTTAATGATAGCATGTTAACAGGCTCGTCTATCATGCCACAAAAAAAAAATCCTGACTCAGCAGAATTAATTAGAGGAAAAGCTAGTTTAAACTACGGAAAATTAATTTCTATTCTTACAATAATGAAGGGTTTACCAATGTCATATTTTAAAGATTTACAAGATGATAAAGTTTTAGCTTTTGGTGGTTACGACTCTCTAAAAGACTCTTTAATTTTAACTAGTGAATTGATTGAAAGTCTGAAGATATCTAAAAACAACATGTGGTTAATGGCAAATGAAGGATATACAACCGCAACTGATTTTGCCGATTTTCTTGTTAAAGAAAAAAAAATTAGTTTTAGAGACTCTTATACTTTGTCCTCGAAATTAGTTAATTTTGCTGAAAAAATAAAAAAAAACCTTAATCAATTATCGCTTGAAGAATTAAAAAAAATAAATAAAAATTTAGATAAAAAAACTCTAAAAATATTTGATGTTTATAATTCAATGAATTCAAAGACCTCTTATGGAGGCACTGCAGTTAAAAATGTAGAAAAAATGATAAAAAAATACAAAAAGGAAATGAAATGAAAATTTTTTTTATGTTGATATTAAGTTTTATAATTTTAACGAGCTGTGGGAAAAAAGCAGCACCTGAGTTTCAGAAAAATAAAGCTCAGATTAATAGAATCATTTCTTAGCATATGTCTAATTTTAAATATATTAATAATAATCTCTATATTGAAAAATTAAAAATATCAAAAATTATTAGTCAAAATAAAACACCCTTTTATTTATATTCTTACAATCAGCTAAAAGAAAACTATAAAAAATTTTCTGAATGTTTTAAAGATTCAAAACCACTTGTTTGTTTTGCAGCTAAATCAAATTCTAATTTAACGATTCTAAAAGAACTTGGAAAACTTGGTTGTGGAGCCGATGTAGTATCAGGTGGTGAATTATTAAAGGCGATAAAAGCTGGAATTAAAACAAAAAAAATAGTTTTTTCAGGTGTAGGGAAAACAGAGGAAGAGCTCCGATTAGCTATAAATAAAAAAATATTACTAATTAACATCGAGTCTGAGAGTGAAGCTAAATTAATTAACAAGATTGCAAAAAAATCTAATAAAAAGGTATCTATAGGTTTTAGAATAAATCCAAACGTAGATGCAAAGACCCACAAAAAAATCTCCACCGGAAAAGCGGAGAATAAATTTGGTCTATCAATAAAAAATTTCAATATTTTTTTAAAAAAAATAAAAAAATATAAAAATATTAAATTTGAAGCATTAAGCGTTCATATCGGAAGTCAAATATTATCAGAAACTCCGTATAAAAAAACTCTTTCTATTCTAACAAATTTAATTAAAAATCTTAATATAAATTTAAAATATGTAGATTTAGGTGGAGGTTTTGGGATTAATTATAGTAAAAGAAACAAAAAAATTAACCTTAAGAATTACGCTAGATTAGTGCATAGCTTTAAAAAAAATATAAAGTGCAATATAATTTTTGAACCAGGTAGGTCTATTGTAGGTAATATAGGCATGTTAATAAGTAAAGTTCAATATATTAAAAAAGGAAAGAATAAGAATTTTATTATACTGGATGCTGGGATGAATGATTTTATGAGGCCTGCTCTATATAACGCAGAACATGAAATTTTACCCATTAATAAAAATAATAAAAAATCTAATAGAGAAATAGAATTTGTCGGTCCAATTTGTGAGTCAACTTGCAAGTTTATGAAATACAAACAATATCAAGTACTAAAAGAAAATGAGTTTATTGCAATTAGTGATACTGGAGCATATGGTTCTTCCTTATCTTCAAATTATAATACAAAACCATTAATTGCTGAAATATTAGTGAATAAAAAAAAAATTAAAGTAATCAAGAAAAAACAAAATTTATTAAAATTGATTAATTCTTAATGCAATTTATAAAATCATTAATTTTTAATATATTTCTTTATTTTGGAATTATCTTAGTTTTAGTTTTAGCTCTTCCTACTCTTTTAATGCCTCAAAAATTTACCCTTTATTTTGGTAAATTTTTAGCTTTTTATATTATTTTAATTTTAAGATTATTTTTAAATACAAAAGTTATTTACCACGGACTTGAAAATTTAAAAAAAAAAGAAAATTTTTTTATTGCTTCAGCACACCAGTCTATGTTTGAAACTTTTGTACTTCAATGGCCAATAAATTTTCCAATTTTTATCTTAAAAAAAGAATTATTAAGTATACCTTTTTTTGGATGGTATCTAAAAAAAATTAGGTCAATTGAAATCAGGAGAGAAGTTACTACAAAAGAAAATTTAAATTTCTTTGATAAGGTTAAGGATACAGTTAAAAAAAATAAAAGACCATTATTAATATTTCCACAAGGTACTAGAATAAAATTTGGGGAAAAAACTGCTTTTAAAAAAGGTGTTGGAAAAATTTATGAAATATTAAATTTACCTTGTATACCTGTAGCTTTAAATTCAGGAAAAGTTTGGCCAAAAAATAGTTTTATGAAAAATAAAGGAGATATACACATCTCTTTTTTAGAGCCTATATTACCTGGAAAAAAAAAAGATATATTTCTTAAAGAGTTGGAAGAAAAAATTTATAATGAAATTGAAAAGTTAAGCTAATCTTTTTTTCTACCAAAATTTGGTTGGTTTGTATCTTGACCTGCCTTGATAATCTCTTTTCTGACTTCTTTCGTAGACGAAAAAATTTCAATTAGTTTTTCTCCATTCTTCTCTTTAATAGCACTTTTTAACTCTTCTAAATTATTTGAAAAATTATCTAAAACTCTTAAAATATTATCACTGTTATCAATAAAAATATCTCTCCACATTATTGGGTTAGACGCAGCTATTCTAGTAAAATCTCTTAATCCTCCGGCACTGTATTGGATAATATCTTGGTTGAGTTTATCTTCATCAGTAATTGCTGTTCTTACAATATTGTATGCAATAGCATGAGGTAAATGACTGGTTAAAGATAAGATGTGATCATGGTCGTTAAAAGACATAATTTTTACTTTGCTGCCGAAAGACTCCCAAAAATTCTGAATTAATTGAGTATCTTTTTTTTTTGAATTTTCTGATGGAGAAATAATACACCATCTTTTTTTAAAAAGATCTGCAAATCCTGCTTTGGGCCCACTATCCTCTGTACCGGCTATAGGATGAGAACCAATCCAGGATACATTTTTTAAATTTAAGCTTAAAATTATTTTATTTATTTCTTTTTTTGCAGATCCGGTATCCGTCAATATTGATCCCTTTTTTAAGTGACTCTTTATAGATAAAAGTATTTGTTTATAGGCGCTTAAGGGAGTAGATATAATTATAAGATCAGAGTCTTTGACTGATAAACTTAAATTATCACAAGAGTTAAACTTTAATTTTTCTTCTTTTAAGAGTAAAATTGCTTCTTTTGATTTATCAAAAATATTTATATTTTTTGCAATATTATTTTTTATAGCAGCTCTCAAAATGGAAGAGCCTATTAAACCACAACCAATAATAGTCAAATTTTTAATCATTAATTATCTTCTTTAGATTTTCACAAAATTTTTTATTTTCTTTAGCTTTTCCTATGGTCACCCTAAGAGAATTTTTAATTCCATAGATATCCATTTTTCTTACGAGAATTCCTATTTTTGCTAGTTCTTTAAATACTTTTATTGAATTAATTTTCTTTCTATTAAAATTTATTAGTAAAAAATTTGCACTACCTTCATTAGTTTCAATTTCAAGATTCTGAAAATATTTAAACATTGTTTTACGCCATCTATTTATATGCTCTATTTCTTTTTTTAACCATTTAACATCTTTTATTGCTGCACATGCGGTATATAAAGCTGGTTTATTAACATTAAAAGGTGGCTTAATCAAAGTTAAACTTTCAATTATTTTTTTTGATGAGTAACCCCATCCTATTCTTAATCCAGCAAGACCATAAATTTTAGAGAATGTTCTTGTAATAATTACATTTTTACTTTTAGAAAACAATTTTAAACCTGAGCTATAATCGTTATTTTTAACGTATTCAAAATAAGCATCATCAATAACTAATAAAATATCACTCCTTAATTTTTTTCTCAAAATTAATAAATTTTTTTTTTTAACATAGGTGCTAGTAGGGTTATTTGGGTTAGCTAAAAAAATAATTTTAGTTTTTTTTGTAACTAAAGACAAAATATTTTTTATTGAAGCAGTATAATTTTGTTCTTTTGCATATTTAATTTTTGCACCGTTTATTTTACTGTAAATTTTATAAACAATAAAACTGTATTTAGTTACAATTACTTCATCATTTTTTTTTAAAAATGCCTTGCATATTAATTCTAAAATTTGGTCGGAACCTGATCCAAGTATTAATCTTTTAGGATCAAGTTTAAACTTTTTTGCTAAAATATTTTTTAACATTGAGTCCTCAGCTGGATATCTACTAAATGATTTAGATATTTTACTATATTCCTTTACAGATTTTGGGCTGGGACCTAAAGCAGACTCATTTGCAGATAATTTAATTTTTGCAATTTTTTTTCCTACTGTATTTAACCCAACTTGATATTTTTCAGCATTTATAATTTTCGCTTTAGGTAATTTCATTATATTTTATTTAATACATAAAAAACTTAACGATTACTATATTTGAATCTACATATAAAATTGACAAGTTTGTGACTATTTAGTACATATAGATAGCGCTGATTTAACCAAATTGCGGGCGCTAAATAAATTTCGCTAAATAGGGTTCTGCCCAGTTTAGCTGGGCTTTTTTTTTATATGAACTACAAAACTGAAGACATAAAACACATAATAGTAAAAAAATCACTTAAATTGGATTGTGGTCAAAAAATAGAAAAATTTCCATTAGCTTATGAAACTTATGGAAAACTTAACAGTAATAAAGATAATGCTATTTTAGTTTTTCATGCATTAACAGGTGATCAATTTGCCAGTGGTATAAACCCCATTACAAAAAAATCTGGCTGGTGGGATACTGCTGTAGGTCCCGATAAGGCTATAGATACAAATAAATATTTTGTAATTTGCGCAAATGTTCTCGGAGGATGTATGGGAACTTTTGGTCCAAAAGAAATAGATCCTAAAACAAATGAGCCTTATGGATTAAACTTTCCAGTTATAACAATTAAAGATATGGTAAATGCTCAGGAATCTTTACTTGATCATTTTGGTATAGAAAAACTTCTGTGTACCTTAGGTGGGTCTATGGGAGGAATGCAAGTATTACAGTTTTGCGTATCTTTTCCAAATCGTACATTTTCTGCAATACCGATCGCTTGTAGTTCAAGTCATAGTGCTCAAAATATTGCTTTAAATGAACTCGCGAGACAAGCCATAATGGCAGATCCAAGTTGGGATAAGGGAAGCTATAAAAAAAATAAAAAATTACCTAAAAATGGATTAGCAGTTGCTAGAATGGCTGGACATATAAGTTACTTGTCTGAAAAAGGTCTTCAAGAGAAATTTGGAAGAAAATTACAAGAAAAAGCTAATTATGAATTTAGTTTCGATGCAGATTTTCAAGTAGAAAGTTATTTGAGACATCAAGGTTATTCATTTGTTGAAAGATTTGATGCAAATTCCTATTTATATATTACAAGGGCAATGGATTATTTTGATTTAGGTAAAAAATTTAAAAAAGGTCTTACGGAAGCTTTTAGTGGGCAAAAAACAAAATTTTTAATAATATCTTTTTCTTCTGATTGGCTTTATCCAACTAAACAAAGTAAAGATATTGTTATTGCTCTTAATGCTTCAGGAGCAAACGTTGCTTTTGCAGAAATCAAGTCTGATAAAGGTCATGACACGTTTTTATTGAAAGAACAAAAATTTTTAACAACAATTAATGGTTTTATTAACTCAAGTTACGAGGTTTTTAAAAAATGAAAAGAGAATTTCAAATAATTGCTGAACTCCTTCCAAGCAATTCACGAGTATTAGATGTTGGTTGTGGAGATGGAACTTTAATGAATTTATTGTCTAAAGAAAAAAATATTGATGTCAGAGGATTAGAGCTTAGTGTTGAAAATGTTGAAAAATGTATTTCAAAAGGTTTATCGGTAATTGAAGGAAACGCCGAAACAGAACTGGGGCAATTTCCAGACAAGTCTTTTGATTTTGTAATTTTAAGTCAAACACTTCAAGCTTTTTATAGTCCAGTTACTGTTTTAGAGCACCTTCTAAGAATTGGTAAAGCTTCGATAGTATCTATACCGAATTTTGGTTATTGGAAAGTGAGAACAAATCTTCTTTTTTTTGGAAGAATGCCAGAAACTAAATCTCTTCCTCATAAGTGGTACAACACTCCTAATTTGCATATGTGTACCATTAAAGATTTCTATGAACTGTGTAAGAAAAAAGATATTCAAATGAAAAAAATTATTGGAATTAATAATAATAAAACTTCACTAATAAACAATAATAACATAAAACTTAAAAATTTATTTTCTGAAGTTGGAATTTTTTTAATTAGCTGATGTTAAAAGTTGATATAATACCTTGTTTAAAAGATAATTACAGTTATGTAATTTTTGATATAAATTCTAATACAGTAGGTGTAATAGATCCGTCTGAGTTTGAAAAAGTAGACAATTTTATTTCAAAAAAATATCAAAAAATTGATTATATATTTAACACTCATCACCATTTTGATCATGTGGGGGGAAATTTATTATTAAAAAAAAAATATAATTCAAAAATTATTGGTCCAAAAATTGAAAAAGACAAAATTCCGGGTATTGATATTTTAATAGATGATAAAGATAATTTTAAATTTGGTGACTGTAATTTTGAAATTATAAGTGTACCTGGTCATACAATTGGTCACATAGCCATTTATTCAAAAAAAAATAGCTTATTGTTTTCAGGAGACACGTTGTTCTCTCTAGGATGTGGAAGAGTATTTGAAGGTAACTTAGAGCAAATGTTTCAATCAATTAAAAAGTTGAAAATATTACCTAAAGAGACAAAAATTTATTGCGGACATGAATACACGTTGAATAATTTAAAATTTTGTAAAAAATATGATTTTAAGAATAACAAACTTATTGAGAAAGCAGAATGGATAAATAGTAGGTTAAAAGATAAAGCTCCAACACTCCCAATTACTATTAAAGAAGAATTAGAGACAAATATATTCTTAAGATATGATAATAGTGACATAAAAAACTACCTAGGAATGATTAATTCTACAGATGAACAGATTTTCAAGAAATTAAGGACATTAAAAGATGAATTTTAACGTCATAAATCTTGACTTGAAATTCTTTCAAGTTATATTGCCTTAAATTATTATTTAAAACTTATGTCCTTTGCAATTTTTGAAACTGGTGGAAAACAATACAAGGTATCAGCAAGTAAAATCCTTGAAGTAGAAAAACTTAAAGCTGATAAAGGAAAAACTATACAGTTTAAAAACGTTTTACTAGTTAATGATAACAAAAATACAGAAATAGGTGATCCTATTATACAAGGGGCAGTTGTTGAAGCAAAGTTACTTGAAAATGTTAAAGATAGGACTGTTTTAGTTTTTCATAAAAGAAGAAGAAAACATTCAAGAAAAAAAAATGGACATAGACAAAAGCATGCTAAAATTCAAATAACAAAAATTTTATCTAAGGATGGTAAACTAATAGCAGAGGCAAAAACAAAAGAGATAACCAAAAAAGATCCTGTAAAAGAAAAAAAAATAAAAGATAAGGTTAAAAAAAAATAGGTATTAACTATGGCAACAAAAAAAGCAGGTGGATCATCCCGCAACGGACGAGATAGCAAAGGTAGACGCCTAGGTGTTAAAAAATATGGTGACCAAATAGTTTTACCAGGCAATATTCTAGTTAGACAACGCGGAACCAAAATACATCCAGGGGAAAACGTTGGCATAGGTACAGATCATACTTTATTTTCTCTTATAAAAGGTAAGGTCAAATTTAAAAAAGCTAAATTAAATAGAACTTTTGTTTCTGTTGTTCCAAATTAATAGCATAAATAACTTAGGTTATTTTATAATCCAAAATGAAATTTTTAGATCAAGCAAAAATTTATATAAAAGCTGGTAATGGTGGCTCTGGTTCAGCACATTTTCGAAGGGAAAAATTTATAGAATATGGTGGTCCTGATGGTGGTGATGGTGGCGATGGTGGGTCTATTATTTTTGAGTCAGAAAGAAATT
>MDTC01239232.1_pt1 | contig 10748 bp, 7 predicted proteins | sample 811181 | NCBI WGS metagenome assembly MDTC01 (sample SAMN05326644, study PRJNA326480) | marine metagenome | isolation source: seawater | place: Pacific Ocean: North | collected 2011 | reverse complement strand
GTAAACCACAAAATATTTATTTTTTAGCTAGAGAGGGGTATTTATTGCAGAAAGGATTCGATCTTCTAAAAGAATCTGGCTATATTGTTCAAGATAGATACCAGTCAGTATACTTGCTTGCTTCAAGAAGTCTTTTATGCAAGCTCTGCATGCAAGATAAAAATATGATTAGCTTAATCCAAAGACATGCTTTTAATGGAAATATTCAAGAATTTATGAATAAGCGCTTAAAGATTGCTGATTACTTAATTGATCAAATACTGGCTGGTTCTAATATGAATCCATCAACTAATGCCTCAAAAAGTAATTTATTAAAACTATCGGAATATATTTCCAATGAAAGTATTTTTGAGCAGTCTAGAAAAGATTATTTGGCTTATCTCGCATCGATCGGGTTTTTTGAGCAAAACCCCTCGCTAATTGTTGATATAGGCTATAGTGGTACTATTCAAGATTTGATGTCAGGTTTAACAGGTCATAAAACCATTGCTTATTATTTTATGACTACTAAATCAGCTTACTCAAGTAAAAATATAGAAATTCAAAAGCATGGGTTAATATTTAGCGGAGCAGAATGGGGAAAAACATATTATTTGCTTGACAAAAGTCTTATTATTGAATCTCTGTTGACTTCACCTACTGGATCCTGTATTGGTGTTGTTAATAAAGATTCTAAGTTTGTATTCCAATTCGGGCAAAAGACAAATACACAAATTAGATTTGCGGAGATTGAAAGTATTTTCAACTACGCTATGCAATATGTTATCAAAATGTTAGAGATAGGAAAACATCCACTTGATGCATTTGAAATGAACGATCTTTTTGATTCTATTGTAACATCAGGTCTCTTAAAAAAGACATCAATTTCCTCACTTCTTGAAATTGAAGATGAGTATTGTGGGAATGACGTATTTAGTATTGCGGAGGTGTTTTGATTCATGACATTACTTGCATTTGCTAAACAATCCGGCCTATTTATTCGTGAATATTACGAGCATAGATATTCATTGGCTTTTGAATCGGAGCAAGAAGCATTTAATGATTTTTTGCGCAAAATTAAATTTTCTAACGTTATAGCATCACCCCCATCTCAAAATATTAACCGCCTAAATTTTGGCAACCTGCATGGCCATGATTTACCTTCCAACTATATTGAGTACGCATATAATAACAATATTCAGATCAGTACCGAACAATATGGAGCTTTCGTTCAATGGAACTCAATAGACTCTAAAGTTTTACCCATAACGCCTAACAGCTTGGTCGAGTCTGTTGCGATAAATATACATTTGTACTATGCAGATATGCTCGATGATTTTGTTAATGCAATTTCAGGATTTCCTGTCTCTGTTGATATATATATAGCTGTTCAAAATGAAACAATCGGTAAGGATGCTAAAGAACAATTTTCAAAGTTAGAACAAGTTAATATTGTTCATTTTTATATCTTACAGAATAGAGGTCGAAATTTTGAATCTTTCTTGTTAGGATTTCGGGAATCTTTGAAATCATATGATTTACTCATCCACGTCCATAGTAAAAAGTCGCTTTATTCTGGTTCTCTTAAGTCAGGTTGGTTTGAGTATCTTATAGAGAATTTATTGAGAGATAAGCAATTATTAGTAAAGCATTTGTCGGCTTTTTCCAATAATCCTAATTTAGGTATTTTGTATCCTACATCTGTAGGTACTTCTGAACTTCCGAAATGGGCTACCCATGTTTTGAAGAATAAAAGTTCATTGACAGAACTTGAATCGATCTTAAATAATTCAACTTTGAATCATAATATTTCTCTTAAAAAGAAAAGTTTTTTATCATATCCAGTTGGAGGAATGTTTATTTGTCGCGTACGGGCAATATTTCCTCTCCTCTGCCATGACTGGTCTTATGATGATTTTCCTGTTGAACCAATTGCAAACGATGGGACTTTACTTCACGCGATTGAGCGATGTTTTGATTCTATTGTAGAGTCTCAGGGTTACTCTTCTTGTTATTATCATCCATCTTCCGGTTGCCATACTTATGATACCTCCCATATTTTTGAGAATTATCTTGATGAAAAACCCCTGCTGAACTATGTCGTTGATAACTCAATATTAGAAATTATATCATTTGATGTTTTTGATACCTTAGTATCTAGAGTGTCAGGTTATAATGATTCGGCGAAAGTTATTGCCTCAACAAAAATTACTAGTGCAGTTCATCCTTTTGAGTTTCTAAAAATAAGAAATCAGGCAGAGTTAGAATGTCGTAAACGATCTAATTTTATCGGCGATGTAGATATTTACCAAGTTTATGAGTTGTTAAATGAAATGATTCCGCTTTTGCTTTCGCCTAATGAAGCAGCTTGGTGTGAATTTCATGCAGATTTAGATCTTCTTATTACTAGACCGGATATAGAATCTCTTTACAGGAAAGCCTTCGCTTCATCCTCTAAAGTTATAGTAATAAGTGATATTTATTACACCAAAGAGATGATTTTGGAGATATTTAAAAAATTCAAACTACCTTATTCTGCTGATGATGTTCATGTTTCAAGTTTTTTAGGGCTAAGAAAAGATAATGGTAGCATCTGGGATTTTATAACTGAAAAATATTCGAAGGAATGTTCCAACTTTATGGGTAAATTTTCGCATATTGGCGATAATGTCGTCTCTGATGCTCAAATTCCTATGGAACATGGTTTTAGTACATTCCATATTCTTTCGCCTGAGGATAAGTGTTACTTTAATGAATTAAAAGGCAATAGAGGCGCCAAAATAGCAAACTTATTGCATCAACAAGATCCAATTTTGAATGGTCATTTTGCTACTATTGCAGGGTTGACAGCGTTTATAACTGAACCAAATAAATAAATTTCATGTATAATACGCTGTGGAATATGTTAATTGTTCGCTTAGGGGGACTTGAATTCTTGCCAATTCCCCATTAAAATAGATATTCTTTCTTCGTCAAGGCTTTTAGATTTTTCTACATAAGAATTAGGAGGTGCTATCCTTTTTCTTAAATGTTGAATCCAACGCTCGCTCATATCCTTTTCATAGATATTAGCACTTTGATTTTTTAAAAACCTCGAAAATGCTCTTGAGAGCTTCATTCGTGACAAAGGAAGTAATGCTTTATCGTTGCTGAAGTAATTGTTCATCATCTCTACTAACGCAAGGCCTTCAACCGGAAGGAAACTATTGGAAGCTTCAACTGGCTTCTGAAGCAGATCAGTTTTGATACCAAGTAGATTTGAGACGCAGTGAATGGGGATTTCTGGATTTTGTTTTGAAGGTTTGAAATAAATTGGTTCAATTGATAATTCTTGGGCTAATAATGTTAGTCTTTGTAAGTATTTTGGCGATATATCTGGGCATTTTAATACCTTCATCCAGGTTTCTTCAGGCCATGGGCAGTCAATACTTGAATAACTAGCCCCATGCTTGATACCTTCTTGTAGGAGACTCTTTCCCAGTTCATGTGCATCTCGGTAAGCAAACAAGAATACGATTTCACCAAGATTCTTTAATGATGAAAGTTCATCTTTAAGATGCGACAACGGAACATTAATAAAATTTTCCGAGCTAAAGACTATATAGTCGTAATCATCAGTGTTATTTGTGTTGATTTCATTGCTCAAAATATGTTTATCACTCATGCCTTCCTTAATGCGATGAGATAAGAGGTGATGGCCGGGATCTCCTGCTGGATAAAATATTTTCTGATTTAGAAGAGCTTCTCTTGATTGATTTAGAGCGATTTGCAGATAAGTTGAACCTGTTTTATGTGGACCTAGGTGAATAATGATTTTCACTCTGCATAAGTCATTTTGATTATTCTACATGAAACTCCGCTTCATGCCTAATCGAACTTGTTCTTCTATGATTCCATATTCTATAATAAAACCAATCATTTTACTTATATTAGACAAAATATTTTTAGCTCAATCGCTCAACTACTTACTTATGAATATATTTGAATTAATTCTATGCCATATTGCTTATATCAAGCACTCTCAATATTCTTTATTCTCTTATGATTAATCCTGATGCCATTCTTCTTACTCTCCATTGCTTTCAGTATTGAAAAATATTTCCTAACTATTTATAAAAGTAGTATCATGGCAATTCCTATTTTTTGTATTTACTAGTTAAGTACTGGCTTTTTGAAGTTGGCTAATGATGCATGCTGTTTCAGTTGCTTTGAGTCTTATATCTGGGAATTTAAAATTTCTTTTCCCTTTTAATCTGCGAGAGAATAACTTCGCTCAGGTTTTGTAATATTGCTATCAACCTCGGAATTCTATATCTTTAAACTGCTGTTTTTAAGTCAAAAGCAGTATTGCATTGAAATTTTATTGTTCCTTTAATCGTGCGAATATAAATTCTTTTTTTGATTTTAATCTTAGCAAGACTTGTTGTCTTTTATCTGTTTTGTCTAATAATAATGGTTCTCTATCGATTTGGCAACAACACATTATATATTTTGGTATATCAATGGTTGCCTTCGCTATCGTCGAACTTTGGGGTTGGGGATGTCTCTTGAAATCCTTTTTGAAGAAATCGATATGTGCTCTCTAATCTTTATTTTCAAATACAAAATAATTATTTGGGCCTCCTCTTTGTCGATTTATACAATTTTGTTTTGATACTTGTTCTAGTTTTGGATTCGTCGATTTCGATACATTTGATTTGTTATCTATATCAGCAAATGAAATTCCAGCCGATACATGCTTAAGACCATTTCAATCTTTGGATACTTGAGAAACAAGCAATACTGATCTCACACTTAGATTATTCGGTGTCGGTATCGTTTGTCTAGGTATATTATAGATTTGATTTAAAGCTCAAAGGCCCAATATTCTCGCAATAAGTTGTTATGAGTGTGTTAAAATTAAAATACTATCGATGGTCTACGAGTCAGTTTTGTGATGCAAAAGAAATGTTATCTTCACCTTGGCTTTCATAAGACAGCTACATCTTCCCTACAGGCAACAGCTAAAAACAACAAACAATTTTTCAGTGAAGCTGGATTTGAGTACCCTCTTTTCGACAATACTCATGGTGGTGGTAGAATAAAAACTGAGATTGCAAATCACGGAAATCCTCTTTTTTTGCTATTTACTCCTCGACCTAGCGTATATCATATGGTCAAAAGAGATAAGATAAAAGATGTTTATAAATTAAGAGAATCTTTGAATAGTCAGTTCGATTCTTGTTTAAATACCGAGAAGAATCTTTTTTTAAGTGGAGAAGATTTGTCTAATTTGGACCTTCCTGCTCTGAAGCGGTTTTCTCGAAAAATCAGATCCCACAACTTCGAAATTAAGCCCTTTGTTGTAGTACGTTCTCCTTATGAATTCTTTTGTTCTGCAGCTCAGCAAACTATTAAAAATGGAAGAGCATTTTCTTATTTATATTTTCCAAGCAATGAAAGTGCTTTTTCACATATTGACTTTGAGTGTAAAAGGGCGTTCATGCGCACACATTCTATTGAAAAGTTAAATTTGGCTTTTGGGTCTGAAATTCAATATGTACCTTTTGCAGAGACGCTTGAGCATAAGTCTGGACCTGTTGGCTTCATTTTATCCAATCTATTGGGTTTAAGTGATAGCTTTATTGATAGTCTAGAATTTTCTCAGACTAATGAATCACTGAGTAATTTGCATGTAAGGATCCAAAATAAGCTTAATCAAGCTAATTCTAGATTTTTACGTGATGGCAGTTTGAATGAGAATTTTATAAGAGCTCCTCGCTTTTGTAATAATAACTCTAAATTTCTTCTTACTGAGAGTGAGTATATTAATATTGCTGACTCACTTGAAGAGGAAAATTCTAAGCTCTCTAAGTTGCTTGGTCAGAAATTTTGTGATAAAAAAATTAAGTTTGCTGATCTTCCTTCTTCGTATGACTTGATGGAGTACCTGTTAAAGTGCTTGCCACATATTAACCAAAATAAAATCTTCTAAGCTTATCTTCCGCAATAGATTGTTTTTTACGTTGAAATTATTATCAGTCAATTATCTTTTTGAATTTACGTTTTTGTAAATATCTATTTCGAATTATTTGATGCCGCTATCGCTGTTTTTTTTTTGACAATAGAATCTATCAATATTATTCTTTACTGCAAAACATCTTTTGCCAATGAAAAAGCTTTATCTTCATCTTGGGATGACTAAAACAGGTACAACATCAATTCAGAGAACTGCAAGAAAATACGCCGATGTGCTTTTGGATCATGGCATTTACTATCCGTACTTCACTCTCTCTGATTCAAATTGTGATCCTGCAACCAAAGGGAACAGGAAAATCTTTAATCATGGTGGTCCTATTTTTTCGATCTTTTGCGAAAAGCCCCTAAATTTTCGTTATAACAAGTTACTTGGTTTGAAGAATATTGATGTACGAAACAAAAAGTGGATCGACGAGTTGAACCAAATTCTTGATGTTGATTATGATATTTTTCTATCTGGCGAGCAATTGTCAACGCTTTCCGTTGATGAAATGAATCAAATGTTTAATTATTTTAATTCTTTTGAGTGTGAGGTGGTTTGTTTGCTGTTAGTGAGATCTCCTTATCAACATGTTGTCAGCTCTATTCAGCAACGTATTAAACTCGGCAGTCATATTCCATGGTTGACACTTGGAAATTTATATCAACATATGCTTGGAATTGAAATCAATGACTTGATTTTTGCCCGTTTCTTGAAACCTATAATAACCTGTTTGGATTGTTGTGGCTCTTCTTTGAAAGTTCTTTCTTACGAGGAACTTTGTTCGTCTGAGCTTGGATTAACGCGAATGGTATTTCGCGATTTTCTTGGATTTGAAGAGAAGATTTGTAATAATATTAATGAAGTTTTTGCTAATGAATCTTTCAGTAATTTAACGATCCGTCTTCAGAATCAGTTTAACAAAAGATCAAGTAAACTCATTCCAGGAGTTGGGGGAAAAAATTTATCTCATTTTGAATTTCCTGCCGATCTTGGGAAAAGTGAAAAATTTCTTTTAACTCAAGATGAATTCGATTGTCTCTCTAAATCTTTGGAAATTTGTGAGGAGAAGCTTTGTAGCATCCTTGGCTCCAATTTTGTTGATAGACGTTATAAACTTTCAAATCCCATTTCTGATGACGATTTGCTTGATTCCCTGCTAAAGTATTTTAAATAATTCAAACTTTTGATTATTACGTTTATACATTAGATATATTGACACATCTCTACTTAGATTCTAATTGGTAATTTCGATTTTCTGTTGCTAACCGCAGATTTCAATAAGGTCGTGTTTTTTGTTCAATTATTGATTCAAATTTTTTGTCACCTGTCTTATGAATTTTGCTTTTTACTAGCTTTAATTTTTGTTGTTAAATTAATCTTCTTACGATCAGGTTTTTCCGTTTCTGATTGGAGGGGCTTCACGAGCAAGGGATATCATTGCATTTGCTGATTTCTCTGGAACTGAGTATTTAAGGCTTGTAGCTACGGCTTTGGCTTGGATTGTTTCCTATTCATTGTAATTATTTCTGATGCCCAGCTCTTTCTCGTTGCGGTATTGATACTATTTAGTGCCACTCTTTGATTTTGGCTACGAATATTTGTTTCAGAATTGTTGCTTTATCCTGCACTTTAAATCTCTTTAAATTGCCATGGCTATCACAGACTCAATTCCAATAAATATGGCTTGTTAGTTATTTGAGACATTTCGCGCGTAGATGGTTCATGAAGTGAAGATGAGGAAAAGGATGCACTAAGGCCCTCTTTGGGAAATTATTTAAGCCTTTATCTGCATGACGAACGCGCTGGTCTACACAACACTTTGCTCTTCTAGCAGTTCTATCTGACTGTGTTGAGGTTTGTGTTTGAGCCGGGTGGACTGCTGGGAAACTGGATCGATCATCAAAAAATTCATCCTAACGTGATATAATGGGATGGGAGTTGCGTATAGCAACGTTTCCCCTATCCACTTACCTCGAAGAGGCTAATTTTGAATTTTAAAGAATTCATTTCATCAGTTGCTCAATCCGAAGGAATTCCAGCTGGAAAAGTCCGCAAAGTTTCATTGGCTTTGCTGGGGCACATGTCGTCAGCTATCGATGACGGCGAAAAACTTCAGTTGCCTGGTTTATCTTTTAACCCCCGAACGCAAGCTGCCAAAGATGCTGAATCTGGAGGTTCAGCAAGGCCTGAGCGCAAGATAGCGGTTTTACGTCGCCGTAAAGGCAAAGGTAAAGGCAAAAAATAAGTTTTGAAGATTATTATTATTTTGATTGCAACATCAATTTAAATTTTTTTTGATTATAACTCAGGCTATCAACTTGTCTGAGTTTTTTATTTTTACAAAAGCGTCGTTTGGCTGTTTGAGCGTACTCTTGAAACTTATTCTCTTTATTTTTCTGGGATCAATTGGACTCAATAATGCTCTATTTATTTTCAGTCGTTTCTGGGAGTAGTGTAATGTTAATCTTTTTCTTTAAATGCTCATTGCATTTTTAAGCCAATAAAGTTGCTCTGCGCACAGATCCGGACCTAATGATCAATTTGTTAGTATTTTTTCTAAAATTAAATTTATACTCTTTTTTGAGGATGAATTGATCATACTCTGAAAGTTTATAGGCCACTCTTTTTGCGTGGGGTCTTTAAGAGCAATTCTAGTTATCGGTTGAATACGACGTTTCTTGATGGAATTCAATATGACTTCAAACTTTATACAACTCCAAGTCTTTCTCCTTTGTATCCCGCATTAAGCCGTACAGAATTGCACCAGTTCTCATTTTCGAGATACCAGTACAAAGATTCAGACAGCCCCTCTTTGAATGAATGGCGGGGTTTCCATCCCAGTTCGGCGCTGATTCGAGTTGGATCAATGGCGTAACGACGGTCATGTCCAAGGCGATCCGTTACTTGAGTGATCAGGTTCGTGTGAGGAAAACCTTTTGGTTGCGCCTGATCCATTAGTTGGCAGATAGTTGTCACCACATCCTTGTTGGTGCGCTCACCATGGCCTCCTACGCAATAATTCCAGCCTTTTTGGCCTCTGCACGCTGCAAGTAAAAGTGCATCCACGTGATCCTCAACGTAGAGCCAGTCGCGAACGTTCAGACCATCTCCGTATAAAGGGATGGCTTCCCCTGCAGCAGCTTTTAGAATGACAACTGGAATCAGTTTTTCCGGGAACTGCCAAGGCCCGTAGTTGTTGCTGCAGTTGGTGAGCACCACCGGTAGCCCGTAGGTGTGGTGCCAAGCATTAACAAGGTGATCACTGGAAGCCTTGCTCGCCGAATAGGGGCTTCGCGGGTCATAGGGGGTGGTTTCTGAGAAACGGCCCGTTTTGCCCAGAGAGCCGAACACCTCGTCGGTGCTGATGTGGTGGAAGCAGAAGCTGTGTTGGCGTTCCTCTTGGAGTTGTTCCCAGTGGCTACGCACAGCCTGCAACAGGTTGTAGGTACCTATCACATTGCTTTCGATGAATACGCCGGGGCCTGAGATTGAGCGGTCCACATGGCTTTCGGCAGCCAGATGCATTACTAGGTCAGGATCTGCCTGCTGCACAGCTCTATGCACAGCTGCTGCATTGGCCAAATCCACTTTTTGCAGTACATGCCGCTGATCGGCTTCTGAGTCCAGCTCTGTCATCATTTCCTCAATTGACTTGAGGTCACTGGCATATCCCATTTTGTCGAGATTGAAAACGGTTGCCGTGCTCTCACGCAGCAAGCGCCGCACCACGGCTCCACCAATAAAGCCAGCTCCACCGGTGACCAGCACGCGCCTGCGGGAACCGAGCAGTTCAGCGGCGGTGGGCATCGAGAATGTCATGGCGTAGTGGAGATGGAAAAATCAGGACAGGGATAATTGGGAATTGCTTCCAGAACATCACGCAGGGCCTGGCGCCAGTGCTGGCCTTCCAAACCGAGTGTCGTGCGGGTGCTGTTGCAATCGAGTAATGAGTAGCTGGGTCGTGTGGCTGGAGTTGGGTAATCGCTGGTTTGAATGGGCGCCACCTTGGCAGGCTGCTCCAGTAGGCCCAGTTCCAGCGCTAGTTCGCCAACGGCGATCGATACGTCGTACCAACTCGCGGCTCCGGTATCACTCCAGTGCATTACGGGCGGCAGGGGCTGATCAGGGGTGGAGCCCACGTCAATCGCACGCCAGCAGGCAGCAGCCAGGTTGAGGGTGCTGCTGGGGCAACCCAATTGATCAGCCACCACCCCAAGTTGTTCGCGCTCCCGGTGCAGGCGCAACATGGTGAGGGCAAAGTTCTTGCCCACAGGCCCGAGCACCCAGCTGGTGCGCAGGATGAACCCTTTGCCGCTTTTGCTCAAGAGGGCCTCTACGGCTTCTTCCCCTTTGGCCTTTGTGGATCCATACACTCCGAGGGGATCAAGGGCTTGATCCACGCTGTAGGGAACTCCCTGTTGGCCGTTGAATACAAAATCGGTACTGAGTTGCAGCAGCCGCCCGCCCTGAGCGTTTAAGGCTTCAGCGAAGGCTTCAGGCGCTTTGGCATTCACGGCTAAGGCGAGTTCCGGTTCCGATTCGGCTTTGTCGACGGCCGTGTAGGCCCCCGCGTTAAGCACCCAATCGGGTTGGTGCTCATTCACAGCATTCTTGCAGGCTCTGGCATCAGCTAGATCCAGGGCTGCTAGGCCTCGGCCGCCGCTGCGACTGGTTGCGATCAGTTCAACGCCCGCTGGTTTGGCGTTGATCAAGGCATGTCCCAATTGACCAGAGGCGCCAGTGAGCAGCACTTTCATGGGAAGACGTC
>MDTC01174308.1_pt1 | contig 10748 bp, 11 predicted proteins | sample 811181 | NCBI WGS metagenome assembly MDTC01 (sample SAMN05326644, study PRJNA326480) | marine metagenome | isolation source: seawater | place: Pacific Ocean: North | collected 2011 | reverse complement strand
TTTGACCCTGCGGTTCACCTCGAACGAGTAGGCGTGGTAAACCAGACCACAATGTTGGCGTCGGACACTCAAGCCATCAGCGACCGCATCAAGGCTTCCATCGAATGGAAAACTTCCGAAGCTGGGGCCTTCGCCAACACACGTGACACGTTGTGTTACGCTACGAATGATAATCAAAAGGCCACCCAAGCGGCATTAACGGCCACCCGATTGGATACCGCAGTTGTAGTGGGCGGATACAATAGCTCCAACACCTCACACCTGGTGGAGCTTTGCGAGGAAAGAGTGCCCACGTTTTTTGTTTGCAACGAAAAAGAATTCATGCCGGATGGCCTGCTAAAGCACTTTGATTGGCGCAGCGGATTGCACCAAGAAACGATGGATCCTTGGCCGGAGGGGCCGGAGGGCGATGTGCCTACGCTGCTGTTGACGAGTGGTGCTTCGTGTCCCGATGCCACAGTAGATCGTGTGATGCACGCAATTTTGGTGCGCTACCCTGGCTCAAAAGATGTTGAAGACGTGTTGATGGCCTTTGAACAAGAATTGGACGCCCAGTCGCTGTCGTGAGCGCGGCGGTTGTATTTTCGTTTTTCATGCAAGCTCCACGCCTTCGCTCCATGTTTCGCAATGTCCGCACGGAGCCGCGACGGTTTCAATTCCGTTCGCGGCATATGCCTGATTTGGATCCCAAGTGGGCCGAACGAAGGGAGCGGATTGAAGCGCAAGTGGCCGGGGAGGAAGCTCCCGACGAAGTACCTGCACGTCCCATTCGCTTCCGCTCCAACCGCACGACGGCAGAATTAAAGAATGGCACCTCCGAATGGAAGGAACGGCGTCTTGCCCAAATTGGCGGCGCGCGCTATGCCATGCTACGGGCCGTGGTCATCGCGGCCGGATTGGTCTGGTTGGCTTGGCGCGGTATGGTGTGGGTAGAAACAAGTGATTTTTCGGAAGTACTAAAGTGGATGGAGAATGCCTGAGGTGATACGGCAATTGCCAGAAAATGTGGCGAATCAGATTGCGGCTGGAGAAGTCATCCAGCGGCCGGCTTCGGCGGTGAAGGAGTTGATGGAAAACGCGGTGGACGCAGGCGCTTCACGCATCGACGTGCGCTTAGTGGATGCTGGTCGGACGCTGATCCATGTTTTGGACAACGGAGTAGGTATGGTCGAGGCCGATGCCAAACGCTGCTTTGATCGGCACGCCACCTCCAAAATCAACTCTGCAGAGGACTTGTTCACCATTGTCTCCAAAGGCTTTCGTGGCGAGGCCTTGGCTTCGATTGCTTCAATTGCACATGTGGAATTAAAAACCCGCCACGAGAGCGATGAGTGTGGCGTTCAACTGAACATGGAGGGGGGGACCCTTGCCCAGGAAACACCAGTCGCCATGAAAGTGGGAACGCAAATCGCCGTTCGCCACCTGTTTTTCAATGTTCCTGCACGTCGGAATTTCCTTAAGTCGGACACCGTGGAAATGCGGCACGTCATTGATGATTTTCAGCGCGTTGCTTTGGCGCATGAAGCCATCCATTTTACCCTTACGCACAACGACAGCGAGCTTTTTGATCTGCGACCAGCAACCCTGCGAAAGCGCGTAATTGGCGTATTTGGCAGTAAGTATGACGAGCGCCTCGTACCCGTTGAAGAAAGTACGGACGTGGTGGGAGTCACCGGATTCGTGGGCAAGCCGGCATTCGCCCGCCGCACGCGTGGCGAGCAGTTTTTGTTTGTCAACCAACGGTTTGTCAAGCACGGGCTGATCCACCGGACCATCATGCAGGCTTACGAAGGCTTGATGGTTCCCGGACAATATCCCTTGTACGTGCTGTTTTTGACCATTGATCCGGCGCGCCTAGACGTCAACATCCACCCAACCAAGACGGAGATCAAATTCGACGAAGACCAGCATATACAATCCTTGCTGCTGCCTTCAATCCGCAGGGGTTTGGGCAAGCACGCCGTGGCGCCTTCGTTGGATTTCGACCAAGAGTCCAGCCTGAACATTGAACCGCCTCCGAAGGACCGTGTGGTGGCCGAGCCTGCGGTTCACATCAACACGGAATACAATCCGTTTCATTCGACAGGGAATTCGAGCGGGTCTGCTGGCGTTGGTCTGCGACCTGGTCGTGGTCAACTGGATGCATGGAAGTCACTCTACGAGAAGGTCTGGAAATCCGACGGCGGACCCGGGCAGGTGCAAGAGGAACGTGCCATGCAATCTTCGGCAACCGGCGAAGTCGGAGCCCAACTCGAGGCTGGCAATGAGATGGTTGTGCAGCATCGCCCGTTGTTCCAATTGCAGAACAAGTACATCGTGACGGCCACCAAATCGGGCTTGCTTGTAATCGATCAGCACCGCGCTCACCAGCGAATTTTGTACGAGGAGCTGGTACGGCAATTGGAACCTCAGGGCGTTGCCCCTGCCACGCAGCAGTTACTGTTCCCAGCGGCGATTGACCTCAATGCGGCTGACCAGTTGTTTGTTTTGCAGTCGCGAGAATGGCTTGCCAAATTCGGCCTGCTTATTGAGAAAAACGACGATGGAGTGGAGGTTCAAGGGATGCCCCTTGAGGCGGACACCACTCCGGAATCTTTGATTCAGGCTATTCTGGAGGAACGCGCTTCCGAGGTCGCGGGGGTGAGTCGGGAGGAACGGGTCGCAGCGCGGTTGGCGTCCTCCATGGCCGTTCGGGTGGGTAAGGCACTCAAGCCGGAAGAGATGGTGGACTTGGTGGATCGACTATTTGGCTGTTCTACACCTGCCCTTGACCCCTTCGGTCGTGCGGTCATTGTTAATATTGAATCCAACGAACTCGATCAACGCTTTCGCTGATGCTAAATAACGCTCCACCGGTGGTCAAGAATTTGATCATCATCAACGCACTTTTTTACCTCGCGACAATTGCATTGGGCGAATACCAGATGCTTCATTACTTCGCGGGTACGTACCCCGGTTCCCCCAATTTTTACCCGTGGCAGGTTATTACGCACATGTTCATGCACGGTGGTCTTGGGCATATATTCTTCAATATGTTCGCCTTGTACATGTTTGGTGGTCAGCTTGAGCGTTTGTGGGGTCCGCAGCGCTTTTTCAACTATTACATAATTTGCGGTTTAGGCGGCTTCTTCCTTCACGAGTTATTCGTGGGAATTGAGCTGAACAGTCTCTATGGCACCTTCTTCCCGGCTTTTGATCAACCCCCAGGCATTTCGAGCCAGTTGTGGAGGATGCAGTTGGATGCAGAATTTGGACGGGTGGTCGGTGCGTCTGGTGCCGTATTTGGCATCTTGCTGGCCTTCGGGATGCTTTTTCCGAACACACGACTGATGCTGCTGTTTCCGCCCATCCCGATCAAAGCCAAGTACTTCGTGATTGGCTACGGTATTTTGGAATTAAGCCTCGCTTTGGATAATGCTTCCGGCGATAACGTCGCGCATTTCGCTCACTTGGGGGGCATGTTGTTCGGCTACATGCTGCTCAAGCGGTGGCAAAAAGAACGCGGTACATTTTATTGATTAGAAGGCAGGGGATGTGGGATGATTTGAAACGCCAATGGGATGCTGGGAGCATGTTGACCCGGCTGATTTTTGCCAACGTGGGAGTGCTTACGCTGGTTATGACGCTCCGTCTACTCGCGACGTTTGGCGCGCTAGACAGCAGCTGGATGAACGGTGTTTTCGGGCTTGCTGTGTCCTGGGATGTCGATGTGTTGATGTACCGTCCTTGGTCCGTGATTACGCACATGTTCGTACACGTGGATATTTGGCACATGGTCATTAACATGGCTTGGTTGTATTGGATGGGGCGCATGTTCATGGTGCAGTTCGGTGCACGGCGGTTACTTAGCACCTACATAGTGGGAGGTTTGGCAGGGTTCGTTTTGTATGCCTTGGCCTCCAACTTGGTTCCGGCATTACAACAAAGTACGTTTGCTTATGGTGCAAGCGCAGCGACCATGGCTATTATGGCCGCGACGGCTACTGCCAACCCCAACGCTAACGTGCGCCTGTTCTTACTCGGCGCCATCCCGCTGAAGTACCTCGCTATCGGTTGGGTACTCCTCGATTATTTCGCTTTGGGAAATGGGGCTAACGCCGGTGGTAACCTGGCCCACTTGGGCGGTGCGGCATTTGGTTATCTCATGATTAAGCAGTCTCAAGCGGGGCGTGACTGGGTGGGGTGGTTTGAGCGCTTGATCGACGCCTTCATGGGCCTGATCCAAGGAGGCAGCATTCCGAGACCCAGAGAGAAGACGCGGTTCCGAAAGGTGAAAGATAGCCGGTCTACTCGGGTCAAAAGCGATGAGGAATTCAACCGCGAAAATCATGAACGTGCTGAGCGTATGGACACCATCCTTGATAAGGTATCCAAGCACGGATACGAGAACCTGACGGCTGAAGAAAAGGACTTCCTCTTTCGGCAATCGAACCGATGACGGCAAAGCGTTCCGCCTTCCGGCCAGTGTGGCCATTCCTTTTTGTGATTCCGGGTGGGATAGGCGTGCTATTTGCCGAATTGGCAGTGCGGATTTCTCCGGTGGAAGTGCCGGTATTGGCGTTTTTCGGAATGGCCTATCCCTTGTCTTCCGCTGCTCTCATCGTCGGAGTGCTTGGGGCACTGTGGTCGCGTCGCTGGAAGACTGGCTTGATCGGTGGTCTCATCTTTACCTTGAGTTGGCCGCACATGACGGCCACGTGGGGAGCTGTGCGTACCCCCGCGGATACGGACGCGAAGCAACTGAAGGTGGTGACATGGAATGTGAGGCAATTCAACCGGTATGCGTGGATTGAGCAGCCGGGAGTTCGGGACTCTATTTTGAGCTACCTCGGTGCCCAGAAGGCGGATGTCATTTGCTTGCAAGAATGCTTTTTGGAGGGCCGCCGACAACCGTGGATGTCGGCCGAGCGACTCAAACAGGCTTCCGGCCTCGCCCATTGGGAAGAGGAATTCGAACTCGGCCGTGGCCAAGACAAGTTATTCGGCTTGGCGGTGTTGTCACGTTTTCCTATTGTGTCCAAATCGGCCCTTCGGTTCGACAACGACAAAAACAACAGCGGTATGTACGTTGACCTCGTCGTTGGTGGCGATACCGTGCGTGTGTACAACATGCACCTAAGCAGCATCGGCTTTGAAAAAGAGGATTACGAGGATGCGCTGAACGTGCAAGACGAGGCAGCTCGTTTGCGGGTGTACAATCGATTGGACGCAGCGTGGCAGAAGCGAACGGACCAATCCGAGCAGATCGCCGCATCTGTCGCTGAAAGCCCCCATCCAGTGATTGCTGTGGGCGACTTTAACGACACACCGGTATCATACGCGGCGCAGCGGTTTAGCACGCACCTTCGCGATGCGTATCGTTCCGCCAGATTGTTCCAAGGTCCTTTCCTCGGCGCCACCTACATCGGTGACTTGCCTTTTTTGCGCATCGACCAAGTGTGGGCCAGTCCGGAACTAGACATTGTGGACTACCGAACGGGACAGGTTGAACTCTCCGACCACCGGCCGGTCAACGTGTCATTTAGCTGGTCGGAATGATCAGGATAGGCGCTCCTTTTCGGCGTCGCGCTTGCGCAGGGTCTCGATGCCGGCAATGTGCATGGCGATAAGCAGGAAGCCATACACCAAGTCGTCTGCGGGCATGGTGAAGATGCGCCAACCGGTATTGTGTCCCGGGTGGTACCAGACAATCTGATCTGTGATGGCGGCGGCATCATTATGAATGAAGGGAAATTCCCAAAACGACAGGCCCGTGAGTATGCCATTCGAAATAACAAAAGGCACCAACAAAACGAAGAAAGCCAGCCACAAATCTGCCATGAACGGTTTGGCGTTGCGCTGCGCCCACACCAACCAAATTAGCGTGAGAAAGGACGTTAGCGCGATGTATGTGCACGGGAAGAAGACCACTACCAAGGCCGCGCAAATCAAAATGGCTGAGATAGACAAGGTGGATTCTGCGTGTTGAAGAGGGTTGCGTTTAACGTAGTGCTGGAGCGAGAAATACGTAAACACGCTGCTGTAAGGGATGCAAACGAAGAAGAGCAACTCCTCAAAGGGCAATCCCCATAGGGACGGACCAAGAAAATAATCGGGGTTGAACGCCCAAATTCCCATCTTGGTGAAGACGGCATCCCACACGATGAAGAAGGCGGCAACGGCAACGTTGACTCGGAAGAAATACTTCCATTGCTTATAAAACTGAACGTTTTTGTCAAAGCTCAATAGCAGCGGTAAGGCCAAACAGCCCAGATTCACTGCGAGGTATAATCCCTGAAATTCGTACCACATTACCCGATGCTTGATTGGCGTTTGGCGCGCATTGATTTGCGGGCGTCAGCAAAATATTTCCACGGCACCCAGAGCATGCCAAAGCACTCCCCGTCTTCTTTATTGAGGTGCTTGTGGTGCACTTTGTGGGCTTTGCGAATGGCCATCAGGTACACATTTTCTGTGCGTCTAAAAATTTTGAAACGCCGGTGAATGAAGATGTCATGGATTAGAAAGTACGCCATGCCATACGCAGCTATGCCGGTCCCAATCCAGACGCGGAAGTCGCCCCCGGCTATGGAGCCGGTGATGAAACACCAGGCGCTGGGCACTGCGAAAATCAAAAAGAACGCATCGTTTTTTTCGAAGAAGCCGGGCTCATGGACGTGGTGGTCTTCGTGGAAATACCACATCAATCCGTGCATGAGGTATTTATGCGCTACCCACGCCACACCTTCCATGGTAATGAAGGTGGCAAGTACAATCAAAGCGGGGGAGAGGAAAGTCAGCGTGTCCATGGAAACCAGTTCAAAAAAACGAAGAAAAATACAAAGATGGCAACAAGAAATCCCGTCCCGATGTTTTCTCGCCTTCGACGGGGGAGCAGGTAAAAAATGAAGCTGACTCCCCACCACGATGCGTAATTGAACCACGGCACGTGGACGCCTTTCCACGCCCACCAGCCCGCCTGAATGGCAACGGGTTCGATGAGGCCATCAAAAGCCATCATCAGGGTCGCGGCGATCAGCGCACGTCTGAGCTTTCCTCCAAGGGTTTTCGCCCTCCATTGCAGGCGGTTCAGTAGCCGATCCGTCCACCATCCGCACCCTAAGAGGGAGATCCACCAAAGCACACCGAGGATTAATGGAACACCAGCAACCATGGGTCCCAGTGCCATTTCGTAGCTGTAATCGCCGAAGAGGTAGCCGGTCTGCACGCCGATGATTTCCACCACGATGCCGCCTCCGAACGCAGCCGCCCACGTCCAATGCCTTTCTTCCCAGTCTGCCCAAAGCGCCAATACCCCGTTGACGAGGAGGTTTACTGCGGTGAAATCGAGGAAGTACTGCCCGAAACCTGCAAGGATGCCCGTGACCCCCACGGCGTGCAGCAGAACCATTATCCGAGGAATCCAATACCGTTCAAAGCTCGCTGTATTCATGGCCGCTGTTCGATGAGGTCGGAGGTGATGCGGGCGCTGAGCAAACATAGGGGAATGCCGCCGCCAGGATGAACGCTCCCGCCGCAAAAGTACAAACCATCCAGTTGGGTGGACCGATTACGGTGGCGAAGAAAGGCAGAGAGAGGGCTGTTGGAGCTGGCGCCATAAAGCGCTCCGAGGTGCGAACTCGTGCGTGATTCGATGGTAGCTGGCGTAAAATGCCGCTCGGTTTCGATGAGCGGTTCAACGTCGACGCCCAGTGTGCGCTCAATTTTTTGCAAGACAGCAGCGCGAATCAGCGGCAGGCGCGCCTCCACACCAGCGGGATCCGCCCCGACGTTGACCATCACGAACCAGTTTTCGCTCCCTTTCGGCGCATCATCGGGCTTTAGCTTCGAGCTGATGTGGATGTATACTGTCGGATCGTCGCCCGGGTGTCCCTCACGCTGAATGGCATCGAATTCGGCCCGGTAATCCCTGCTGAACAGGATGTTGTGGAGGTGTAATTCCGGCCGCTTCGTCCGCACGCCCCAGTAAAAGATGACGCCGCTCGTTGACCGCTCCTGTTGGAGAATATTTTCCGGAGCCTTCAGGTCGGACAAGAGGGTGCGAAACGTTGGCCATATGTCGGCATTGGAGATGACGGTTTCCGCTGATAAGGTGTGCGTGTGGCCTTCGGTATCTGTACACTGCACGCCGGTGACCCGCGTGCCATTGTGTTCAATGCGTTGGGCGCGGTGGCCGAAGCGGAAGTCTACACCCAGCGCCACGCCCAAAGCGTGCAAGTGCCGGGTGATTCCGACCATGCCGTGTTCCGGGAAGAACGTGCCTTGTGCATGCTCGAGGTGGGGGATGACGTGCATCATCGCTGGTGCGCGGTGCGGGTCGGACCCGTTATAAGTGGCGTACCGATCAAACAGCTGTACAAGGTGTGGTTCCTTGAGCTGTCGTCGGTTCCAGCGGTGCAAGGTGCCGAACCAAGGAAGGCGGTGCGCGAAGCGGGCGGCGGCTCGCCATTTACCGGTTTTGCGGCGGCTCCACTCGTGTAAACTCTGCTCGAGGAAAATTCGTCGGGTGGCTTCGAAGGAAGCAGAGCTGTGCTCAAGGTGCTCTGCCAAGCGCTCGGCCGGTACGTCGAATTCGGATGCGCACGCCTCACAGAACTGCTGCCGATCGGCCCAGGCGGTTAGGCGCTTCCCGTCCTCCCAGAAATAGTGGGTCGAACGGTCCAACCTTCGGTAGCTAAAGGGCGGAGGGAGTTTGGCGTTGGGAGCGGCCTTTAGACGCGCAAGTGCGTCCAGTTCTAGGATTAAATCCGGCCAAGTGAACAGCGAAGGTCCCACATCGAAACGATAGCCGCCGTGGGTTTGCTCACGCAGCTTCCCCCCGGGTTCTTCCGCTGCTTCGAGGACAGTCACGCAGTGGCCTTGCGCAGCTGTGCGAATGGCTGCAGCCATCCCTGCTACACCGGCGCCAATTATGACAGTGTTTTTGGACCCGACGGCCATCAAGCGGAAAGTTGAAGCTTGGCGAGTTCGTCTTTCACCTCCTGGAAGCAAATGCGAAACCAGACCGTGAAATTGGTGGGATACTGCTTCAGCTCGTATTCCAGGTCGGCCAAGCTGACGTAGCGGTAACCGGCGACCTCCTTCGGATTAGGCTTGGGTGCGGTGTCTGAGTAGCCGATGAGGACGTGATCCAACTCGTGCTCAATCAAGGTATTGGAGAACTCACTGCGGTAAAGGAATTGGAACACCGGCCTAGCTTGGCAGTACATACCCATTTCTTCCTGAAGCCGCCGCATGGCCGCGGCCTGCGAGGTTTCACCTTGCCTCGGGTGGCTACAGCAGGCGTTGGTCCATAGCCCGGGGCTGTGGTATTTTCCCCATGCACGTTGTTGCAGTAACCACTCACCTTTGCTGTTGAAAATGAAAAGGGAAAAGGCCCGGTGAAGCAGCCCTTTCTCGTGGGCTTCCATTTTTTCCATCATTCCGATCTCCTTGTCATTCGGGTCGACTAGGACCACCATGTCCGTGCCAATGGTAGGTTGAATGTTATCGTTCGGAAGCGTCATCGTTGAGGTGCTGTAGAAAAGTTGAGGCAAAAGCGCCCTGCTCGGAATCGTTGACCCAATAGCCCGCGTCCAATGCTGCGGCTACCTTTTTGGCGTCTTCGCCCATGTTGTCCGCATAATCCAAGAAAAACGGTACGGACCATTGAATAGACAGCCGAAAGAGCCGCAACTCTGGATGGTCAGGATCCGCTGAGATGGCCTCTTCGAGTGGCTCACGTTGAGCGCGAAAAGTTTGGAGCTTTTCGAGCGGATTGAAAAGCGTTTCTGCTCTCATCATGCGCGCTGTTGCGAGGAGACCTTTACCAAACGCTTCTGTGGAATCGGCTCCTACCCATTGCTCAGCACTGAGGATGAAGGCTGAAACCACTTCGCTGTTGGAAGGTTCCAAGCATGCTGCACGGTAAGCTGCTCGCACGTCGTTCAATGGCAAGGTACTTTGTGCACGGGCAGTGGTGCACGCCATAGCCAGTACCAGCCCCAAAAAAAGACTGGTTGAAGCCAGCATTCGAACCATTACAACAAGTTGAAACTGTGACGGAGATACGAGCTAACAGCCAAGCTCGCCTTCCGTGCGTTGGGAATGCGAATGCGCTCTTCCATTATTCGGTTGCTTGGAAGCGAGCGAATCTTCTGGAACAAACGCTGGTAGTAGATGTACGCTACGTACACACCGAGACGGCTTGTTTGCGGCAGTTGTACGATGCCTTTGTACGCTTCCTGGAAGTCCGCGTTGATCTCCTTTTCGATGCGCAACTTTGTCTCCTCGTTAAACGTGGTCATGTCCAAGTTTGGGAAATAGGTCCGTCCCATTTCGGCGAAATCTGCCTTGATATCCCGGAGAAAATTTATCTTCTGGAAAGCCGCACCTAGTCGCTCGGCATAGGGCTTTAATCGCTCATACTCGGCTTGATCGCCGTTGACGAAGACCTTGAGGCACATCAAACCTACTACTTCGGCAGAGCCGACGATGTACTCTTCGAATCCGGTGCGGTCATAATCGATTTTGTGCAAGTCCCACTGCATGCTGCGCAGGAACAAGTCTACGTGTTCCTTGTCGAGGTTGTACGTGTGGTAAACTTCTTGAAAGGAATGCAGGATGGGATTGAGGCTGATTTTTTCGTCCAATGCGGTTTCCGTGTCGTGCTTGAATCGCTCAAAAAGCACGGCTTTATCGACGTGGTGAAACGTATCGACAATCTCATCGGCAAATCGTACGAATCCATAAATGGAATAAATGGGCTG
>MDTC01068994.1_pt1 | contig 10749 bp, 14 predicted proteins | sample 811181 | NCBI WGS metagenome assembly MDTC01 (sample SAMN05326644, study PRJNA326480) | marine metagenome | isolation source: seawater | place: Pacific Ocean: North | collected 2011 | reverse complement strand
ATCATTGCTAATAAAATTATATCTATATATTCAAAACTATAATTCATAGAATGATAGTAATTACTCTGTTGATTAATTTCAACCAACAATTACATTAAAGACAAATGAACACACTAATTTTATCAATAATTTTAGTCCCAATAATAGAAATTTATTTATTTATTAAGATTGGATCGCAAATTGGTGCAATTAACACAATTTTGTTAATTATAACAACAGCGTTTATAGGTGTCTTATATGCGAGATATGAGGGTATCAATACATTAAAATCTGCATTTAAACAATTAACTAAAGATGAAGTTCCAGCCTATGAAATTTTTTCAAGTGCTGCTATTGCACTTGCAGCACTGCTTTTAATATTACCAGGTTTTGCAACAGATTTATTTGGATTTTTAATAATATTTCCATTAACAAGAAAATTAATATTTGGAAAAATTTTTTTAAGGTATGATCGAAAAAAAAATAAGAAAAGCGATTTTATAGAAGGCGAATTTGAGGATATAGAAGATAAAAATGACAGAAAATTTTAAAATTCTTGCAAAGTATATTAAAGATATGTCAAGTGAAACTCCAGATGTAGAAACGTTCTTATTTGTGAAAGATAATATTTCCAAATATCATTTAAATATAGACATTACATCAAAACCTCTTAAAAATAAAATGGTAGAAGTAAACACTACTATGAAATTTGAAGACAAGGAAAATAACGAAAAAAAATCTTTCTTCGAAATAACATTTGTATCTATCATAAAAGTTAATGATGAAGTGAAAGATAAAAAAATTATGGAAAAAATAATTTTATGTGATGTTCAAAATATTATATATCCTGATTTAGAGAAATCTTTTTTAAATCTTGTGCATAATTCTGGTTATCCCAACATAAAACTAGAAAAAAAAGTTGATTTTAATAAATTATATAGTGAAAGATTTAACTAAAAAAATTCTTTTTTAAATTTTTTTTTAAATAGTCTTTATGCTTTTCTAGTTCAATAGCTGTTGGCTCAATAATCTTTGTATAATATGAGCTTTTTCGTTTATCAGTTTCTTTTTTTTTAGCCACTTCATTTTGAAAATTTAAAGTTGGTTCTTTTTGATCAATTAAATTTATGTAAACTTTTGATAGGAGATCACAATCAATTACCGCAGTATGTTGTGCTCTTTTAGAATTATCAATTTTAAATCTTTTACATAACGCATCTAAACTTATTGAAGAACCTGGAAATTTATCTCTAGCTAAGCTTAAGGTATCAACTACTTCATTTTTTAATTTTTCTTTTCCTAGTATAGCTAATTCATTATTTAAATGAGAGAGATCAAATTCAGCGTTATGAATAACCAATCTTTTATTATTAATAAAATTTAAAAATTTATCTACTATCTCAAAAAATTTTGGTTTGTCTGACAAAAATTCGTCTGTATATCCGTGTACTTCTAGAGCTTTCTCAGAAACTTTTCTTTCAGGATTTAAATAACAGTGAAATCTATTTTTTGTTGGAATCAAATTATCTAATTCAATGCAGCCTATTTCTACTATTTTATGGCCATCTTTAATAGAAAGACCGGTTGTTTCAGTGTCTAAAATAATTTCTTTCATTTATAAAATTTTATTTAATATTTCTTTAATATCTTTTTTAATTTTTTTTTCTGTAAAATCATTCTTTATAATAAAATGCGATCGATTTCTCTTATAATCAAGAGGTAATTGAATATTTCTAAATTTATTAACTATTTTTTTATTAAAATTATTCCTTTTTTTTAATCTTTTTAATATTTCTTTCCTACTTGATTGAACAAAAATTAAAATATCTTTTTTTTTATTAATTTTATTTTCTAGTAATAGAGGTATATCGAGAATAATAATTTTTTTTTTCTTATTATTTTTTATAAATAGACTCATTTTTTTTCTTACCTCAGCATGAACTATTTTAACAATTTTTCTCAAATTATTATCAGAGGATAATATTGCATTTGAAACATCTTTTTTATCTATTGGAAATGAATAAAAATATTTAGGTAATTTTTTTTTAAGTCTAATAAAAATTTTTTTGTCTTTTTTATATAAATCAGCAACTACTTTATCTGCATTAAATACCGGATAACGAAAATTTTTCGCTACAAAACTTTTACCAGATCCTATATCTCCTAAAATTCCAATTTTAATCATTCATCTAATAATTTAAAAACTTCTTTATTAATTTCAGGGTAAATTCCATGCCAGATTTTAAAAGCGAGAAAGGCCTGATAAATGAACATCATTTTTCCGTTTTCAATTTTGTTACCAAGTTTTTTTCCTGATCTTAAAAAATTGGTTTCTTTTGGATTATATATAACATCATAGAAGAGCTTATTCTTTCCAACATTTGAAAAATCAAGTGCAATTTCTTCATCTTTATTTAAACCTAAACTTGTTGCGTTTATTATAACGTCAAAATTTGGAATTTCGCCCCAATTTACAACATCGATATTTTTAAATAATTTTTTTAAATTTTCGGCTTTAATTTTTGTTCTGTTACTTAGAAAAATCTTTGAAACTTTCATTTTATTAAGTGCAGTAATTATCGATGGTACAACACCACCCCCTCCTAATAAAAAAATTTTTTTATCTTTGATGTCGTATTTTAAATTTTCAATACTAATTTTAAAACCGTCAATATCAGTGTTATGACCAATTATTAAATTATTTTCTAAATTAATTGTATTTACAGATTTTGTTATTTCAGCTTCAGGGCTAAGTTTATCTAAAAAAGGTATTATTGTATTTTTAAAAGGTACTGTAACATTTATACCATCTATTTCCTTTTTTTTAATTTCTATAATTAAATTTCCCAACTCATCTTCATTCAATTTTTTTTTATCATAAACTGCATTAATTTTATGAGTTTTAATCCAATAATTATGTAGTTTGGGAGATAATGAATGATCGATTGGGTTTCCAATTACTAAATATTTTTTCATTTCAATCCATCCAAATATTCTTTAATTTTTTTAACTGGTAAACCCATAATTGTATTTTTGTCTCCTTCTATATTTGAAAACAAAATTTTACCCTCAGCCTCTATTTGATATACATTATAAGAGTAAATGGCCTCATCAGATAATTTAGATAAATAATCTTGTAAAAAATCGTCAGTCATATTCTTCATTGTTAATGCGGCTCTATCCGTATGATTCCATATCATTGATCCATTCCTAGAAATGCAAACTGAACTTACTAAATAATGTTTCTTTCCATTTAATTTTTTCAAAATTTTTAGTGCTTCATTTCTATCTTCAGGTTTGGATATAAGTTCACCATTTAGGTCAATCACACTATCAGCACCTAAGACCAATATGTCATTATTTTTTTGACTAACTTTATTAGCTTTCAATTCAGCCAAATTCTTTGAAATGATCTCTGGAGAGGCTTTTTCTTTTAACAAATTTTTTTTTATAATTTCCTCATCAACATTAGAATGTTCAACTGAAACTATTATATCATTTTTATCAAGAATTTCTTTTCTTACTTTGCTTTTTGAGGCAAGAATTATTTTAATCATTTTGTTTGTATATTTCGTATATTTTTATGATTGATGCAGCTGTTTCCTCAACAGATTTTCTTGTTACATCTATTGTGGGCCACTTATATTTTTTAAAAGTATTCTTGGCTTGATCTACTTCTTTTTTAATTCTGTCGAGATCAGTGTAGGTTTTGTTTTCAGTTTCTTTCAGTGAATTCATTCTATTTTTCCTTATTTCAACTAATCTTTCTGGCTCTGTATTTAAACCAACTACACAAGCTATTTTAGGGTTATCTTTCAAAATCTTTGGAATAGAATTTTCATTTACAAGAGGAATATTAGATGTTTTAAATCCTTTGTTAGCTAAATAAATTGATGTTGGGGTTTTGCTGGTCCTGCTTACGCCTAATAAAATAATTTCAGATTTATTTAAATCTCTTACTAGATTTCCATCATCGTGACTCATGGTAAATTGAATGGCTGCAATTCTTTTATAATATTCATCATTTAGAGCATACTGGCCACTTGGTTCATGCGATGCTTTTTGATTTAAAAGTTTTGAAAAACTTAATATTAAATCACCAAGTACTCCAAAACATGGTATTTTTTTGTCTTCGCTTGTATTTGCTAAAAATTTTGCCAAATTACTATCCACAATGGAATATAAAATTATCGAATTTGGAAACTTTTCAGCTTCAGATAATATCTTGAAAATTTGATTTTCTGTTCTTGTAAATGAATATGTGTGGATTTTATAATCTATATTTTTAAACTGAGCTTTTATGGCAGTGAAAATTCTATCGAGTGTTTCCCCAGTAGAATCAGAAATAAGATAAATTTGGTATGTATTACTCATGTATTAATGGTTAATAACTTTTTATTATTTAAATTAAATATAGAAATTTTAGCATTCTTAAATTTTGGTTGTAAAACTAGACTTTTATTAACATTATTTAAAGTTTGTATAAAATTTTTAATAATTTTAGCAATTTTGTTAATAAGCTTCAATTTTTCATATATATTTAATAAATTTTACAGCCTAAATGTTGATAAATTGTTTATAAAATGTTTACAAAATTTAATCAACGCTATTCACAAGCTATACTAATAATACAATTAATTATATTTAATTATTAATATGACACCAATCAAAGAAGTAATAATTAATAAAAAAGTTGGCATAAAACCAGTCTGGATAATGAGACAGGCGGGAAGATACCTCCCAGAATTTAGAGAAATTAGAAAAATTAATTCTGATTTTATTAAATTATGTTTAAATGAAAAATTATCTTCTGAAATAACTCTTCAACCATTAAAGAGATTCGACTTAGACGCAGCTATAATTTTTTCAGATATTTTAATGATACCTTATGGGTTAAATCAAAAAGTTGAATTTAAAAAAAATTTTGGTCCGATATTAGGAGAATTAGATTTAAATGAGACATCTAAATTAGATGAAATTGATTTTGTAAAAAAAATATACCCAGTTTACAAAGCCATAAATCAGGTTAGTAAAAGTCCTCTTACAAAAAACAAAAGTACGATTGGTTTTGTTGGCGCACCCTGGACATTATTAGTTTATATGATTAACAAACAATCACCTAAACAAAACTTAAAAAATGATTTTTTCAAAGATAATTTTTTAATAAATAGAATTCTAATTATTTTAGAAAAATTTTTAAAAGTTCACATAAAAAATCAGATAGAAAATGGTGCTGAAATTATCCAAATTTTTGATAGTTGGGCTGGTTTATTAAATGAAAAAGATTTACCAAATTATGTTTATATTCCAACTTTAAATTTAGTTAATTTTATTAAATCTTTAAACACACCAGTTATATGTTTTCCAAGAGGAATTAAAAATTTTAAAAGCTATTGTGATATTGTTAAACCCGATGCTGTTTGTATTGATTATGAAGTAGATCCACTTCTTATACAAAAAAATATTAAAATACCAATCCAAGGCGGAATGGACCCGAAAGTTTTGCTTACAGATAAAGAAAATTTAAAAAAAGAAGCTAAAAAATATTTAGATATATTCAAAGATCATCCTTATATTTTTAATTTGGGTCATGGTGTTTTGCCCGAAACTGACCCTAATATGATGGATTATTTGGTAAAAACCGTAAAAGATTATTAATGAAAAAAGCAGTAATTTTATTTAACTTAGGTGGACCAGATAAATTAGAAAATGTTGAACCGTTTTTGTTTAACTTGTTTAATGATCCAGCAATTTTAAATTTACCGAGTTTTTTTAGATTTCCACTGGCCAAATTGATAGCGAACAGGAGAGCTCCCACTGCTAAAAAAATTTACCAAGAATTGGGTGGTTCTTCACCTATTTTAAAACTTACTGAAGAACAATCTCATGCCCTAGAGATTAAACTTAATAAAGATGATGAGCTATCAAATTACAAATGTTTTGTGGTTATGAGATGTTGGCATCCAAGAGCAGAAAACGTTGTTAAAGAGGTTATTAATTATAACCCAGATGAAATAATTTTAATGCCATTATACCCACAGTATTCGGCAGCTACATCTGGTTCATCAATTAAGGAATGGAATTATGTTTGTTTAAAAAATAATTTTAAGGTGAAAACAAGTACAATTTGTTGTTATCCAGCAGATGAAAACTTTGTGGAAGCACACAAAACTGAGATAATCAAAAAAATTAAAAATTTAGTCAATTTTAAACTTATATTTTCTGCACATGGATTACCTGAAAAAAACATTAAAAAAGGTGATCCTTATCAGTGGCAAGTAGAACAATCTGTTGAAAAAATCGTTAAGTCTTTAAATATTAAAAATTTAGACTGGACTTTAAGTTATCAAAGTCGAGTTGGACCATTAAAATGGATTGGCCCATCAACCGAAGATATAATTGTGGAAAATTCAAAAATAGGAAAACATATTGTTTTAGTTCCTATAGCATTTGTATCTGAGCATTCGGAGACATTAGTTGAGTTAGATATCGAATATAAGGAATTAGCTGACAAAAATGGTTGTAAAAATTATTCAAGAGTTCCAGCATTGGGGACAAATGAGAATTATATAAAGGCCATGTCTAATTTAATAATTAACAAAAAAGAATATAATTTTAATAATGAACTTTACCCCCCAAAGACACAATGTCCAAATCAATTTAAAAAGTGCCCCTGTCTAAGTTATGAATAGTTATTTATTATTTAAAAGTTTGCATTTGATAGCTGTTATTTCTTGGATGGCAGGTCTTTTGTATCTCCCTAGAATATTTGTTTATCACTCTGAAAATAATAACGAAATTATTTCAAACGTATTTAAAACAATGGAAAGAAAATTATTCTATTACATTATGACACCAGCCATGGCATTAAGTTGGATATTTGGTTTGGTATTAATTCACGAAATAGGTTTTGAACAATTATCTAATTTATGGCTCCAATTTAAGTTGATCCTAGTGATATTTTTAACAGCTTACCATTTTTATCTTGGATTTTTACTCAACCAATTTAAAGAAGATCAAAATAAGAAAACTTCAAAATATTATCGATATATAAATGAAATACCAACATTACTGTTAATTTTGATAGTATTTATAGTTATTTTTAAGCCAATCTAAGGTTGAAATATTAATAATAGTATATATATTAAAAATACTTATTAAGTCCTTAATAATTTCAAATCATGAACATTCAAGAACTAAAACTTAAATCATCTGAGCAGCTTATTACACAAGCGGAAGAGCTTGGTATTGAAAATGCCAGCACTTTAAGAAAGCAAGAAATTTTATTTGCTATTTTGAAAAAGGTAGCTGAAAAAGAGGAAATTACAGGCGCAGGTGTTTTACAACTTCTACAAGATGGTTTTGGTTTTCTAAGAGCCATGGAGTCAAATTATTTACCTGGTCCAGATGATATTTATGTCAGCCCGAGCCAAATTAGAAAATTTGGTCTTAGAACTGGTGATACCGTAGAAGGTCCTGTAAGAGCTCCAAAAGAAGGTGAAAGATATTTTGCACTTCTACAAGTAAGTAAAATTAATTTTGAAGAGCCAGATAAGTCTAGGCATAAAATCGCATTTGATAATTTAACGCCTCTTTATCCCGACAAGCAACTTGTGATGGAAGTTGAAATGGTTAAAACAGAAAAAAAACCAGATTTGACTCCGAGGCTAATAGATTTAGTTAGTCCTATAGGAAAGGGGCAAAGATCAATTATAATTTCACCACCTAAAGCTGGAAAAACAATGATACTACAGAGTATCGCAAACTCTATCGCTAAAAATTATCCAGAATGTTATTTGATAGTTTTACTGATAGATGAACGTCCTGAAGAAGTAACTGATATGCAACGAACTGTTAAAGGTGAGGTAATAAGCTCTACTTTTGACGAACCAGCTCAGCGTCATGTAGCTGTTGCAGAGATGGTTATTGAAAAAGCAAAAAGATTAACTGAGCATAAAAAAGATGTAGTAATTTTATTAGACTCGATAACAAGATTAGGTCGTGCATATAACGCTGTAATACCAAGTTCGGGTAAAGTTTTAACAGGTGGTGTAGATGCCAACGCTTTACAAAGACCGAAAAGATTTTTTGGTGCAGCCAGAAATATTGAAGAAGGTGGTTCTTTAACAATTATATCGACAGCTTTAATTGATACTGGAAGTAGAATGGATGAAGTTATTTTTGAGGAATTTAAAGGGACAGGTAATAGCGAAACAGTCTTAGATAGAAAAATTGCAGATAAACGAATCTATCCCGCAATAGATATTACAAAATCAGGCACAAGAAGAGAAGAGTTGTTGTTTGATAAAAATGATTTGCAAAAAATGAATGTTCTAAGAAGAATAATAGCCCCAATGGGTACAATGGATGCGATTGAATTTATTAGCTCTAAATTAAAGGATACAAAAAATAATGCTGAATTCTTTAATTCAATGAACAAACCTGCTTAGTTATAAATAGCCCAATTCTTTCATTTCTTTATAAAATATTTCTTCAATTTTTTTTATAATTTTGTGATCTAAATTTTCTTTCCAGTCCCCCACCTTTCCTTTTCTAAAAAAAATATTTTTACCTCTTTCATTAAAACCCTTTTCTGTTTCAAGTTTTTTTAGCGTGTCAAAATTTGTGTTAATAATACATTTTTTAAGTTTATCTAAATCAAATTTAAGATTAGATATTTTTTCCAAATATTTTATAATTTTAACAAAAGAATCTTCAGTCTTTGTTACCAAGTCTTCATATTTCACAATTAGTCCCTTAACTGATTTAAAACTTTTCCAAGAATTATAATTGGATGACCAAGAACCAAGTAATACTTCTTTTAAATTTTCCCGTGTTTTCACCTCATAACTTAAATCATATTTCATTAATTCAAAAGTTTCCTCTAAACTTATTCCCAAATGAGAAGAATAAGATAAAATTATATCTCTAGGATCTCTCACCAAGTATATAAACCCAAGAGTATTATTTGAGTTAGTAAATTTAGAATTATTAACTGTTACCATTGCATTATGAGTTTTCAGGTAAATAGTTTCATTTTTTAAATTTATATATTCTTGCATTGTAATCCAGTTAGAGGCTATATCGTTAAAATTTTTAAAATTAATATTAAGGTCATCATAAAGCTCTTTACGAGGAAATCTTGAAATTTTATTTAATTGACTGAAATCAAAATTTTTATTTTTGGAAAGATAATTTGTCAAAAAACTTCTGACCCATGTATTTCCACTTTTGGGATATGATGCAATCCAAACAATCATGATAATTTTAATTATATCCAATAAAAAAATTCAGGATATAATAAATCGATGACAATATACGCTCTTTCTACAGGACCAGGTATTTCAGGTGTTGCAATAATTAGAATTTCAGGTCCTGATGCTTCAATTGTTCTAAAATCATTGACTAATGGGAAATTAACAGAACCTAGAGTGGCAACACTTCGAAAAATAAACAATATCAACACGTCCGAGCTTATTGATGAGGGGATAATTATATGGTTTCCTGGGCCTGAGAGCTACACCGGTGAGGATATGGCCGAAATTCATGTTCATGGTGGCAAGGCCGTAGTATTAGCCTTACAAAAAGAGATAGGAAAAATTAAAAATTGCAGATTAGCGGAGCCAGGTGAATTTACTAAACTAGCTTTTCAAAATGGTAAAATAAATTTGATAAAAGCAGAAAGTATTGGTGATTTGATATCAGCTGAAACTGAAATTCAGAGACTGCAAGCTATAAAAGTAATGAAGGGAAAGTCTTCTGAGAAATTTAATGAGCTCAGGGAAAAGTTGTTAAAAATTTTATCATTTATAGAAGCCAAGATAGATTTTCCTGAGGAAGATTTACCAGAAGAAAATTTAAAAAAAATTAAAAATGATACTTCGGAAGTTTTAAATGAAATAAATAAAATTTTAGATGATCAAAAGGTAGGAGAAATAATTCGCGAAGGTTTTAAAATTGCGATCGTCGGACCAACAAACGCTGGCAAATCAAGCTTATTAAATAACTTATCAAATAGAGAGGTTGCTATAGTGTCTGAGATCGCTGGTACTACTAGAGATGTTGTTGAAACACATTTGAATATAGAAGGGTATCCGGTTATTATTTCTGATACAGCGGGTATAAGAGACTCAAAAGATGAAATTGAAAAAAAAGGAATCAAATTATCTCTTAAAAAAGCGGAAAATGCTGACTTAAAATTAGTGGTAGTTGATGTTAAAAATGTTGATTTAAGCGGTTTTTTGAATGATCTGTTAAAAAATGATGCTATATTAGTAGTTAATAAATCTGATCTTTTAAAAGAAAAATTAGATACCGATATTTCTAAATTTAACCATGTTTTAATTTCATTAAAAAATAATTTAAACATAGATATATTAATTTCAAAAATAAAGGATCAATTAAAAAATAAATTTATATCCGAAGAAGATATTTTGATTACTAGAGAGAGGCATAGACAACACTTAGTACAGAGCTCAGATCATTTGAATAATTTTTTGAAAAAAAATGATAAAAAAGATTTTGACAAGGCAGCAGAAGACTTAAGGTTAGCAACAAGGCATTTAGGCATGATTGTCGGAAAAGTTGATGTAGAAGAGATATTAGGTAGTATTTTCAACGATTTTTGTATCGGAAAATAATAGCGATTTTCCTTAATTTTTAGATATTTTTTAACTAATTTCGTTGATAAATAAGGCTTATTTAAGAAAAAAAACTCAAATCTTGTAAATATTTTAATCGAATATAAATTTACATCATGAAAAAAGATTT
>MDTC01132465.1_pt1 | contig 10751 bp, 14 predicted proteins | sample 811181 | NCBI WGS metagenome assembly MDTC01 (sample SAMN05326644, study PRJNA326480) | marine metagenome | isolation source: seawater | place: Pacific Ocean: North | collected 2011 | reverse complement strand
CTCAGACCAATTGATGCTTATGATATTATTATGCACTCAAGCGATGCTGTATTATCTGGTGGTGTTCGCAGAAGTGCGTCGCTAGCCTTATTTAGTGCAGATGATGAAGAGATGGCAAAAGCTAAAACAGGGAATTGGTATATAGACAATCCACAAAGAGCTAGAAGCAATAATTCTGCATTATTATTAAAAGACGATACTTCTTATGAAGATTTTGTCGAACTAATGGAATCCGTTAAAGAGTTTGGAGAGCCTGGTTTTATTTGGAGCGATTCTACTGAAATGACTTTCAATCCGTGTGTTGAAGTCGGGATGTGGCCTGTAGATGAAAAAACAGGCAAATCAGGATGGCAAGGTTGTAATTTATCTACCATTAATTGTTCTTCTGTAGTAGACGAAGAGGATTTTTATGAAAGATGTAAAGCTGCTGCGATCATAGGTACTCTGCAAGCTGGTTTCACAAATTTAGAATATCTGGGTAAAATTACTAACTCTATTTTTGAACGAGAAGCTTTACTAGGTGTATCTCTTACAGGTATTATGGAAAAACACGATTTAGTTTTAACAGAAAAAGTTCTTAAAAAAGGAGCTAAGATTGCTGTTGAGACCAATAAAGAGCTTGCTAAAAAAATTAATATAAATCAAGCAGCAAGAGTTACCTGTTTAAAACCAGAGGGTACTAGCAGTAGCATGCTAGGAACTAGTTCAGGTATACATCCTCATCATGCAAAAAGATATATCAGACACGTACAAGCTAATATTCTCGAACCTCCATACCAATATTTTAAAAGTTACAATCCACAAGCTTGTGAAAAATCTTCTTGGTCTGCTAATGATACTGATGAAGTTGTTAAATTTCCGATTGAGGTTCCGGATGGCTCTAAACTAAAAAATCAGTTACCAGCAGTAGAGATGTTGGGAGTAGTTAAAGATGCTCAAACAAATTGGGTACATTCTGGTAAAAATAGATCTTTGTGTACTCAAGATTTTTTGAGTCATAATGTAAGTAACACCGTTACAGTACAGCCAGACGAATGGGAAAATGTAACAAAATTTATTTATAATAATAGAAAGTTTTTTGCTGGTATTAGTCTTATACCTCAAAGCGGAGATAAAGATTACCCACAAGCTCCTTTTACTACTGTCTACACTAGTAGAGAAATTGTCAAAGAATATGGAGATGCTGGCTTATGGTGTTCAGGTTTAATAGAATTAGGTCTTAATGCTTTCAATAATAACCTATGGGCAGCATGCGACTATATAACTCTAAACCAAGAATCAGATGACGATAATGATAATAAAAAACTGTTTGCATTAAAGATGCACAGATTTGCTAAAAAATATTTTAACGACGACTTAAAAAGATTAACGTATTGTATGAAAGATGTTTATAACTGGAAAATATATTGTGATTTATATAGTAGCTTTAGTAAGGTCGACTATACACAATTATTAGAAACAGAGGACAACACGACAGGGATAGAGGAAATTAGTTGTGCTGGAGGCGCTTGTCTAATTTAACTTTATTTCTGAAAGGTTATACAATTGAGAAAAAGAAAAAGTAAAAAGCCTATTGATGCTACAAATAAGCTAACACCTAATGAAGAATCAAATATTGTTAGTTTTAAGAATAGGTTAAAGCCTAGAAGTATCAATCAAAAAGACTATATAAGAACTGTAGCAGAAAACACTGTTACCTTTTGCCAAGGTGTTCCAGGTAGTGGTAAGACACACATAGCTATAGGAATGGCTTTGGAATATATCATTGATTTTAAAGTAGAAAAAATTGTTATAACTAGACCTGTAGTTGAAGCCGGAGAAAAACTAGGTTACTTGCCGGGTACAGCAGAAGAAAAACTGCATCCTTATTTACTGCCTTTGTTCGATGAAATTAATTATTTTTTACAAATGCAGAGTTATACAAAACTAAAAGTAAGTAGAAAAATTGAAGTTGTACCTCTAGGATTAATGAGAGGTAGAAGTTTTCATAACGCTTTTATTGTAGCAGATGAATGTCAGAATGCATCATACGAGCAATTGAAAATGCTTTTGACACGTATTGGTATGAATAGTAAAATGGTACTTACAGGAGATGTTGCACAATCCGATTTGCAAAAACAGCAACAAGGCGGTTTCCTGCAATTAATAAATCGTCTGCATGATATTAATGGGGTAGGTTCTTGCAAGTTAGAAACTAGTGATATTGTTAGAAATCCAATTATAGCAGATATAGTTCATAGATTAGATAGCGATGAAGAGTCATAGTGCAAGTTGTTTGATCCTAAATGCAGATTATTCGCCCATAGGTATTGTAAACTGGCAAAAGGCAATGGTATGGGCGTTTAAGCTTAAAAATAATGAAAGCAATATTGAGATAGTTGAATATTATAATGACTATATTATAGGATCTAATCAAAATTATAAAATACCAGCTGTTATTAAGACTAGTAAATATTTTAAAATACATGGCGTTGCTGTAAATTTCTGTAGAAAAAATATATTTATTAGAGATAATTACACATGTCAATACTGTGGAGTCAAACAGCCCTATAATGTCTTAACGTATGATCATGTTATCCCAAAATCTAAATGGAATATTAAAAATAAATCGGCTACTTGTTGGACAAATATAGTTACTGCCTGCGTAAAGTGTAATCTTAAGAAGTCTAATAAAACACCTAAACAAGCTGGTATGAGATTAATCACAAAACCTTATGAACCAAAAAAAAGCAATAAGTACTTGCCTGTTGCCTCCCACTTGATTACTATAAAGGAATCAATACCTACGCAATGGAACTTATATATTAAAGATTTTATTTGATTATGCCTACATATACATATTTTTGTGAACAATGTTCCGGTTCTTTTGAATCATTTTCTACTATCAGGGATTATAAAGAAACCCAATCGTGCCCTAAATGCAAAAAAGAATGTAAAAGAGACTACGGCGAGGATATGCTTACGCTGAATAACTCTGTCAAAAAAAGCGATTCTGAATTAAAAACATTAGGAGATTTAGCTAATAGGAATCGTGACAGACTGAGTGACGATGAAAAGCAGGCACTACATAAAAAGCACAATGATTATAAAGATCAGGATTTAGTAAAAGAATTACCTAAAGGTGTTTCTAGAATGAAGAAGCCAAAACACAAAATTAAGTGGACACAATAATGAACTCAGAAGATAAAGAACAACTGTTGGAACATTTTCAACAAATACAAAATAATTTTAATTCACAAGACTATCATACTTTACACCCAGGTATACAAGACGGTACTCTTCCTCTAACAGGATCAAGATATGAAATAGTATTTAATATTACCGCAAATCTATTAGCAAATACGCCAGATAATGAAAACGAACAAATAAATACTACCTCCGAAAAAATATATAATAATAATTACTATGTACCTATACCAGAAGATCAGGATAAAGACGAGTATATACAAAACCTTTTGAAATTTTTTGAAAAAAATCTAGCACAAGCTACAAAAGAAACAAACCAGGAGATAAAAAATAATGAATAATTTTAGTATTAATCATAAAGAAAGCTCTACTACAGAAATACAAAAAGATACATTTTATACTGTTGTTGGACTTGAGGATGAACTAGATGCGGAAGGTAATCCTGTCGTATTGGAAAATACAGACAAAAGAACGTTAGCTAAAAGAATTACTAGAAACAATGGAACAATTAAATATAGCGTAAAGCTAAATGCTCAAAGTAAATTTTATAATCCATTTTCTATATATGGTAACGACAATGAAGAAAAAAGTAATTTTCTAGATAGAGTATGTAGAAATAATAATAAATTTAAAGAAGTTAACAAAAAAGCTTTTGATTTATATCTTAAATTTTTAAAAACAAAGAATCATTCATTATTATATAATGCAGAAAGAGAGGTAGAGTAATGGCTAGATTGACTAAAATTGAAAAGTATGCTGTTTGCTGGTTAGGCCATAAAGGATATTCTAACGAACAAATTGTCGAAGAATTAAAACTTACAGCACCTCAAGTTAAAAGAACACTAGAGAAAAATACTGAAACGAAAAATAGCGAGTCTAGTGATCCTATTACGACTACTCAATCTTCTACTGGACACATGAATCCTAAAGAAGCAATGATTAGACATACTTCTGAGAAGCAAAATAATACAGTAGCGATCATGACTAAAGCGGCGTCTGAAATTTGTGATGATGCATCAAAAAATGCAAGACTCCGCACAGAAACTCAAAAAGGCATTTTTAGACCCAATGACAAATGAGATACCCTTCAAGATATTCCGGAGATAAATTAGTAACTGCAGCCCAATATATCACAGAATTAATTTGTGAAAAAAAGGCTAAGGTTGATGGTAAGGATTTACATTATAGATTTTGGTTAAATAAGGAATGGGAAAAGTTTTATAGAAGTCAAATAGGTACTGCCAATAAGCTCTTAACAAAGTATGATGCAGTAGTAGTCATCAAGTCTTTAGGAGATAACAGATGTAAGAATACATATTCTTTACGTGCTCCTTTTTTAAAGAATATTTTAGAGGAACATCAAAAAATACATAATAGTAAAACTTATGATTTGACATTAGAAATAGACAGAACGGAAAAAACTAGGTTTAGAAAAAATAAAACTGTTAAGAATACTTTATCAAGGCTAAGGGAAATAGATGATGGGAATTAAAACTTCGGTTACAAAAGATTTCGGTAAAGATATTATTTTATCGGCTAATGCAATTATTGATAGGGACACAGTGACTATCCCTGTAAGCCCGTCTTTAGACATGGTTTTAAATGGGGGTATCCCAGAAGGTAGTTTTGTTATTTTCACTGGACAGCCTAAATGTGGTAAGACTACAACCTCTTTAGATTTCGCCGCCTCCGCACAAAAACCAGAATATCAAGGAGATTTAAAAAACCCTAGACATGTGTACTACCTAAACATAGAAGGTAGATTAAAAAAAAGAGACTTAGAAGGAATACATGGTTTAGATTTAGATAGATTTGATGTAATAGGATCTCAAGAAGGTAAAATCCTACACGGAGAAGAGTACCTATCTATTGCCGAACGGATTATCAATGAAGAACCAGGTTCTGTAGTTATTATAGATTCTTATTCTGCTTTATGTACCGAAGCAGAAATTACTTCCAGTATGGATAAAATGCAGAGAGCAGATGGAGCAAAGTTATTAGCAAAATTTTGCAGAAAAGTCGCTAATGTAATTCCTGTCAATAAAAATATAGTTATAGGGATTACGCATTTAATGGGGAATCCTGGATACGGTAACGTAGAATGGAAAGAAAAGTCAGGACAAGCCATTGCTTATCAAACAGATATTAAACTTAGAGCTAAATATTTTAAGAAATGGACTACCACTGCTGATGAAGGATCTCAAATTGGACAAGAAGTAGAATGGGAAGTTGTATGTTCTTCTCTAGGTCCTCCCGGAGGTAGTATTAAAAGTTTTATTAGATACGGTCAAGGCATAGATCAACAAATGGAATTATTATCTATTTGTGTAGATTTAGGGCTTGTGTCTAAAGGAGGAGCGTGGTATACTATGAGTGAGGTAAAAGACAAACCTAAGTTTCAAGGTTTAGAAAAAACCAGACAATATTTAGTAGACAATCCAGAGGTTTATAATCTTTTATGGAATAAAGTGCAAGAAATCATGGGATTATCATGCAAGTAGTAGATCTGAATGGGGGTGTTTCTAAATGGCAGTTAGTAGGAAATATTTCTCATGGTAAAGTAAAAAACAAATCCAGTTTACACTTAGAGGCAAGACAGCTTATTAATGATACTTTTCCAACATTGCAAGTTTTAGAAGAAGTTTCTGTACATATTAGAAGATCTGAAATACTATATTTAGATTTTTATTTACCTTTAACTAAAAAATGTATAGAAGTTCATGGAGAACAACATTATGAATACAGTAGTTTTTTTCACCAAAGTAGACTAGGATTTATCAAACATCAAAAAAGAGATAGAGATAAGAAAGAGTGGTGTGAGATTAACAATATCTCATATATTGCATTACCTTTTAATAAACAATCTGATTGGGAGACTCTAATACAACAATGAATACAAAACAACAAGTAGAAGAGTGGGATAAAGTACTAGATGAGTACGAAAATAATGTTGGTCTACCAAGCTATAGCCAGGATTCCCTACCTGAACCAGAATTACAAAAATATTTACAAATGAACAGAGATGTACTAGAAAAACTGACGCCTCCTGAATGTTCAGAGATAGCTTATAGGCTTGCTCAGTTTTCTTTTCATATTCAAAGAACTTGTAATCGTGAATCAGCAAGATACTATTGGGCTGACGAAACTATTAAAGAAGTTATTGCAGACGACATTAATAACTACAAGGGTTATGGCTACATTGAAAAAGCATACCAAGCAATTAAACATAATGACAAAGCCTATGCTTTACATAAAATTAGAAGATATGCAAAACAAAGAATGGATAGATTATCGTATTTGTCAAATAGTATTAAAAATTTATCAGATATTTTAATGTCTGTATCTAGAGTAAAGGTGTCCTATGGATCTCAATAAATTAAAAAATAATCCTGAAAAGGTAGAAGAATTAATTTCTTTACTACAATCTCTAATAGGTGAAGATATTGATGAGGAAGAACCTGTAGTAAAAAAGAAAACTACTAGGAAAAAGAAAGCTACAAAAAAGAAAACTACTGCAAGAAAAAAATCTAACAAAAGCAGTAATAAATTTGAAGATATGGCAGAATTTAACATGTTTAAATCTGATGTAAAAATAGATCAACAGCTATCTAAAAATCCACCGGTAGCTAGAATGAGAGAAGCAGCAGGTCATGTTACTGTTAGATGTCGTATTTGTGGTAAAGAAGAAGACGTAAGTTCTCAACTAATATTTGAGGGTGCTTCAAGATATAAATGTAATAACTGTTCAACTTCCGCAGGTTAAAATGATACTTTCAGATCCTTCCTCAGAACGTGCTGTATTAAGTGGTTTACTTAAATATGGTGAAGATGCATATATAGACATTGCTGATATTGTTAATGAAGAAACATTTACTATAGATAGCAACCAATTAATATATAGATGTATTAAAAACATTTGTGAAAACGAAAACAATAATCAAACATCTATAGATATAGCCTCAATCTACACTTCTGCTCAAGAATTAGATTTAGCTCAAACTCTTTACAAAAAAGATGAATCTCAACATCTAAAAGCAGTTTTTGATTTTCCTGTCAATTTAGAAAATGTTAGAAAATTTGCTGCTAAGATAAAAAAACTAGAAGTAGCAAGATTACTACATAAAAAATTAGATAATACTCAGGATCAATTACTAGAATTAAATGGAAGCGAAAGTATTTCTGCTATTGTAGGTATAGCTGAAGACGCTATATTTAATTTTGCTTCTACCCTAGATAATGATTCAGATGCATCTCCTAAAGCCGTATCTGACGGACTAGAGTCATATTTTGAATATTTACAAGAACAAAAAGTAGATCAAGTAGGCATATCTACAGGGTTCCCTGTCTACGATCAAGCTATAGGTGGAGGTTTAAGAAAGAATACAGTTAATGTGATTGCAGCAAGACCTAAAACAGGCAAAACACTATTAGCAGATAATATGGGATTTCATATTGCCAACAAGCTAAAAGTACCCGTATTAAATATGGATACTGAAATGACTAAAGAAGATCATATCCATAGACTGTTGGGTATGATGACTGAAATAGAGTTGGGTAAAATTGAAACTGGTAAGTTTACAGAATCTCCTAATCAACTTAAAAAACTACAAGCAGCAGTTAAAGAATTAGAAGAAACCCCATTATTTTATAAGACAATTGCAGGCAAACCTTTTGAAGAACAATTATCTATCATGAGAAGATGGGTGGTTAAGGAAGTTGGATTAAATGATGATGGTACAGCAAAAGACTGTGTAATATTTTATGATTATCTAAAACTAATGGATAGTCAAGGTATGTCACAAGACATGAAAGAGTATCAAGTCCTCGGGTTCATGATGACTGCTTTACATAACTTTGCTGTTAAATATAAAATCCCTATAGTTGGGTTCATTCAGTTAAATAGGGACGGCATAACAAAAGAAAGTACTGATACAGCAAGTGGTAGCGATAGAATCATATGGCTATGTAGTAATTTTACTATTTTTAAACGAAAGTCTGATGAAGAAATAGCAGAAGACGGAGTAGATCACGGTAATAGGAAGCTAGTGCCAATTATTAGTCGTCATGGTGGAGGCTTAGACGATAACGATTATATTAATTGTAATATGAAAGGTTGGTGCGCCAAGATCACAGAAGGCAAAACAAAATTGGAAGTAATGAATAATACTAAATCAGAAAAGGATGGTTTCATTGTTGACGAAAATGAAGAAGAAATATCGTTCATATGATCAATCACAACTTAAGCAGTTGTCTGATGTTGCTTGTGATGACATAGAAAGCTTGTTAGAGCTACTAGAAATATTTGATTATAAAATATGTGATAAAATGGTAACTATGAGTTGTCCTATTCATGGTGGAGATAATCCATCTGCATTAAATCTATATTATACAGGAGACAACTATAGAGGCAATTGGAAGTGTAGAACGCATCAATGTGAAGAAATTTTCAAAAGTTCTATAATTGGTTTTGTAAGAGGATGTTTGTCTAGAAATAACGGATGGGAAAAAGAAGGAGATAAAACAGTATCGTTTAAAGACGCTGTGGATTTTATATCTAAATTTACTAAACAAGACTTGGCGAATTTAAAATTATGTAAAAAACAAAAAGAAAAAAATGCTTTTGTTAATAGTATCAGATATATCAAGACAGAAAAAGAAGAAAAAAAGAATTCTATTTCTAGGGGTGCGGTTATTAAAAATTTACAGATACCTTCTACATATTTCTTGGAAAGAAACTTTAAACAAGATACATTAATTAAATATGATGTTGGAGAATGTAGTATTCCAGGCAAGCCAATGTATCAAAGGGCGGTTGTGCCTATTTATAATTACGACCATACTGAAATGATTGGCTGTAGCGGTAGAACTACTACTGGACAAATGCCTAAGTGGAAGCATAGCGATGGTTTTAGGGCAGAAGAAAGTCTTTATGCTTATTGGTATGCAAAAAAGACAATACAAAAAACTGGAGTAGTGGTGTTGGTTGAGAGTCCTGGTAACGTTTGGAGGTTAGATGAAGCCGGTATATTTAATGCTGTGGCTTTATATGGGTCTTCTTTAAAAGACAAACAGAAAATGATACTAGATACATCTGGAGCTATGACAATCATTACCATTATGGATAACGATGAAGCTGGGAAAAAAGCTGCTCAACAGATTTTTAATAAATGCAATAAAACTTATATATGCAAAAATATAAATATTAATTATTCTGATATCGCTGAAATGACAATAGAACAGATTAATAAAGATGTTAAACCTATTTTAGAAAGTTATTATATATGATTATAGGACTATCTGGTAGAAAACAGTCTGGCAAAAGTACTGCTGGTAACCTTATTTATTCTTTATATATGGCCCAAACTAACATATCTAATAAAGTTTTACTATCTAACGATGGAGAGATTATAGTTTCTGATTTATTAGGTAATGAATCTTATGCTGGAGTATTTATGCCTTATAGGTATGCTCATAAGTCTACAGATATAATTATTAATAAAGTCTTTGATACTTTAGACCCCTTAATTAAAATATATAACTTTGCAGATATATTAAAACAATTATGCATGGACATATTTGAGTTTTCTTACGAACAATGTTATGGTACTGACGACAATAAAAATGAGTTAGTAAACTGTTTTCTACAAGACAATCAAATGACGGCTAGGGAAGTAATGCAATATATTGGAACTGATATTTTTAGAAGTATAAAAAAAGACGTTTGGGTTAAATCTACTATAAATAAAATACATAAAGATGCTCCTAATCTATCTATTATAACTGATTGCAGATTCCCTAATGAGGTTGATATTATTAAAAATAATGGAGGTAAGGTTATTCGCTTAACTAGAAATCCTTTCGATTCGGACCATCTTAGTGAAACAATTTTAGATGAAAAAAGTTATGATTGGAATAATTTTGACTACGTGATAGACAATAAAGATACTAGTCTTTATGAACAGTGCGATATAGTTAAACAAACCATACTGGAGATATTAAAATTATAATTACATATTTCAGGAGTAGTTCCTACAATACACACGATATGTGTGAACAACAATATTATATAGAATACGTTTTAGGTTGGAGAGGAGTCTCTGGACAAAAAGCAGATAAAGGAACTATAGTCCATAAGGTACTAGAAATACTAGCTGTTATAAAACAATGTCAGCAAGACGGTATCGGTTTTTTTGATGATGACGTAATAGGAAAAGTACAAGCCGATAAATATAACTTAAATAGAATTATAGAACAGGTTTATAAGTATTATTCTGACAACACTCCTCATCATGCATGGAAACCCAAAGACTATAAGGATTGCCATAATTGGGTTTACAAAGCTATAGAATTTAATGATGGAATGTTTGATCCAATGAAAAGAAATATTTTGTGTCCAGAACAACATTTTGATTTTGAAATAAAAAAGCCTTGGTCTAGCTATAAATTCGATACTGTGGATGGTCCGCTGGAAGGAAATCTGGCAATGAAAGGTACTATTGACTTGATCACGAAGGTGTCTGATGATACTATAGAAGTGATAGATTGGAAAACAGGCCGTAGATTAG
>MDTC01159440.1_pt1 | contig 10752 bp, 14 predicted proteins | sample 811181 | NCBI WGS metagenome assembly MDTC01 (sample SAMN05326644, study PRJNA326480) | marine metagenome | isolation source: seawater | place: Pacific Ocean: North | collected 2011 | reverse complement strand
TGTTCTATTGACCCAACCAAACTCATCATTGTTGAATCTATCCATACCTGGTTCATTGTACTCAGTTAACTCTTGATTTAATACCTCAATAGTTTCATCTTTCCATTTAATTAATCTATCCCAAATCATGTAACTCCTTCATTTCTTTGAATAAGTTAGTTGCACTTTGAAAGCAAAACTTAGCTTCTGGAAGTACAGAATGTTCATATACATTTAAATATGTGTTAATAGTTTCTTTTACTATTCTTTTGTAATCACCGACTTCTTTGTGTTTAAATTTGTAATATCTATTAGGACCTGGTGTTTTTTTCATAATCATTTGACCACCTGATAAATCTCCCATATGTCTAACATATACATGAGCATATAGTTTCATAGCCTCATCTTGTATAGACTCGATATGGTTAATGTACTTCTTTGTACTTTCTGTAATCTCAGGTTTATCAATACCAAATGAATTAAAATCATATAGTATATGTTCGGTTCTTAATAAGTTTGGTGTATCTCTAAAAAGAGAATTGTGTAAACCATATTTTTCTAATACAGAATAACATTGTGCCTGATTATAAAGATAAGTTGCATATATTTTTTCATCTATTTCACCAGACATCAGTATCTTTACAAAGCCTTGCCTTTCAGCGTCTTTGTGGTGTTCCATGGTTAGTTCTTTTATATCAAGCATTTTCGTACCTTAATGAAAAATTAATTATAATTGTTATTCTATTTTTATTAGATTTTTCTGTGTTAGAAAAAAAGTGTGGTATACTACAAGGCATACAAACAATGTCATCTTCTTTTACATCAATAAAAAATTGAGGTTGTATCCATGAGTTATTTAAATTATCTTCTAAAATATCTTTCATATCTGGTCTAATATGTTTAAAATAATCACCAAATACATGTGTGTTATCATAAATTGTAGGCAAATGTTTTTTATCATCAAAAGATATATAATGCACTAGAAAAAAATCTGAATTGCCTATATGGTCATGCATACGCATATACTGTAACTCGTTAGTACAAGTATAATTTACTATAGAAAAATCATAAAAAATGTTTTTATTTTTAGTAAACTCCAGACCATTCACAAAATTTTTAATTAATTTATCATAATGTGGTAACAAACTATCATAGTTTATTTTTCTAAAGTCTGTATTTTTTTCATCTTTATTAGAGTGATGTAAACTACTGGCATGTGTAAGGTCAGCGTCCCATTTATTACGAGATTTATCTAAAGAGTAATTAAAGTTAATATCTTCTATTATCTTATTTTTATCATAAGACAATGGGTCAATTTTATTAATAAAATATGGTACTCCTAATATTGTGTTCATCTCTTACTCACTAACATTTGACTATCGTAAAAATAGACATATTTTAATTTGCTTTCTTTTAATGTGTAAAACACATCATCTAAAGTTTCTACTATCGGTTTACCTGATAAATTAAAACTAGTGTTTAAAACTAAAGGTATATTTGTGATATCCTCAAATGACTTTATTAAGTCATAGAAGTATTTATTATCTTTTTTTGATACTGTTTGTAATCTACATGTATCATCAACATGTAATACAGCTGGTATACTTTTTGTTTTTGATTTTATAGCATACATCATATACGGCGATTTTTTAATATCTGTATCAAAATAATCTTTTAACTTTTCTTCTAATATTGAACAAGCAAATGGTCTAAAAGGTTCTCTATTTTTTACTTCATTTACTTTATCTTGGCCTTTAGGGTCGGAAGGATTATAAAGTAAACTTCTATTACCTAGTGCTCTAGGTCCTGATTCAGACCTACTACCATAAACACCAACTAAATTATTTTCTTTTATTAATTTAGCAATATCGTTAGAGTTTGCACTTTTAACATCATACATCCAAAACCTATCTTCAATTTGTTTTTTTGTATAATCTCTATTGATACCGTAATATACAGATTTTTGTTTTCTAATTGTAGTGTCATTTGTTAAAGAATGCCAAAAATATTTTGCAACACCTATTGATTGACCACTATCATTTGCTATAGGTTCAATATACAATTCTGCGTCTAGGTTTTCTCTAAAGTAATTATTGGCAACACAATTTAAAAAGAAACCACCAGATAAACAAACTTTCTTAATGCCTGTTTTGTCAATCATACTTTTAATATATTTTAATACACTCTCTTGTGATTGTTTTTGCAACTCAAAACAAAAATCATTATCAACAATTAATTCATCATTAAATTTTGGTTTTCTTAAATCAGATATATCATATAAATCCTTGTTACCAATTATATTTAAATCTTTACTCTTACCATAGGCAGCCAATGACATAACTTTACCTGCGTCTAGTGTATTAAAACCTAATTTATGACAAGTTAATTCAAACATTAGAGCCTCACTAATATGATTACTAACATTAATATGACCATGTCTTTTATTGTAAGGAAAATTTACAACAATATCTTTATCTATTTCTGTAAATCTACACGGATACTCTGCGATAAAAGATGACCTTTGTTCCCTACCATAAGTACCCTTATTAAAAGGTTTATCATTTAAATAATATTCTGACCCCATACCATCAATAATAATACATAATGCTTTGTCAAATCCTGAATTATAAAAAGCACCTGAGGCGTGAAATAATTGATGTTGAGACCACACATTAATATATTTAAATTGTTTACCTTTATTTTTTAAGTAAACATCATAAGTGTGATTGTATTCTTTTTTAGGAGAAAATGCTGAAACACATACATAATCAAAATCTTCTTTGATATTATCTAGTGCTGTAAAACATTCATCATGTCTTTTAACACCTGATACTCTTTCATCATCAAAGTGTAATTTGACTTCACCGTTTTCAATTAAACAAACGGCTGAATTATGATGTTGACTTATACCTAATATTTTCATTTAATACCAATTTACATTTAATACAATTCTTCTCTTAACATCTGTATTAGTAGAACCTGTATGTTTTAAATTAACTGGAAAAGAAATAAATCTATTCTCTATACTGTCTGATTCGTAACCATTTTCAAACATGGTTTTTCCGTTATTAGTATTAATATAAAATATTCCTGTCTTGCAGCCTATATCATCAAAGTCTGTATGATAATGTTCCTTTTCGGTGTCCTCTTTATCATGTGTTTTTATAGTTAAATTGGCCTTAACTCTAACCAATGAATTAACTCCTATTCTATCAAATAATGGTTGCAATATTTCAAATTTATCACTAACTCTTTGGCAATCTCTAAAAAATGTATGAGTAAATTGATATTTGTCATCACCATATTGTGTTCTATCTTCATTAAAATACCATGGGAAAAAATCACTCATCATATTTTTTTGTATTTTTTTAAAATCTTCTTCTTTTAAAAAGTTATCTTTTATTAAAATATCAGACATTGTTACTAACCTCTTTATTCCAAAAATAAAAATGAGTTATTGTCCATCTTCCATATCCTTTTGCCATGTTACCATGACTTTTTACAGGTATAACTCTATGTTTATAAACACTAGGAAACAAAATACTTCTATTATGTTTTAATTTTACTTTAATATTTGGTTGTTCTAAAACAAAATCTCCTCCATCAAATCTTCTTGGTTCTTTTACAAACCATGTAAGTTGAGACCATGAGGCAACATCCCAATGTGTATCATATCCATCTTTATCTTCATAATAAGATACAAAAGAAACATCACAATTACTATCAAGAAATGATGAATTGTATGGTTGGATATGTTTTAAAGCTTCTTGAATACCTCCATCTCTTTGCTTATATTGAAAATTTAATATATGAGAACAATAAGCAATATCTCTCCTATAAAATTCATCTAAATAAAATCTAAAACCTTTTGCTTTAGATACGCCATCACTATATTTACCAGAAGCTTTATTTTTTTCAGACCTGTCAATTTTATCACTAGGCCAACTAGCGTAATAATCTAATTCTTTCCAAACAAGTTTTTCTTCTTCAGGTGTATAGTAATCATCTATAATTAAAAACGGATATTGTTTATCAGTTTTAATTACTTTAAATTTCCAAGTTTGTTTCATTTTAACCTCATATTAAAAGAGATAGATATTCTCTCAAAATTTTCACTATTATTAGGGTGTACGCCATGAGATAACCAACTAGGAAAAATTAATAAATCGCCTGCATTTGGTCTTATATTTCTATTCGCACCAGTTATATTATTAAAATCATAGATTGATTTATCTTTCCAATCATATTGCATTGTAGTAGCTGAAGGATGTACGAAGTAAATATCCCCAGATTCTTCATTACAATCTACATAATAAACACCTGATAAAATACTATTTGGATGTGTATGCTCTTTATTGCTACTATTCTTATTGTTTATGTTTATCCATATGTTATCAAGTGTAACTTCCTTTTAACCAACTTCTTTTGCAAATTCATTTGATTTTTTTTCTATTAATTTAAACAGATTGTTTAAAGGTATATGTGTGCCTTGTAAATCGTTTGATTGCCAACCGTTTACATTACTTTTTAATCTACTAGTATTTTCTGATTTATATGATAAACAATATTCTTTTATTGTTTCTATATCATTTATATCGTTGTTAACATCAACAGGTATTGTAAACATATTTAATATCATTTTTCCACACTAAAATAATTAAAGTTAATAACAATTCTTCTTTCAACATCTGTTTGACTAACAGCTCTGTGAGGTATATCAGAATCAAATATTAACATTTTATTTTCTTTACTAACTATATTTATCTTACTTTCCTGACCTAGTTCCGTGCCACCATTACAATCATTCATATACAGTATAGCAGTATTACATTTAAAATCTCTGTCTGTATGAAAATCTGAGTAATAAACATCATTTGATTTTGTCATTAAATTAGCTCTGACTTCTACTATTGATAAACATTTTAATTTTTCTAATATTGGATGAATAAAATCGTTAAAATATTGTGATGTAGATTCATTGTTTTGATAAAATGTATGACTAAAAAAACCTTTGTCTTTTTTCATGTAAGTCATATTAGGTTTATAAAACCAATTTATATTACTAGAAAACATCTCACTCTTAAATTTATTAAATAAAGTATTATCTAAAAAGTTATTTACAATTTTATGTTTCATAATTTTTCCCAATGACTTTTCATTTCTAAATTAACTTTTGTATCGTAAAATTTATTGTTAAATAAATCAAACGCAACAGTAATTCGTTCTTTAGGAGATATGTTTTTGTCTGTATAATGTTCTATCCAATTAGGAAATAAAGTTATTTTACCGTCTTCATTTTTAGATGAATAAGTTTTATTAGTAAAAGGGTTTATATAATGTGTGTAAGTGTCTTTAGTTTGAACACAAATATGGCCGCCTAGATAAGTTAAAGTATCATTATAGTGAGAATGTTTTTGTATCTGTTCACCTATTCTCATTACATTTGCCCAACATTGGCCATATAAAGTTTGATTATCTTGACCTAATAACTCTATGAACCTATCATGTGTTTTTCTAACAACATCTTTTAAATTTAAATCTTGCCATTGAAAAAGATTGAAATGTGGATACCTAGATGTTAAACTATTTTTGCCTAATCCAGTATTACCATCATTGTAACTAGGATACTTTTCAATAATATTTCTTTCATTTGTTAAAACAACCTGACTTAAATTATCAATGTCAATAAGGTCTTTTATATTACTTTCAAATATAAAAATATTATTTTCTGGTGGGGCAAATATAGTTTCAGGTTTATCTGATACTAACTTTATTAATTGGTCGTTCACTATAAATCATCCTATTCTATAATCTTTACATAATTAGAATCTATATCCTTCTTATGATTCTTCCATTTTCCTTCTAATCCTAATACAGGTCTACCATCATATTTTATATTATACTGACCATTTTCTTCATTATAATGCATAAAAACTTGAGCATGATTTACACCTTCAAATGGTTCTCTCCAATGTTCTAAATCGCAACCACTATAAACTAACATATCACCAACATTCATATCTATCTTATGCTCTGTGCCATCTTCATCTTTTACATACATAGGCCATGAATAATTTTTATTATCTAAATTAGATATATCATGTCCTAAAAATAAAGTTGTAGATATCTCACAACTCTCTCTATCTTTATGTCTTTTTAAAATGGTGTTTGTTGTATATAATCTATGATATGTGTAAGTAGGTATTAATTTTTTACCGGTAAATTCTTGCATTTGATTTACAGACATATCTAATAAAGTGTCAAATATTGGTTCACCATATTTACTAAAATCACCTACCGCTTGTGGGTCTTCTAATGTGCCATAAATTTCTTTATCATAATCATTATCTGTTGCTTTGTAAATATAATCTAGTCTTTTCTTTTCTAAAATTACATGATAATATAATAAGTTAGCCATATTAACATCAATAAAATTATTGATTTTAACCCATTTATTCTTTTGAAAAAAATCTGAAGCTATCATTTGAAAGGGTATCCTAATGCCCATAACACAAGTGAATACCGAGTACCTTTTGTAATTGGTGTAACTTGATGATACATATATGACGGAAATACAATTATAGAACCTTGTGGTCTAATTTCAACACACTCATGGTATCTTTCACCATGTACATGAGGACCATAATCAAATTTTAAGTTTCCTCCCTCATAATCTCCAGGACTATTTAAATTAATTGTCATGCTCAATTTTCTAACTTTGCCAATATAATTTTCATGTGGCGACCAACCAAATTTTTCACCACCCCATTTATTTTCAGGTGATACACCTTTAATAAATCTTTTATACTTTGCATGATGGTCACCATTACCATCATTATGCCATCCATAGAATTGACCAGGATTATAACTTGTAAATTGAATAGATTCACCCCAATTTATATCATAATGCCAACCTGCATTTTCATTTGCTTTTTGTATATAAGGCCAAATTAAATCGTATATGTTTTGGTTTTCTATAAAACATATTTCACTATCTCTAATATAACTTTGAGATACAACTTGTTCTGGTGATATATTTTTTTCTTTTGATACTTCTTCTATAGTTTTATCAGACATAGTAACTGCGTTAGGCATGGCACCTTTTTGTGTTTCACCTTGCGTTTCACCTTCTACAGATTTGCCTTGACCTTTTAATTCTTCTATTTTTTCTTTACCTACTTTTATAATTTCAGCGCATTTTTCTGGTGGTATAGCTGACTTAAAATAATAGTATTGATATTCTGTCATCATGTTGTTTTCTCCTCAAAATCTTGTAGTGCAAAATTTCCTGATACGGATATTCTTTCTTCGTCAACCCAAAAAGGTGGTACACTATGTTTTAATTTAGCAGGAAATATCATCATAAGTCCTTCATAAGGTGTTACAGTAAAACATGTACTCATCATAGGTGTTATAGATTCTCCATATTCAAATAATATACATCCTGCTTTTTGATGATTGCTGTCTGCTTGTGTGTCAAATATTTCTTTAGGAACCTTGTTGTATATAACAAACGAAAAAACACCACTATGATTATGATTAGGATTAAAATCATGTTGTTTTTGAAAATTAATCCACAAACTATCTAAATATATTTTTTTCTGAATATATCCTTTTTCACTAGAATCCTCAAGCGTTTGTTTAACACCTTTATTTCCCCAACTTTCTATAAACAAACTTAAATAATCTTCTATTTTAGATTTTAAATATGGTTCGCAACTGTTTTTATACTCATCTGAATATTTGTAACTTCTACCTTTTTTTAAATTACCTGCTAAACTAAAATTAAAATCATTATCTTTTTTAGTTAATCTATTAGCTTCAGTTAGTAAACTCTGATTAAACTCTTCATTTATAGTTGTAATAAAAACTGTAGGACCAAAAGGCTGTAGTAGTTTGTCGCCTTTCCAGTTTTCCGTATGAGGTACTTGTGTTTTAAAACCATACCAAAAATCTTGCATTATTGGCAATTTATCATATTCCATTATAAAAACCTTTCAAAAAACTATACTAAATTCAAATCTTTTGCTTTCTTAATAATTCTATTTATAAAGCCGTCTAGGTAGTCTAAATCTGCTGAAAAGGCCACATGTGGTATTCTTATTTTTTTATCATCATTTTTATCTTCTCTCCAACCTTGAAGAGTTTGACCTATTTTTTCATCTTTTGTAAATTGGTGCCATAAAGAATCTTCAACTTTCATAATAGGAACTTCTTCTAAATGAAACTTGTTCTTAATTAATTCTGCTGCTTGTTTACTTGGTAAATCTGGATTTTGATTTAGAAATTCTGTAATTTCTTCTATTGCTTTTACTAAATCAGGATTTCTTTTGTCAGAGTCATCTTGCATAACTCCATAATCAAATAAAGGTTCTATTTTTTCACCTGTTACATTTGAAGACATAAAACCTTGGTTTCCTTTTATAGGTTCTCTGCCTTCTTTTTTAATCTCATCACTCATATTATACTCCTCAAAAAAATTATATTAGAAAGTTACGATAACTACTCCTGAACCACCTGTACCTGGTTGACCTGGACCGGCTCTCATTCCTCCGCCGCCGCCTCTATTGGCAGTACCATCACCGGCTGAAGTGTTTGGATTTTCTGCGTTACCACCGCCGCCTTGTCCGGCAAGACCACCGTATGCACCGCCTCCGCCACCTGAGTAATAAACAGATGAACCTGAAATTGAATATGCTCTACCTACGCCGCCAGGACCTCCGTTATTAGGATTTTGTGCTTGACCTGGACCGCCTGAACCTCCGGCACCACCGCCACCTCCGGCAGTTGAACCTGGCTCTCCTGTAATTGAAGGTATATTATTTCTTCCTTGACCACCATTTGCACCAAATCCATATTGACCTGATTCACCACTTTGTGTAGGTTGATTAGCAATACCTGGGTCACCTTGTGAACCACCTTGACTTGACATATTAGGGTGTCCGCCACCACCACCTGAGCCGCCTGGCGCACCGTTTCCTACATTTTGATTACCTGGTCCACCTAGTGGTGATTGTCCACCACCGCCGCCACCTTTGGCAGTTAATGTTGAAAATGTTGTATCTTGTCCTGGTTGCGAAGATGTTGGTTGACCACCACCTTGTCCTCCTGCACCACCACTACCTATACTTACTGGTATTGTGGCACCTGGAGTAACTGAAAATCCTGGTCTATAAACTAAACCGCCGGCACCGCCACCTCCAAATCCACCTGCGCCGCCGCCACCTGCGACAACTAAAACATTAACGGATGTAACACCTGTTGGTACAGCAAATGTACCTGGTGAATTAAATGATGAAACTGTTGGAGCTTTTACTGTGATTTTAAATTGTCTTGTTGCTGTGTGTGCTGTTGTAGCAGCTGAAATTGTAAATGTTGTTGTTGTATCTGAACCTACAGCACTTACTGAACCTGAAACTACACCTGTACCTGAGTTAATAGATAAACCACTCGGTAATGAACCAGTTGAAATTGAATATGTAATTGTATCACCATCTGCGTCTGTAGCACCACATAAATCAGCAGCAGCAATAGATATTCCACTTCTTGCTGTATCAAAAATAGAAACTGTTGTATTAGCTGCATTTGTAAATGCAACCGGTGTATCAACTTGTAATGCGTCTTCTAAATTTGCAGATAAACCTGAACCGTTTGCTACTCTAATATCATAAGGCTCATTTGCATTTACAAAATTACCAGCAGCAACTGTTACAGTAAGTTTATTACTTGAATTTCTTGTTATTGAAGCTGTATTAACTGTTGAACCTGAATCTGGTACAAAAGATACTACAGCACCTGTAGTGTCAAATAAAGAACCTAATACTTCGATTGTTACAGTACCAGCCGCTGTACTTATTGTTCCTGAAGTTACAGCAGAACCACCCACATCACTAATTGTAAAACCTGTTATAGCAGGTGGAGAATCAACAGCTTTCCATTCAGAACCAGTATAATATTCCATTAAACCAGTAGTAGAGTTAAATCTTAAAGTACCTGAACCGTAACCGGTAGCTCTTTCACCAGTTGTACCTACTGGTAAATCAATACCTAGTGTTCCAGTAAATGCTGTATTTTTGTTTTTAAAATCTTTTAAGTTTGACATTTTATTCCTCTATACCGACTGCTGGATTATAAAATATTCCAGTTCTATCTTGTTTAATCCAGTTAATACCAACCATACCTTCTTCATCATCTGTGTATTCAAAAATTTCGTAGTTATTGTCTTCGTAATATTTAGGCAAATCATCTTGTTCACCTGGTTTAATCCAAGTTTCAGTACCTATTTTTTTATAGATAAAACCAACATGACAAACCACACCACCTGTAGAATAAGATTCAGCTGGGTCTTTTTTAACGACCACAATTTTTTTCATGTTTTCTAAAGTTGCCATTTCTTTTATTTATCCCTATCTATTAATTCTCTATTAATCTCCAACCATAAGTTGAACCAGAATATACAAGACCAATGCCTGCATTTTCTTGAGTAATAACTAAATCTTCAGCAGCTCCCATAATTTTTTCACTATTTCTACCTATGGTTAAATTGTTTGTATCAAATGTTCCAGCTAAATCAACAAATCTAACTTGGTCACCAGCTTGTGGTGAAGCAGGTAATGTAATTGTTTTGGCTGCACCTGAAGTATCTACAAAGTATCTGTCGTTTGCAGCTACTGTAATGTTTGTACTTGTTGAAGCCCACGGATTACCACCACCTAAACCTGTCCATGCTGTACCATTATATCCTTCCCATGTTACTAGAGAAGAGTTATATCT
>MDTC01081219.1_pt1 | contig 10752 bp, 8 predicted proteins | sample 811181 | NCBI WGS metagenome assembly MDTC01 (sample SAMN05326644, study PRJNA326480) | marine metagenome | isolation source: seawater | place: Pacific Ocean: North | collected 2011 | reverse complement strand
CTGCAAGCGCACTTTTGATGCTCTTCACTCCCCCGAGAACCCGCTCCAGCTTCGACCACTTGCGCTTGAGGTCGGCTGGGGAGATCTCTTTTTGAAAGTCGAGGTCCAGGTAGTACCGCGCTGCGATCCAACGACCGGCATCCAGATCTTTTACAAAGTTCAATGCGGTCTGCTCGATGGGGAGCATCGTCTCGACCCACTTCCACGCCAGCAGCTGACCGTCGTCATCGAGCACCAGTAGAAGTGGCAGCTCACGGGTGCCGCTGTTGGTAACAGCCACCGTTTCAACGGTCGTGTCGTCAAGACCTTGATTGATCGCGACGACTCGATAGGACTCGATGATGGGTGCGCTTTGTAGTCGCTGGCTGATGGCCTCCACGCTGGTGGCTGCTTGCAGGGGCGACGCCAACAGTTTGAAGATCCTCTGCGCATCCTTCGTTTGGATCGATTGGAGCAGTTCGCTGGCTGCCGATTTGGCTTGGCTTGTGGTGAGATTGGTCCGCGGAGCATTGAGGGCCTGTGCAACCCTCACCTCTGCTAGGACGTTTGCCGCAGGGATCATCTCCACAGTGCAGGTGGCCATGGCAGCGGCCAGAAGACAGGAGGTGAACTTCACAGCAATCGTCAGTACGGTCGTGTCAGTCTGCCGGAGTTCTTCAGTGTTGGGGCGCCAGCAGAGGCAGCATCCACAACTGAGCCATCTCAAGATGCAACTCAATACTGATCACGCGGCAATCAGCGCTGGGTGCCCTACAGGCAATCCCCGGCTGTCCAGGATTGATGGCAATGGCTGGCCAGGCTGCTCCTGCGATCGACAGGCGCAGCCGGTCACCGGGCTCGAACGTGGCGTGTAGTGGCTGAAGTTCCAGCTCTCGTTCGCAGAGCTCCTGGACTCCTTGCCCGCGGACTCGCAGCATCCCCGTTGAGAGCTGTTGCACTGTGTTCATATCCAGAGGCAATCGCGACAGCGCTACGCATAGATCGAATCCAGGCTGGTCAGCGCAGACGCGCAGTTTCAGTTTCGGCGTGCCACTCAGAAGCAGGGCACCTTTCAGGGTTTCACCGGTAAATACCGCGACATCGCTGCGGCGATCAAGGGATGCTCGATCGCACGGCCCGGCACTGGGGCTGAGATGCCCGCCGATAGCGGGCACAGGCCGCCATGGGTCATGCACGATCACCACCTTGCCAGCAGAATCAGCAGCCGCAGTAAGGATCTGACCTTCTTCTGCCTCAATGCAGGCGAGGCCTCGACTGCACAAATACCAGCGCTGCTGAGATGGCGGTTGTGATGAGGTCTGAGATGAGGGTGCGCTCGATGCTGGGTTGAGACCGTTCGGTTCGCACCAGCTTTCGCTGACCTGGTCCCACAGCCAAACAACGATTTCATCGTCGCTTTCTTGGTCTGCGGAGTCGTTGGAGGGTGAGATCAGATGCCGCTGAAAGAAGTTCAACAGAAGTGCGCTGCTTTCTGCCCACCACTGCAGATGGGTCGCAGGGCCGATGTGGAGTTCAGGCCGGCCTCCAGCCGCCCTGGCTTGTTCCGCAAGAGCAATCACGCCGCGGAGATGGGGATCCCACCATCCCCCCAATAACAGCATGGGTTGCTGCAGCCATCGCTGCGAAACGGAATGTTGAATCCACTCGCTGTCCTGTTCGGGGGTTTGCTGCAGCCATCGCAGGGCCATGCCGTCGGGATCATGGCGCTCAAGCAATGGCATGCCTTCTCGTAGATAGCTGCCGTCCTCCAGGCTGCGTCGCATCTCCTCCCAGGCCGAGTGATCTCCACGCTTTTTGGCCTGGAGACTCGCCAGCTGTAGGCCCCAGCCCAACCCCAGATGCCACCAGTGGGCATTGCCGTCGCAGCTCCAGTGATCCCGTTCATGCAGGCCGCACATCGCCGGTGCCAGACAATCTGGCGGTGGGCAGTCTGAAGGCGCCAGTAGTTGGGTTAGTCCCTGATAAGAGAAGCCATACATCCCAATGCGACCATTGACCTCTGGCCTATTCCGAAGCCAAGTCAAGGTGTCGGCTGTGTCGAGCGCTTCCTGCGAGAAGCCTTGGAAGCGTCCTCCCGAATCCCCCTGACCGCGCACATCTTGCACGACGACGACAAAGCCATGGCTGCACCACCAATCAGGGTGAGGAAGCGTGACCGTTGACGCGATGGACTTGCCGTAAGGCTGTCGCATCAATAGCGCAGGCCAGGGGCCATGTCCGGAGGGTCGCCATACCCGTGAGACGAGCTCAACGCCGTCGCTTGTGATCAGTGATGTATCAGCGAACTTCCGGGCAGTTGAGTCCAATTACGTAGGTCGCAACAATTTCAGCCTCAGTTTTGTTGAGGTTGCGTTGGCCGGCAATGACAGCAATGGATTGGCTCGACAGTGCTGACCCACCTTGAGCATTGATCGATTTGAACTGTTGGCAGAGAGCCTGGGCTTCACCGGGGTTGCGCTTGACGCTTTCCAAGAGTGAAGACTGGGCCTGACTGACAGGGCTCACCGCGAGCAGTGCTGAGACGGCAGCAACTGTTGCGAATTTCAGGTTGTTGAGGAAACGCATCGCAACCTCTGTCCGAATCGGTCCTCATTTGAAACGGGTGAGACGAACATGGCTGGTCTCGACGGTCAGTTCGTGTTTTGCCTCTCCTTGGCTCGGAGGATCCAGCGGCGGGCCAATGCCAGATCCACAACGGGTGGACGTCCGCTTCGCAACTGACGTTCAAGCCGACCGGTCCGGGTGAGTAGCTCCTGAGGGGAAGACCCAGCGATTGCTGTCACGGTGGCCAGTCCTGCATGCATCAGCAGAGCAGCATCCTGAGGCGCCAGGTCCAACGAGCAGGCGAGATTGGCCATTGCTTGCAAGCGCCTGAGGTTGCGTGCTGATGCCCGCCCGCTGGAAGCCAGTCGACTGATCCGTCGTTCATCGAGAGCCTGAAGCTGCCCCCAGGTCGTAATGCCGGAGGCAAGCAGCTGTTTCAGTTCGTCGCGCAGGCCCTGGGGCAGCTCCTGTAGAGGATCCTCGGGTCTCATCCAGCTCGTAAGTCGCGGACGGTTTCGCCCAGAACCACCGATCTTGAAGCCCCTTCCCCAGCGGGCTGCAGCTGACGTAGGCGAACAGTCACCTCCGGGCTGTTGCGACCGCCTGGACGCACGTTTCCTGCCAGTTGCTGCAGGGTTGGTTCGATCGCTTCGTCTGGGAAATCGGCCTGAGCCTGAGCCACAACCAAATCGGCGCCATTGTCAAACACAATCGGCGCTCGCAGTGCTCCTTCCACGCTGACGCCTGGTGTGTAGCTGAGACCAAAAGCCCAGCAGCTGGCCGACAACAGCAGGGTGAAACTGCTCACGCCTACCAGCCGGAAACGGATCCCCCAGCGGGCGATGAAGGCGATCAGGGTTAATCCGAACAGCGCCAACCCGCCCTTCGCGAGCCAGATGCTGGAGGTTGAGAGCAATTCCTCAAGTGGCATGGGCTGGTCTGCTCGGAATGTGGTCCTTATATTGCGTCGACCTCCGGCGTATTGACGGGCATCGATGCGAGGAGGTCCACCCAGCATGCGGCGTAACAGGCTCGTCCTGTCGGTTTTGGGTGGATCCCTCATTGGTGGAGTGGCGCTCTGGTTCGCGGCCGATCGCTGGGTCGGTTCGCTGTTTCAGCGTTTGCGTCCAAGCCTTGAGGCTCAGATCTCCAAGCCTCTTGGTCACCCCGTCAGCATTGGTCGCTATCGCGGCCTTGGTCCGCATGGATTCGCTTTAGGACCTGTTCAAGTCCGCAAAGGTCCACGCGATCAGTCGACGGCAGAGATTCAGCGCATCACTATCGGGTTCGATCCCCTCGCCAGCCTGCAGCGATTCAAACCAGTGCTCACGGTGCGGGTCAGAGGTGCTCATCTCGATCTGAAGCGCAATGAGCAGGGCAGCTATTGGATTCCGGGCCCATTCCCTCAGCAAGGCGATCCACCCCGCTTGGATCTTCAGGTGCGTTTCAGTGACCCCGCCAGGGTCAGGGTCGTTCCTGCGGAACTCAGCCTGACAGCTGCGGGATGGAGCGATATCCGTCTCGATGAACACAAGGCGGATGGCGTCCTCAAGTTTGTGCTTCCAGAGAGGGGGCGCATCAGCGTCAAGGCAAAGGGCCGTTGGGTCCGTCCGGAGTTTCAGATCACCACCCAACTGGAACGGATTCAGCTGGCTCGCTATCAGGCCCTGCTCCCGTTCGAACTGCCACTTCAGATGCAGGGGCAACTCGGGGGCAACCTTCGTCTGGGTTGGCATCGGGGACAAGCTGACTGCAGCGGTGGACTGTCTCTGCGGAGAGCGCAGTTGAGTGGTCAGGCCATGGAGCACATGCTCGAGTCGCCGCAGTTGCGAGTCAGTTGCCGAGGGGACATGCTCAAGGTCCCAAACAGTCAATGGACTTACGGCCCTTATCGGGCTTCCCTTGGGGGGAGCGTGCGTCTCAATCGCTCCTTCGACCTGAAGGGAGCCCTCAAAGAACTGGATCAGAACCGCAATCTGGCGTTCCAGGTGGAGGGCGACTGGGACCAACCGAAACTGCGCATCGATGGGCTCTGGGCATTGCCAGATTCCATTCCGGTGGACGGACCTCTTCGCCTTGGCGCTCAACTGAGTGCCGATTGGCGAGACCGCCAGGATTGGTCAGCCACTCTTGATCGCTTTGTTCTCAAAGCACCTGGTCTGGATGTAAAGGCCAAAGGAGCGCTGCATCCTCGGCTGAAGATTGAGACCCAGCGGCTTGAGCTAGCGGGATCCGCGTGGAAGCGTTTTGCACTCTTCTCTCCGCTTTTCGGGACTGCAGCCCCCGTGAAGGGAAAGCTGCAGTTGAGCGGTGCATCGCTGAAACCGGAAGTGTCTCTGGCCATGGCACAGGCCAGCAATCCCTTGCTGCAGTCATGGTCGTTAGAGGCAGGCTGGACTGCGCAATCAGGACTGCTGAAGCTTGAGCAGTTCCGTAGTCCTGAGTTCACTGCCCACGCCATAATGCCGCTCAGCCTTGCTGCAGGCGGTCTGAAATCCGGCCCCTTGGAGGCCGATCTTCGCCTAGACGCCTACCCGCTCAAGCGACTGGGTCCTCTTCTGGGTACAGAGATGGACGGAACGATGACGGCATTCGGTCGGGTCATGGGCCCTCTTGATGCACTCCGCCCTGATCTGCGCCTTGCGGTGAATCATCCGCGGGCGGGTGCTGTGCGTCTGATGGAGGACTGGAGTGGAACCTTCCTCGGTCGCTCCGGTGGTGGCGGTGTGCTGACGATGGCCTCGGTTGGAGCAGTGATTGCAGGATCACTTGAGGCCCAGCTTGGTGCGAATTGGCTTCCCACCGATGTGATGCTGCGTCGCCGCAAGGGGGATCTGCAGCTCACAGGAACGCCGGCTGCTTACCAATGGACAGCCAATGATCTAACGGTCGATGGGCTGGAACTGACCCTCCCTCCCAGACAACGCTGGGAAGGGGTTTATGGCCGTTTGAGTGGTGAAGGCACCCTTGCACTGCAACCGCTCGCCATGACCGGCGATCTGAGCATCAACCGTCCAGGACTCATGGGGCTTCAGCTTCAGCAAATGCTGCTCACGGGCCGCTACTCGGATCGCCGTTATGCGATCACGGGCGAACTGCTGCCACCGGATACGGGCCAGATCACTGTGGATGTTGAAGGACGGTCTGATGGTCCTTTCAAGGGGCAAGCTGTGGCACGAGGACTGAGCGCTCGTTGGCTTAGCAATAGTGCTCTCAGCCTCCCGAGGCTCAGTCAAGATGAGCCCCTAGAGCACGGCTCAGCATCCGATCTGGGCACGCTGCTGATCAATACCTTCGGCGGCAATCTGGACGGGCAGCTGCAAGCACTGCGTCATGCCCGACAGGCCTTGCTGCAGGCGCGACTTAAGAACCGTGACCGCGAACCTTTCCGTCTTGAAGATCTACGCGGGCAGGTGGATGCGGTGATCGATCTGACCGGTCCTCGGATCAGTCGTCTCAATCTCGATCTCAATGCTCGAGGTCATTTATGGATCGAGGGTGAGGATGCTGATTACGCCTTGCAGGTGAAACCCTTCACTGCACGGATTGAAGGACCATTACAAGGAGGAGAGGGGCAGTTTTCCTTTGCGCACCTCCCATTCAGCCTGCTCGCGCTGGTTGCTCCCGTCCCGCGGTCACTTCTGGGTGCGCTTGGCATGAGCGGTACCTACCGGCTTGATGGTTCCAAGTCAGTGATCAGCAGCGAGCTGGTTCTCGAGGATGCACGTCTCGGCTCCAACCCAATTGCATTAAAACGCGGCCAGGTGCTGCTGAGTGATCAGGCTCTTAAACTTGACCTAGCTCTTGTCTCCGACTCCTCCAAAGAGGCTGTGACCGTCACTGGGAGCATTCCCTTTGCTGCTGACCAGCCACTCGATGTCCGCATCGTGAGCCTCGGAGATGGTCTGAAGTTTCTGACCGGGCTGGCCAATGACACCATCGCTTGGGACAAGGGGGATGTTGATCTTCGTCTGTTGCTCGGTGGCACCCTCCTAGCGCCGGAGGCCAACGGCTACATCGTGATCAAGGAGGCTGCCTTCAAGGCTCAGGGCCAGAGCCTTACCAAAGTCAATGGCTCCATGGTCTTCGACTTTGACCGGCTGGAAGTGCAGACGCTCAAGGGTCGTTTCGGCTCAGGTGGTCAGCTCAAAGGAAGTGGTGCACTCGCGCTTCTGCGTCCCTACCCCGAGCCCAATCCGCTACGCATCCAGGTCGAAAATGCCCGTTTGAAGCTTCCTACTGCTGATGTAGAGGTCGGCGCTGACCTGATGCTCACAGGAGCTGTGGTGAGCCCACAGATCGGCGGAATCTTCGAAATCAGTCATGGAGCGATTCGCCCTCCTCGCTCCATGTTCTCTCGGGCCAGAAATCCACAGTCTCAGAAGTCAGCTTCCACCAAGGCAGTCTCCGTTGATGAACTCCTCGAGGAAAAGTGGGACTTCAAAGAGCCACTGGTTCTCAGTGGCGCTGATGTGGAGGCGGCGACCAGTCGCTCGATCAAGGCCTCTCTGCCCAAGCTGCCCTTCATCGGATTCCGCGATCTGCGCCTCACCCTTGGCCCCAAACTGAAAATTGAGGATCTGCCTTTCTACAACTTCACGACGGCGGGTCTTCTCACCGTTAATGGAGCTCTTGATCCCAGCCTGGAACTGCGAGGAGTTGTTGAGTTGCTGTCCGGCCGGGTGACCATGTTCACCTCGACGTTCAGCCTTGATCGTGCTGCCGCCAATGTTGCAGTGTTCACGCCCTCGCTCGGGCTGATTCCCTACGTCGATGTCGCCATGGACACCAGGGTCTCCGACAACGTGACCATCAATAACGTCGATAACAGCGCCTTCTCCACCTCAGTGTTTGATACCAACGGTCTCGGCAACCTCAGTGGCGGATCCACCTCAGTGTTTGATACCAACGGTATCGGCAACCTCAGTGGCGGAGGACAGCTGCGGCTGATCAAGGTGATGCTCACTGCCAGCGGACCAGCCGACCGCCTGGCCCAGAGCATCCGTCTGCGCAGTACACCGTCTCTTCCCCAACCGCAGTTGCTGGCCTTGATTGGCGGCAACTCGCTCGCAGGTCTTTCGGGAGCAGGGGCCGGTGCGGCTTTGGCTGCCGTGCTTGGTCAGTCGTTGCTGTCCCCTGTTCTGGGAACGTTCAACGATTCATTCAATCAGCGCCTGCAATTCGCCCTCTATCCGACTTACGTCAATCGCATTGTTCAGAATGAAAAGGACCGCGTTTCCGGTCAGATCCCGCCCCAGCTCACCCTGGTGACCGACGTGGGTGTCTCCATCACTGAACGCTTCGACTTCTCCGTGTTGGCTGCTCCTAATCGCAATGACATCCCACCGCAGGGAACCTTGACGTATCAACTCAATCCGAACCTGAGTCTGTCCGGAGCGGTCGACAGTCAGGGCACTTGGCAGAGCCAGCTGCAACTGTTCATGCGGTTCTGATTGATGGCTGAATCGATTGATCAATGCATGAGAAAAGAGGTAACTGATCGGTGCGTTCTGGGTGTGGATCTCGGTGGAACGGCGATCAAGCTCGGTCTGTTCAGCTTTGAAGGGGAGTTACTGGCCGAACATCAGCGACCGACGCCCCAACCGGCCACACCGGGATCGGTCTGTGTGGAGATCGTCGACGCGATCGCGAGCCTTGATCCCGATGGTCTGGCTTCGGTGGTGGGGATTGGTTTGCCGGGTCCTATGGATGCCGATGCGCGGGTGGCCCGCGTCTGCATCAATCTGCCCGGCTGGGAGGAGGTTCCTCTGGCGGCGTGGCTTGAATCACGCCTTCAGCGCAGGGTCACCCTCGCCAATGACGGCAATTGCGCTCTTGTGGGTGAGGCATGGAAAGGCGCTGCTCAGGGTTACAGCGATGTGGTGTTGCTCACTCTTGGAACCGGTGTTGGCGGAGGAGTGATGCTCGCTGGCCAGTTGTTCACAGGGCATCACGGAGCCGCCGCGGAACCCGGCCTGATCACGCTCTTTCCCGATGGACCTGAGTGCAACAGCGGCAACAGGGGGTCGCTGGAACAGTTTGCGAGCATTGCCGGGTTGAAGCGTCTCAGTGGTGTTGAGCCATCCTCACTGGCCTTGGCCGCATCCAGTGGTGATCCTCAGGCCATCAGCCATTGGGACCGCTACGGCCAGCTTCTGGGCACTGGGATCAGCTCGCTTGTTTACATGTTTACGCCGCAGCTGGTGTTGGTGGGGGGAGGGCTCGCTGGTGCGAGTGAGCATTTCCTCCCCGCGGTGCGCCAGGAGGTCGCCACTCGTGTTCAGTCGGTGAGTCGCGAGGCTCTTCAGATCAAGGCGTGTGCACTGGGCAATGGCGCGGGCCGTCTGGGCGCCGCTCGCCTGGCGATTCAGCGATTGCTGCTTTCTCCGTCTCCCTAGGCGGGATGATGGAGCCTGTTTTGACTGATGCCCGTGCAGGCCGTTCCAGATCCCTCCCCGGAGCTTCTGTCTTTGGCGGCGGGCCTGCGCCGTGCCGCCACGGAACTAGGGCTGACCAGCGATGAGCAGCGCCGAGAGGCGTTGCTGGCTATGGCGGAGTCACTTCGTGCCAATACCCACGCCATCGTTGCCGCGAATCGGGTGGACCTTCAAACCGCTGAGCAAAGCGGTTTAGCTCCGGCACTGATGGCCCGTCTCAAACTTGATGAAGTCAAGCTTGAAGGAGCGATCACCGGGCTGCGACAGTTGGCAGAGCTTGATGACCCGCTAGGCCAACGTCAGTTGCACCGGCAACTTGATGATGGCCTTGTGCTCGAACGCGTCAGCGTTCCCTTAGGGGTCGTTGGCGTGATTTTCGAGGCCCGTCCGGATGCCGTGATCCAGATCGCCTCGCTGGCGATCCGCTCAGGTAACGGGGCAATCCTGAAGGGTGGACGTGAAGCTGAGTGCACCAATAAAGCAGTGATGGCAGCACTGCAGCAGGGACTTGTCGCCACGTCGGTTTCTTCTGAGGCCCTCGCTCTGCTCACCACCCGTGAAGACAGCCTTGCGTTGCTGCGACTTGAGGGCTTGGTGGATCTCATCATCCCCAGGGGAAGTAACGAACTGGTGCGTTTCATTCAGGACAACACCCGCATTCCTGTGCTCGGCCATGCCGATGGGGTCTGTCATTTGTATGTGGATGCTGAGGCGGACCCAGATCAGGCTGTGGCCATTGCCCTGGACAGCAAAGTGCAGTATCCGGCTGCTTGTAATGCCTTGGAGACGCTGCTTGTTCATGCCGACATTGCTGGGGTTTTCTTGGAGAAGGCCATCCCCGCCTTCCAGGCCGAAGGTGTCAGGCTGCTCGGTGATCCAGGCGCTTGTGCTCGCGGAATCGCTGAGGCCGCGGCTGACGAGGACTGGAGCACGGAATATCTGGCGTTGACCCTTTCGGTTCGTGTTGTGGATGATCTTGATGCAGCGCTGGAGCACATCCGACGTTATGGCTCACGTCATACCGAGGCGATTGCAACCCGTAACGTCTCCACTGCAGAGCGATTCCTGCGCTCCGTGGACAGTGCCGGTGTCTACCACAACTGTTCCACCCGATTTGCTGACGGTTTCCGCTACGGCTTCGGCGCTGAAGTGGGCATCAGTACTCAGACCCTGCCTCCGAGAGGTCCCGTTGGTTTGGAGGGGCTGGTGACCTATCGCTATCGATTACGTGGTGATGGCCACACCGCTTCCGACTATGCCTCTGGTGTGCGGCAGTTCAATCATGTGGACTTGGAGGGATGAGCAACGTCACCCCTCCACTGGACATCATCAGAGTCGATAATCTCCGCCTTTGGGCCCATGTGGGGGTTCTCGACCATGAGCGTGAACTCGGTCAGTGGTTCCGTGTTGATCTGGAGTTTCATCTTGATTTGAGCCAATCGGCGTCTGCTGACTCACTGGCGGCAACAGCCGATTACAGCCTGGGAGTCCAGGCTTTGCAGGGCCTTGCTGCGGAGATCCCCTGCCACACCCTCGAACATTTCAGTGAGCGCATGTTTGAAGAGCTTGAGGGGATCTATGGGGCGATGCCGATGCATCTTCGGCTGAGCAAATGTCATGCCCCGATCCCTGGTTTCGCAGGTACGGTGAGCCTTGAGCGCTGGCGCCGGAAGCCGTTCTGACATGACCACCACGGTGCCTTCCCCCCAACGGCGTCCGCTGGTACTGATTCATGGCCTTTGGGATACGCCTCATCTTTTTCGGCGACTGG
>MDTC01264544.1_pt1 | contig 10754 bp, 9 predicted proteins | sample 811181 | NCBI WGS metagenome assembly MDTC01 (sample SAMN05326644, study PRJNA326480) | marine metagenome | isolation source: seawater | place: Pacific Ocean: North | collected 2011 | reverse complement strand
GGTACTCAAAAGAAAGCCCTAGAGTTTAGAAATGTAACTCCAGTTGATACACTTATAGATGATTATTTTAGTATACCAATAAATAAAGCTGCGGATGATACTTATACTTTTTCTTTTTGGTTTAATCAGGCTGCCGTTGGCTCCGGAAACCAATTTTCTTTGTGGAAAAGCTTCACTACGGGAATACCCGTTATGAATGCAAAGATTCAGAGTCTAACACCCACATCAACGACGGGGGTATTCAAGACGCACCTGAAGGACGAAGTAGCCGGTAACGCAACCACTAGCCACATAGTATATAATGTCCCATATATCCAAACAGAACTCACTCACTATGTTGTTTCTATTTCTGCTACTTCGGGGCAAGTTTATATAAATGGAAGCGACGGTGGAGCAACAGTATCGTCCTTGCCTAACGGGATACAGGCCTTAACAACCCTCGCTTTCCCCCAGCAATCCGGCGCCTCTGGGACTTTACTATCACAATTTACTTTATGGAATAAGGCTTTAAGTTCAGCCGAAGTCGTTGAATTATATAACTCTGGAAGATATCGAGACCCCAGAGAACATTCTGCTAATTCAAGTCTCTCCAGTTGGTTTGCTTTTGATAATACTTTATCGAGCAACCCAGACACTGTTACTCAAGTTTTTGATAGAGTAGGTAGCATAACTGGTTCAATAGTTCTGGGTTCCGGACAGACAACATCTGCTAGATATGTTGATGGCTTTGGTAATTTTCAAACTGGAAGTACGGTTATTGCTGGTGGGCACTATATATCATTGACTGATGCAAATCCAAGCATCACTTTAAATTGTAAATGCAATAAAATATTCTTAACGGCGACAGGCTCGGCACAAACCGTTAATGTGATTGCAAACATGACTCACGTTGCATCTGGTAGTATGTACGCTCTAACAGGGTCTGGTATCGACGAATAATCGCGGAGAAATAATGGATATATTAAATTTTATATTAGTCTCTTACGGGATGACTTTTATGATTGTTTATGGTAAAATATTTGAGGGCATAAGGCCAAAGAAGGATTACTCCAAGAAGTGGAACACTTTATTTCACTGTCCTTTGTGTGTTGGCTTTCATGTTGGTTGGTTCCTATTTTTGATAAGCCCTTACACCCAATTGTTTAGTTTTGATTATACACTAGCGACAGCATTTTGTTTATCCTGTCTTTCAGCAGGAACATCATATTTTATTTCAATGATCGTTTCAGATTCGGGGTTTAACCTGAACATCGAACAGCCGGGGGATATCGAATAAAATTGTTCTGTTAGATCTGATTTTTCAAACTATTTATTTAACTGGAGTTTGAAATGTCATTAAAAGAACAAGTGCCCAACGTTTATCATGTTGGGACAAGAAACGTAGGTTCATATAGAGTCCCAGGTATACCTCACATAACAACCGCAACAATATTAAACGGAGGAGAAGCAAACATTTCCTTTCAGAGTGTTACCAAAGATATCAAAATAACCAAGAATACTCTCGGCGGGGCTTTGAGAGTTCACTTTGCATCCAAAGGAGCAGGACACACACCAAAGGCCCTCGGAACCCGTGATGCAGATTCCGATGGTGCTCCCGATGAAATATGCAGGATCCCAGTCAACATGACTCCTCCATATACTTTTTCTCTTTGGTTCAGGATCCCTTATAATCTACCCGCTGCGGCAGGTCCGAGTCCATGGAGAATAATCGGCGGACACTTTATGAAGATCAGGTACCGAACACACCATTCGCCACCAAACTACACCTTCTCCACGATCGTCAGATCAACCGGGGGTGATAATTTTCACGACGTACCTAGCCCAGCAACCTACTATGACCCAGTTGAATGGCATAATTACGTCCTCTCGGTGGGACTAACAGAGTTTAGCACTTACGTTGACGGGTCAGATTATGGCGTTGGTCCTACGCCGATTAATGGCACACCAACGAATCTTGGAACAATTGATTTTCCAAGAGAATGGTCACCTTTAATGGAAACAACTCACACCACGTTTTGGAATAAAAACTTAAATTCCTCCGAGGTCTCTGAGTTATACAATAGTGGTAATTTTTTTGACCCAACCACACACTCAGCAGCAAATGATCTTTCTGGCTGGTTAAGATTCGATGATACATTAACCCCTCCGGATACCACCTCTCAGATTTTTGATCGCGTAGGTAATTTAACCGGATCAATTCTTCTTAACAATGTTACTCCGTGGCTCCCCACTCAGACCCAAACATCAGCACAATTCGTTTCTGCTCCAAACGGTTGGTTCTCGGGTAGCGCTAATGCACCAAACACAATCACTGGAGGGCACTATGTAACTCTAACGGACAGTAGCCCCTCTATTACTCTAAGGTGTAGTTGCAAAGAAATTTATTTATCTGCTGCAGGAGGAAACCAGACTGCTAGCGTTATGGCTAACTTAACGAATATATCATCAGCCGGAATACCTGATTTAACTGGTGTCGGAATTGATGAATAATTTTGATTACAATCTAAAAAGCCCTTTTATTAGTTTAAATGACTATACAAGACTATTTAATGTTGAAAGTTGTAATGACCTTCAAACAATAATTTGCTCTTCTTTATATAAGAGAGCATCGTCAAGATCAGGAGGTGATTATGTTGACGATTAAACGATGGATGATTCAGCCTGTCCGCCGTTGCTGCAGCGGAAAATGAATCGCGCCGGTCGCGCCGGCTTTTATTTTATTTGAGGAAACAATGTCTAAAAATTTATTAAGAGAATTTTATGCCTTGTGCGAAGGGGGAGTATGTCCCGATCTTTTAACCGAAAGGGAAAAAAGAGAGATGTCCAATGGTGTTCTTTATTTATCCGGTCGCTTACAGACTGCTGACAAAAAGAACGGTAATGGTCGTGTATATCCATTCAATGTTCTAAAAAGAGAAATTGCTAACTATATGAAGATTGTAGAAGACAATCGTGCTTGTGGTGAACTTGATCATCCTGATGATTCTGTCGTTAATCTTAAGAATGTTTCTCATATTGTTACAGATATTTGGTGGGAAGGTAAAGATGTTATGGGTAAAATTAAAGTCCTAGACACTCCTTCTGGCCGGATTCTGAAAGATCTAGTAAACGCTGGTGTTAAGCTCGGGATCTCATCCAGAGGTTTAGGATCAGTGAAAGAAAGTATGAGTGGGACAGTTACTGTCGAAAGTGACTTCCAGCTTATATGTTTTGATATGGTTTCGGAACCATCAACGCCTGATGCTTATATGCTTCCGAAAGGGGAAAACAATATTACTAGCCGCCTTCGGGAGGTTAAAGAAAATAATATCAACGGTCTATTTAGAAAGATCTTGGGAGAATCCCAAACAAGAGGTTTAGATGAATAAGACTGAATTAAAGAAGATGCTCAAGCCAATGATCAAAGAGTGCATTAGGGAAGTTATCTTCGAAGAAGGCTCTTTATCAACAATTATTTCCGAAGTCGTTAAAAGCACTTCAGGACAACAAGTCGTAACAGAGTCTAGACAACCACAGGCTACTAATAACCAAGCAGCCGAACAAAGACGAAAGCAACTTCTTGCACAAAAAAGAAAGGTGCTTGATGCAATTGGTAGCGATGCTTACAATGGCGTGGACATCTTTGAGGGGACAACCCCAATGTCCGAGAGCCGCAGGTCGTCTTCCAGCCCAGCAGGGTCTGGAGCACTAGACGGTGTTGCGCCAAACGATCCCGGAGTGGATCTATCAAGTTTCGGTATATCCGCAAACACAATGAAAAAATTATTAGGAAATTAGATGGCCACCAATTACGCAGAGAAACCTCGAAAAAACGAGGATCCAAATCGATTTATCAAAAGATTCATTAAAAAATGTAAGAAACTTGGAATTATTGACGAAGTGAAAGAACGTAAGCACTTTGTTAAACCGTCAGAAAAAAAACGTCTTGCAAAAAAAAGAGCCATCGCAAGAAATAAAAAACGATTGCGAAAAAGCAAACAAAGTAACTAATTAAGGTTAGGAGAGAGAACTATGGCGTTAAAAGAACAAGTATCAAATGTATATGGCGTTGGCCTGAGAAATGTTGGATCATACCAAGTATCCGGGACACCTTGGGTTACAGGATCGGCGATTGATGTTAATGAATCCCAAAGACATAGTCTCCCAAATGTTTCTAAATCGTTCACAGTAATTAATACTGGTTCTGCTGATCTATTTGTACATTTCATTGATGGCGTAACAAACCCAATTACTGCCGACGGTGACGGTGGCGCTAAAGGATTTGACGCTAGCGCTGATCTTTGGTACACAAGAGACCACTATGTAACAATAGGTAGTAATGGATCTGTTACCTTTGATGTTAAATGTAAGTTTATATTTATAACTAATAAATCTTCTTCCGCCGGGACGGGAGGATATCAAATATTTGCTGAATTAACAAACATTCCACCGGGCAGAATGTATGCTCTAACTGGATCTGGTATTGACGGTACATAATAAACTAGGTTTAACCTAACTTTTTGAAATATCATTACTAATTAATGAAGATAACACAATCTTCGGAGGTAATGATGATATGGGAAGTTGGAATGCAAGCCCTACGGTACTAACAGACCTAGAGGTAGACGGAACGACAGTTGTTGTTGACGCAACAAATAATAGATTAGGTCTTGGGACAGCAACTCCCCAAGCTACATTGGATGTCGCTGGGAATGTATTTCCTTCTACAGACAACAGTCACGACCTTGGTTCGACGTCAAAACGATGGGCGAATATGTACACAAACGACCTTCACTTGGCAAACGATCGTGGCGATTATACGATCATCGAGGAAGAGGAATATCTGAGCATCCGCAATAATAAAAGCGGAAAGTTATACAAGTTCGTATTGGAAGAGATTCCCGAGGACTAACAAATAATATTCTAGGTATAACCTGACCTTTTGTCTCTGGTCTTACTATTTAAAAAGAGATAATAAGTAGGAGGGTCTAATATGTCGGACACATCACACGGCTGGGGATACCTAGGTGGAATGGTTGAATCAACTAATGGAGAAGCTGGATCTGTACAGGTAAGAGTCGATAACAGTAAAATGACTGGAGACTCTGGTTTCACTTATGATACATCAACCGGTATTGTAACCATAACTGGCGGACTAATTGTTGCTGGTATACCTTTTGGTGTCGGTAATATGGATACTGTTAAAGCAGACGTAACACAGATATACGCAGAAAACACAAAAAATGTAGTGTTCACTGAGGACGATGAAACCGTAACAGTCCAAGTTGGGGCGACGATGAAGATTTCAGAAGGCGCCACAGTAAAAACAAAAAAATATTCAGAAGCCTAAAGGACACACAACATGAGTACACTAATTGTAAATACAGTAAAAACAGTTAACGGTTCAGATAACCTATCCGTTTCGGGAGGCTTGGCTGTTAATGGGGACACAATACTAGGAGATGCATCAGCAGATACAATGACCTTTAATGGCTCAACCTTAGCTATTCCCAACAACCTTAACATAGATTCTAATACACTATACATCGATTCAGCAAATAACAAGGTTGCCGTTGGTACAGCCACTCCCGGAAGCGATGCGCACCTAACCGTCAATGGAAACATTCAGATGGGCAACGGTGGCGGAGGATCGCACTTACACTATAACACAACAAATCTATATTTTCATAATGCTGATAATGGAATCGAGGCCGGCATAATAAATGGTAAATTTGGTGTTGGAACACTTTCGCCCGGAAAGACACTTGGCGTTAATGCTGCTGACGGAAATGCATTAAGATTGATCTATAACGATACATCAAATTATGCTGATTTCTCAGTATCATCTGGGGGAGATTTAACAATTAACGCTAGTGGTGGAGACTTAACACTGAGCGATAATGTTACAATATCTGGTGACCTTACTGTCAATGGAACAACCACAACAGTAAATTCAGTCACAATGTCGGTGGACGACCCGAACATAACTATAAATGGTATAGACTCACCAACAGACGTTAATGCAAATGGCGGAGGTATAACATTAAAGGGTACTTCCGACAAAAAGATAGAGTGGCTCAATGCGACAAACTGCTGGACAACCAACCAAGGATTCAGGGTTGGCTCAGGGGACTTTTTCGCTGATGGAGACAGTACTCTTGGGAACGCAACTGGAGACTCTATAACATTTCAGGCCTCCACATTAGCAGTTCCCAACAATTTGAATATAGACTCAAATACCTTATTCGTTGATTCAACAAACAACAAGGTTGCCGTTGGTACAACGACCTCGGGAACTGATGCTATACTTACAGTGAACGGAAACCTACAGATTGGAAATGGTGGAGGTGGTTCACAACTAATTTACAATGCAACTAATTTATACTTCAACAATGTCTCAAATGGTATTGAAGCTGCTATTATAAACGGAAAGTTTGGTATTGGTACAACATCCCCATCCGAACTTCTTCACGTTGCCGGTAACGCCAAAATTGATGGAAATCTTGAAGTCGTTGGTACACTTGACGTTAATGTCGAGGACTTCAAAGTCAATGCAAATTCACTAATATTCGGAGACGCATCAGGAGACGCAGTAACTTTCAACGCTTCTACTGCTGCTACTCCAAACGGCCTAAACTTTGATTCTAACACCCTTGTTATTGATGCTAGTAACAATCGAGTTGGAGTTGGGCTTGCAAGCCCTACTCAAACACTGGATGTTAATGGTACTATAAAAGGCTCGACAGTTATAACAACAGGTAAGCTATTAGAGTTAGGGACCGGAACTAGCGGAACACCATCTGGAGATGCGGGTATCATTATTGAAAGAGGAAGTAGTGATAACGCTGTTGTTCTGTGGGATGAGTCTCGTGATGAGTTTGTCTTTGGGACAACCTCAGCAACATTTGCTAGTAGCGGTGATCTCACATTCACAAGAGCAAACTTGAGTGCTGAACGTATCGGAGCAGGGACAGAACAGGCACAAGCAAAGATTCATGCTATCACTGATATTGCTGCTTCGCCAAGTCACTCAACAAATGCGCAAGCTATTTTCGAAGACAACAATAGACCAGCGATCCAATTGGTCGGTTCGGCTAACAACATTGGCCTGATTCAATTTGGAGACAACGCAGCGATGGCTGCAGGGCAACTGTATTATGATCACTCTTCGGACAAAATGCGATTTGATGTTGCAGGATCTGAACAGATTACTCTTGCCGATGGGGTTTTAGCCCCAGCAGCAACGAACGACGTAGACCTAGGAACTGCAGATCTCAGGTTCAAAAATATGTATACAATGGACCTTCACCTCGCAAATGATCGAGGGGACTGGACGATAATCGAGGAAGAAGATTATCTATCATTAAGAAATAATAAGAACGGTAAAATGTTCAAAATACTTATGCAAGAAATTTCGGAGGAATAAAGCATGGCAGGTATAGATACAAGTACAATCACAGCCAAAGATGGCGGGGATTTAGTAATCAAAGAAGAGGGCGGAACTACCCTGATAACCATCCCGGATGGTGGCGAAGGACCTCAAATGGAAGGTGCTGTTAAGATTAAAGAATCAGCGGCTGCTCCGGCTGATACCGCTGCCTATGGTCAATTGTGGGTCAAAAACGATTCACCGAACAACTTATATTTTGTGAATGATGCAGGTAATGAAGTCCAAATTACAAACGGCACTTCTCTCGCTGGTGTTGCTGGATCACTTTCGGGCCTAGGGAGCACAGACAATGTTGTTCTTAGAGCAAACGGAACCGGAGGAGAGACTGCACAAGGCTCTGGTGTTGCTATCGATGATAGTAATAATATCAGCGGCGTAGGTACATTAGCCTGTGGTGCAATTACATCAACTGCCGACACTGCTACATTTACTTCCGCAAATTCTCAAGATCCACTTGTGATTATTAAGAACACAACAAACGATGCTAATGGTGCTCGCTTACAGTTTGTAAAAGATAAAGGCGCCGCCGGTGCTGATGGTGACGATATCGGTGTTATTGAATTTGTTGGTGATGACGCTGCTCAAACACAAACCACTTTTGCAAAAATTGTAGCAGAAGTTTCAGAAGCAGACGACTCAGACGAAGCCGGAAAACTTTCTCTTTTTGTAGCGGAAAGTGATGGAACCACCACAACTCTCACAGCAGGTTTGGTGCTCGAAGGAGAACACGCAACCGATGGAGAAGTTGATGTAACAATCGGCGCTGGTGCCGCTTCCACCACAACTGTCGCAGGTAGTGCAGTAATCACAACAGACCTTTCTGTCGACGGAACAGCAAATTTAGATAACACAGATATTGATGGTACATTCACAATGGACGGTACTGCATTTGATGTAAATGCAACAACCACTTGCGCAATAGATAATACAAACACCTCAAGCGGCGTAACGATTAATACGGCAACTTCCGGTAGTCCGATTTCAATTGGTCACAGTGTCTCCGAGACCACAGTGAACGATAACCTTACAGTTACAGGAACAACGACTCTCAACGACAACGTTAAGATCATTGATGATAAAACATTGACCTTTGGAACAGATAATAATTGGACTATTGAATACGATGAAAACGGTGATGACGATTTAGTAATGACCGGAGACAAATTAAGTATTGAAAGCTCAACCGCCGGAAGACCAGCCCTTACAGTTAAAAACACAAACAATGATGCAAATGGATCAAAACTTGTGTTTGAAAAGAAAGGTGGTGGTGCTGCCGATGATGATGAAATAGCCAAGATTGTTTTTCAATCAGAGAATTCCGCCGGAACACCAGAGGATATACCGTATGTTTCAATGGCTGCAATGGTGTCTGATATCACTGATGGCGATGAGTCTGGTGGACTTAAGTTCGAAATTTACTCAGGCGGTACTGGCGGCACTGCGGCTGCTAACAACCTTTTCTCTATTGGATTTGAGGATGTAGCAAACACAACACAGTGCGAAGTTGTTGTGAACGAAGCCGGTATCGATAACGATTTTCGTGTAGAAGGGGATACGGAAACTCACTTGCTTTTTGTTGAAGCAGCAAATGATAGAGTGTCCATCGGGGCTTCTACTGATTCGCCGGCTGCTACTTTCGAAGTTACGAACGCTTCAGATGGCGGTGTTCCTTGTGTACAAATTAACAACAATGATGTTGACAAAATAGGCATGGATATTAATCTGGCCAATACGACAGTAATTGGTATTGATATTGATGCTGATAACACAACACATGCTGTTATGGACATAACAGCAAATGCACTCACATCAGGTGCTGCATTAAATATTTCAACTTCGGCAACAAATGATACGGCAGGAAGTTTAGTTAAGATTGCTCAATCCGGTAATCGTGCAGGTTCTGCTGCTAGTGTGGGATTAGATATTGACTTTAATACAGTAGCCAACACAGCCGCAAGAGCACTCAGAATCGACTCAGAACAAACCACCGGTGTGGTAGCAGAAATCGATGGATCTGCTGTTACAACTGGTAAAGTTATGGAAATCGATGCATCTGCTGTTACAACTGGTAATGGTTTGGAGATCAAAACAACAGCATTAACCACGGGACATGCTTTACTCATCGATGCAGATTTCGCCTCGACCGGCAATATTGGTACAGCATCTGGTGATGTTCAAGTACCTGTAATGCATATTGATGCCGGAAAATCTGGTGTAACAGGAGATGGTAACGAGGCACACATTTCAGGCTTAAGAATCGATGTGGTAGATACTGCTGTAAATCATGGAAATGCGAATGTTAGTTTGACTGGTCTAGATATCAATGTCGATACGGGAAATGCTCAAGGAGAGAAAATCAAAGCCTACGGTATTGAAGTGACTGTCGAAAACACTAATGTTGATGGATTTGCCCATCTTCGGTGCAAATCGAGTGCAGATACAGATGATAAATTCGAACTTTCAGTAGCCGAAGATGGCGAAACTAAGTTTTCTTCTACAGACGACGCTGGAACTGGTAAGGCCAATTTTATATTCAAACCAGATGGTGAAATTATTTTTGAAACCGGCGTGGCTAACACCGGAGGATCCAATCAGTGGGATGCAGCCGATGGCGTAACCTCTTATTTAGCAAAAGTCAATGGGGTCATTGAAACCACTTTTATTGTGGATTTCGGCGCAGCAGGCGTTACAACCGCTGGTACAGCCGGTCGAGTAATCGCTGAGGGAACAGCAGCACAAGGAAGTTTCACTAAGATCCAAAAAGCATTAAACGGAATAATTTATAAAGTCGAAATGGCATGTTTTGAGGATTTCGCTGGATCAAACATAACTAAGGACGTAGATCTGTTCGGCAACACTGCTCATATCGACTCAGGTGCTGATGTGACTGCTTCTGGTACTAACATTCAATTAATTAACTCTGATGGGAACTTCGCCATTGGGCAACGTAGAGAAACCGCTTCAGGGACAATCTTAACTGATGGATTAGATAATTACAGACTATATCTTGTTGATGGTAGCAGTACTCACTCTGGTGGTAGTTACTCTGGTGGAAAAGTTATGGTTAAGCTTTTTGGGATTCCGGAATAGGACAAACCATAAAATTATTTTCAATTTATTCCTCAGGTTATAACTCGACAATCATTTTGAGCCCCACAAAACCCCTGAAATATCCGTGACACCGAGATAATTAGTGTTAGGGTTATAACAGGGGAATTGTATGGCTAATGATGTTGGTTGGGCGTTTATTCACGCAGGTGTTTCACAACTTCCGGGTGGTGAAGACGGATCTGTTCAGATCAATGATAACGATGCTTCATTTAAT
>MDTC01246677.1_pt1 | contig 10755 bp, 11 predicted proteins | sample 811181 | NCBI WGS metagenome assembly MDTC01 (sample SAMN05326644, study PRJNA326480) | marine metagenome | isolation source: seawater | place: Pacific Ocean: North | collected 2011 | reverse complement strand
TTGAATGTAAGAATTGTTTGGATGCAACCGTTCATAATCTTGATGGTACTTTTCAGCAATCCAAAACTTTTGGAAAGGCATGACTTCAGCTGCTATTTTTCTGTCAGGATTTTCTTTGTATAACGCTTTAATTTTATCCGCTATTATATTTTTTTCTTTTTCATTTTGATAAAAGATAATAGAACGGTATTGCGAGCCTATGTCATTTCCTTGTCCATTTAATTGACTGATATTTTGTGACCCAAAATAAACATCTACCAATAACTTAAAACTTATTATTTCGGGATTATAAATTATTTCTACTGCTTCTGCATGACCAGTTTTTCCGGTATTACTTGATTCGTAGGTTGGATTTTTTGTATGACCACCACTATACCCCGAAATCGATTCTTCAACTCCTTTTAAGCTCTCATAGATGGCCTCTACACACCAGAAACAACCACTCGCAAAATAAGCTCTTTTAAAGCTATCAGAACTAGCTACTTCTACAGGTGCTATATTGGTGGTATCCATTTTACTTTTTTTAGGATCTACCTGTTGACATGATACTTGTAGAACCACTAAAAATGATAATAAGGTTAAAGAGAATTTAGATTTCATATTTTTTTAAAATAGCTTAAGTATATTTAAATATATAAAAAAAGCCTTCAATATTGAAGGCTTTTTTTATATATTAATAGTTACCTTTTATAATTTATTAAATAGCTTTTCCATTTTTTGTTCTTCTTCTTTCGCAAGATCAAGATCAACTAGGATTCTTCCACTATGTTCATCAGTAATTATTTTTTTGCGTGCAGCAATTTCCATTTGAATTTGTGGCGGTATCGTAAAGAAAGATCCTCCCGAGGCTCCACGGTCGATAGCAACAATAGCTAATCCGTTTTTTACATTGGTACGAATTCTTTTGTAAGCTTTAATTAAACGCTCTTCAATTTTCTTTTCATAATCTGAGGACTTATTAAGAAGTGCTTGCTCTTCTTTTTCAGTTTCAGCTAGAATTTCATTTAATTCTCCTTGTTTGTGTGCAAGATGTTCTTGACGCTGTTTAAGACGTTCTGAAGTTTCTTCAACAACGATCTTTTTCTGTTCAATTTGCGCATTAAATTCTCTAATGTGCTTTTCATTTAATTCAATTTCTAATTCTTGAAATTCAATTTCTTTACTTAGGGAGTCATATTCACGGTTGTTACGAACGTTATCTTGTTGTTTGGTGTATTTCTTGATAAGTTCTTTGGATTCCTCTATATGATTTTTCTTATCTGAAATACTGTTTGCGACAACCTCAATTCCATCATTTAGTTTTTCAAGTCGAGTATTCATTCCAGCTAATTCATCTTCAAGATCTTCAACTTCTAAAGGAAGTTCACCGCGTATATCACGAATTTTATCAATTCTAGAATCGATAAGTTGCAAATCAAATAGAGCTCTTAACTTCTCTTCTACAGTAATTTCTTTTTTCTTTGCCATATTTTAAAAATAGGTAATTGGATTGGTATTTATTTGCGATAAAAGGACTGCAAAAGTAGTAATTTTTTTATTAAGATAAGCAACTAATAATTCTTTTGTGAATTGTTCACTTTCGTAATGTCCAATATCTGCTAGGAGAACTTTGTTTTCTGCTTTAAAAAAATCATGATATTTACAATCTGCTGTAATAAAAATATCTGCACCTTCTTTTATAGCATTAGAAATTGCGAAACTACCACTTCCTCCTAGAACAGCTACTTTTTTGATAGTTTTATTTAATAGTTTTGAGTGCCGAATGCACTCAGTTTTCATAGTGTTTTTTAAAAATGTTAAAAATTCAGTTTCAGAATGAGGGACATCTAATTCTCCAATCATACCCATACCTATATGTTGATTGTTATTTTCAAGTGTGGTTAATTCATAAGCAACTTCGTCGTAGGGATGATATTTTAAAAGTGCATTTAAAACTGATGTTTTTTTGTGGGCTGGTAAGGAAACGTTTATGAGTGTTTCTTTTTCAAAATGCAATTCCCCTATTGATCCAACAATTGGATTGGCATTTTCATTACCTAGAAAACTACCTGTTCCATTGGAAGAAAAACTACAGTTACTATAATTTCCAATAGTGCCTGCACCTGCTTCAAATAATTGAGTTAAAAGTTTTTGAGAATCTTTCTCTGGTACATAGGTTGTTAGTTTTTTGATGGTATTTTTCTTGGGAATTAATACTCTTCTGTTGGTTAACTTTAATTGATTACAAATCATTGCATTAACGCCATTCCAGGAATTGTCTAATGCAGTATGTAAAGAAAAAATAGCAACATTGTTTTTTATAGCTTTAATCACCACTTTTTCTACATAATTTTGTCCTGTTAATTTTTTCAAGCCAGAAAATATAATTGGATGGAAGCTAACGATTAAATTACAACCCTTTGTTATCGCTTCGTCCACCACATCTTCCAATGAATCTAATGTAACTAATATTCCGCTGATATCCGTTTCATAATCCCCTACTATTAATCCGGTATTATCAAATTCCTCAGCATAGGATAAAGGCGCTAGCTCTTCTAAGATAGCGATGACTTCTTTTATTTTCATAAAATTAATTTGTTGTAAATATATTCAATTATAAATAAAATACTTCTGTTTCTGTTTTTATTGGGAAATCGTACTTTTGCTATATGAAAATATTTCGGAGATTCCTTTTTCCTTTTTCCTTATTGTACGGAAGTATGCTAACTATCCGTAATATCTGTTATGATAAAAAATGGTTGAAGAGTATATCGTATCCTCTACCGGTTTTTTGTGTAGGTAATTTATCAATGGGAGGAACGGGAAAATCTCCAATGATAGAATATTTAATACGTTTTTTAAAAGATGACTATCAAATTGGCGTTTTGAGTCGAGGTTATAAAAGAAAAACCAGTGGTTTTAGAGAAGTTCTTGAAAGCAGCAAGGTTGAAAATGTTGGAGATGAACCCCTTCAATTTAAAAAAAAATTCCCAAAGATAGTAGTTGCAGTCTGTGCAAATAGACGGGAGGGAATTGATCGAATAAAATCGAATGTAGATCTGATCTTGTTAGATGATGCTTTTCAACATAGAAAAGTAAATGCGTCTAAAAATATTCTGCTCACTAGCTACCATAATTTGTATGTTAATGATTGTGTACTTCCGGTTGGAAACCTAAGAGAATCAAAAAAAGGTGCTCGCCGTGCCGACATTGTAGTCGTTACAAAATGTCCAGAACAACATTCTTATGCAAAACTGAAAGAGATTCAGAATGACCTTAACTTACTTTCAGAACAAAAAGTGTACTTTTCAAAAATAACCTATGATAAGTTGATTTATGGGATTACTGAAAAGCTGCCCTTAAGTCATTTAAAAAATAAGAAATTCACTCTAGTGACAGGAATTGCAGATTCTAATCCCTTGGTTAATTTTTTAACCAAAAAACAATTGGATTTTAATCATCAAAAATTTCCTGACCATCATCATTTTTCAGACCCTGAAATTGAACGTTTAAAAGAATGCAATATAATACTGACTACCGAAAAAGATTTTGTAAGGTTGCAGCCAAGATTTAAAAATTTTCCAATTTATTATCTTCCTATTAAAACTACCATTATAGAGGAGCAAGAAGCGATGTTTAAAAAAGATATCCTTGACGAAATTGAGAACTTTATAATAGGCTCATCTCACTAGGTTTTTTTCTCTGATATATAAAGTATTAAATCTATAATTCTCGAAGAATACCCTACCTCATTATCATACCAACCTATTATTTTAATCATTTTTCCAATGACAGACGTCATTTCGGAATCAAAAATACAAGAATGATTGTTACCATTTATATCAACAGAAACTATGGGATCTTCGGTATATTGCAGAATATTTTTTAAATCTGTTAAGGATGCTTTTTTAAAAGCATTATTAATATCAGAAATAGTAACCTCAGTTTTTGAGTTTATGGTAATATCAGTAAGAGATCCGTTGGGGACAGGCACTCTAATACCACATCCACCAATTACAGTTTCTAATTCAGGAAATATTTTTGTTAATGCTTTTGCAGCACCTGTCGTTGTTGGAACTATTGCTTGACTAGCAGCCCGTGCTCTTCTCAAATCTTTATGAGGTTGATCATGTAAACTTTGATCGGTGGTGTATGAATGAATCGTTGTAATATAGGCTTGTTCGATACCACATAAATCATCAATAACTTTAAGCATTGGAGCTGCGTTATTGGTTGTGCACGAGGCGTTAGAAATTATAGTGTCTTCTTTATTAATTGAAGATTCATTAACTCCAAAAACAACCATCTTGATAGTGTCGTCTTGAGGAGGAACAGAAAGGATCACTTTTTTTGCACCTCTGTTTAAATGATTCTGTAATACTGATTTAGTTTTATATTTACCCGAACACTCTATAACCAGGTCTAATTCTCCCCAATTTATGCTTTCAATTTTTTCAGAAGATGAAAATCTAACAACTTGGTTATTTACGGTAATACTATTCTTGGAAAATTCAATTTTTTTATCTAAAACTCCGTGAATACTGTCGTATTTTAGTAGGTGACTTAAAGTTTTTGTATTGGAAATATCATTAATAGCTACGACCTTAATTTTAGGATGATTAATTAGCAATCTAAAAAGAGTTCTTCCTATTCTTCCAAAACCGTTGATTCCTATTTGAATAGTCTCGTTCATTATAACTTAAGTAAGGTGTTTTTGAGCCTTATAGGATGACCTAACAAGCGCTCCACTTTCTACGTGTCTAAAGCCCAATTCGAGACCAATAGTTTCATACTTTTTGAATTGCTCTGGACTAATGAATCCCTTAACAGGTAAATGGTTTTTTGAAGGTTGAAGGTATTGACCAATAGTTATAATATCAAGATTTACATTACTTAAATCTCTCATTGTCTGAATCACTTCCTCTTCTGTTTCACCTAATCCAAGCATTATCCCACTTTTGGTTCTGCGTGCCCCCTGTTTTTTTAAATAATTTAAAACCTCTAGGCTTCGTTCGTATTTTGCTTGAATTCTTACCTCTCTAGTTAATCTTTTAACAGTTTCCATATTGTGAGAAATCACCTCTGGACTTACCTTAAGAATACGGTCTATATTGGTATTATTACCTTGAAAATCAGGAATCAGTGTTTCCAGCGTTGTGCCTGGGTTCATTCGTCTTATTGCATTTACGGTCTCTGCCCAAAGTATAGACCCCATATCTTTAAGATCATCTCTATCTACCGAAGTGATAACAGCATGTTTAATTTTCATGAGTTTGATAGATCTAGCAACTTTCTCTGGCTCATCCCAATCTACAGTTTCAGGTCTTCCAGTTTTTACTCCACAAAACCCACAAGAACGAGTACAGATATTACCTAAAATCATAAAAGTTGCAGTTCCTTCTGTCCAACACTCACCCATATTCGGACAACTTCCAGAGGTGCAAATAGTGTTTAGTTGATATTTATCAACAAGGCTTCTTAGATTGGTATACTTTTTACCGGTTGGAAGCTTTACTCTTAACCATTTTGGTTTCGGGGTAAATACTTTTTTTTCTTTAGTTGCTAATTCCATAACTGCAGGCAAAGATAAGAAGTTTAACTCAAAAAATCATAGATAGTAAGCATATCAATTCGTATCATTTTGCTTAATAATTTCGGCTAATAATTTTCGGGCTCTAAGTAATCTCACCTTTACATTATTTAGGGGCTCTTTTAATTGGTCTGAAATTTCTAAATAACTCATTTCTTGAAAATAACGAAGGTTGATTACATCTTGATAATGTGGTTTTAGTTGTTTAATAAAACTTAATAATTCAGCTAAATTTTGTTTAATAATTAACGTGTCTTCGGGAGTGGGAGAGTCATCCGGAATTCTTTTTACCTGTTCCTCTGAAGTGCTTGAAGATTGAATATGAATGGAGGCATTCTTTCGTCTACTTCTGTCTATTTGTATATTTTTTGAAATCGTAATTAACCAAGTGCCAAATTCATAGCGATCGTCATAAGAATGTATTTTGTCAAAGGCTTTTGAAAAGCTTTCTATCGTAATATCTTCTGCTTCATATTCGTTTTGAATCTGCTTTAATTGAAAACGATAAACGTCGTTCCAAAAATGATCTAACAAAAAATTAAAAGATATTTGGGAACCTTCTTTTGCTTTATAAATATGAAGTGTAATGTCGGTTTTTTTTATTTTCACGAATTAGATTTGGACCAGCTATAAGTACTAAAGATACTAAATTGAAAAATAATCAAAATAATCTCTAAAAACGGAAACCAGATAATTAAATCTTTTTGTTCCAATTTTTTTGCTGCATGATACATGACGATGTATTGAATCATAAATCGGAATAAAATAAAGGCTAAAGGTATTTTCCAATCTAATAAGCTCAAAGTTATAACTGAAAAAATCCAAAAAAGAAGTAATGAAATATAATAAAAACTCAATAGGAATTGGTGTTTAAACCGATACAATTTCGCTGTAGTTAAGTGTTTTTTCTTTTGTGAAATCCATTCTTTCCAGGTTGATTTTGATTTAGAATACGTGAAGGAATTTTTTGTAAAACAAATAGCTGTGTTGGTTTTAGTAGCAACTTGATTGATAAATAAATCATCATCCCCAGGTTGAATTTCCATGTGAGATACAAAACCGCCATTATCATAATAAACGTTACTGGAATAGGCTAAATTTCTTCCTATTCCCATATAAGGAATTCCAACAAGTGCGAATGAAAAATATTGAATAGCAGTAAGTAGCGTATCAAACCGAATCAATTTATTTAATAATCCCTTCTCTTTATTGTAAGGCCCATAACCTAAAACAATTTGTTTTTTTGATGAAAAATGAGAGCCAATTTCATTTAGCCATTTGTTTGAAGCTGGTTTACAATCTGCACCTGTAAAAATCATTCTCTGATGCGATGCTTTTTTAATTCCGAGGGTAAGTGCATATTTTTTAGACCCCCAAAAAGTTTCATTGTTTTCGACATTTACAATCTTAATATTCTCATTATTTTCTTCAAATAATTCCATGACATTTAAGGTATCGTCAAAAGAAGCATCATTAATTAAAATAATTTCAAATTCTGGGTATTCTTGCTTTAACCACAATGGAATATGCTCTTTTAGGCTAGACGCTTCATTTTTTGCATAGACTACTAATGAAATAGGAAAATTGTTTTCTTGAATTACTTGTACTTGATCTTTAACTCGCAAAGAAAACCTTGAAAACAAAAAAAAATAAAAACAATTAATAAATACTACAAAAGCAAAGAGGTAGAGCAATACCATAAAAATCAACCTTAATTTTGAGTTGGTTCAGTACAGTTTTCGAATTGGTCAGGAGTTTTTCCGCAATAGCCACAAGATTCCCCCTCTTTATTTAGAAAAGGGCTTTGACTAGCACAGGTTCCAGCAAATTTTCCATCTTTTTTTGCCCAAATTTTAATAGCAATCCCTAAAACTGCAAAAAGAATTAAACCAATCGTAATAATATAAAATTCCATGATATTTATTTAAAGTACAAAAATACAATCTTTATTACTTTTATTATTAATGATTCGTGTATTTTAGCACCTTATATATATTAATACTCATGATAAATTTAAAATATACTACCTACTTATTTACAATATTTTTCCTCTTTATTTCCTGTGAAAATAACACCAGAAAATCTGATGTAAAAGAGTCTCCATCAAAAAATACTGAATTGAAAAAAAAAATAATTCCTATTGATAATGGAGAAAATTTACTTTTTCAGCGATTAATGTTTAATCAAGAAACAAAATTATTTTCAGGCTCGTTAACTTCTAGTGATTTAACGAATATCTTTTCTACAACTGACAATCAATTTACAGTATTTGCACCTTCAAACGATGCTTTTAAAGCGGTAGATGGTAAAATATTATCAGATTTATTTAAGGATAAATTTTTAATTGCAGCTGTTATGAAACTTCATATTATTGATGAAAAATTTGATTATGATACTTTATTAAACAAAATAGCTTCCAATGGAGGTACCTACAGTTTAAAAACATTAATGGGCGAGAAGATTAAAGCTACAATTGTAGCTAATCAGATTGTTTTAACAGATTTCAATGGCAAACAAGCCAGAGTGATTGGCAATAAAAGTACATCTACCGATGATGGTGTTTATTATGTAATTGATAAAGTTATGGCTGTCGATTAAACGATATTGACTTCAGGTTCTATTAAAATATTAAAATCTTTTTTTACTTTAGTTTGTATTTTTTCAGCGAGTTCAAGAATTTCTTTTCCGGAAGCATTGCCATAATTAACAAGCACTAATGCTTGATTTTTATGTACTCCTGTATCACCAAAACGCTGTCCCTTAAAACCTGATTTTTCAATAAGCCAACCTGCGGGAATCTTAAATTCAAATTCTGATAATTTATAAAATGGCGCTTTTGGAAATTTTTTATTGAATTTTTCGAATTGGATATTATTTATTGTTGGATTTTTAAAAAAACTTCCACTGTTTCCAATTTTTTTTGGATTGGGTAATTTGGACTCCCTAATTCTTATTACTGCCTCTGAAATTTCTTTTATTGAAGGTGAATGACTATTAATTTTTTTTAATTCATCTTTAATACTCCCATAATCAATTATTTTTTTATGATCACTCTTAGTCAATTTAAAATTAACACTCGTAATAATATACTTTCCTTTTATTTGGTCTTTGAAAATTGAATTTCGATAAGCAAACTTGCATTCTTCTTTAGTAAACTTTTTCTCAAATTGATTTTCAATAGATAGGGTGTTGCAGTCTAAAAAAACATCTTTTAGCTCTACGCCATAGGCTCCAATATTTTGTATAGGTGCTGTTCCTACATTACCAGGGATAAGTGATAGGTTTTCAACCCCTCCATAATCATTATTAATACAATATTGCACAAATTCATGCCAATTTTCTCCAGCCATCACGTTTAATACAACACTATTTTTATCTTCAGAGATAATTTTTATACCTTTTAGGTTGATGTGTAGGACTAGGGCTTCTATATTTTTTGTTAGAAGCATATTACTCCCACCTCCTAGTATTAAAATATCAGGATGGATATTGGATTGAAGTGCTAATTTTAAATCTTGAATTGAGCCAATAGAACAGAAATACCTTGCGGTAGCTTGAATATTAAAAGTATTGTAATCTCTTAATGATTTATGTTCTTCAATGTGCATTAATCTCTATATTCTTTCAGGGCCCGTCTTAAAATTTCAACAGAGCTTATCAAATCTTCTTTTTTTAGTACGTAGGCTATTCTTATTTGATTTAAACCGACTCCATTTGTCGAATAGAAACCAGCTGCAGGAGCAACCATAATAGTTTCCCCATTATAATCAAAATCTTCTAAAAGCCACTGTGCAAAATGATCACTATTTTCAACCGGAAGCTCAACAATACAATAAAATGCTCCTTTTGGCACTCCTACTTTAACTCCTGGTATTTGTTGCAAATTTTCAATTAAGGTATTTCTTCGATCTTTATATTCTTTTATTACATCTTCAAAATAACTTTGAGGAGTATCTAAAGCAGCTTCACTTGCAATTTGAGCGAAGGTAGGAGGACTTAATCTAGCCTGAGCAAATTTTAATGCAGTAGCTATTACTTCTTTATTTTTTGAAACTAAACAACCGATTCGTGCCCCACACATACTGTATCTTTTAGAAACCGAATCAACAATAATACCATTTTCTGAAAGTGTATCCTCTTGTAATATGGAGTAATGTTCATCTCCATCATAAGTAAATTCTCGATACACTTCATCGGCAACTAAAAACAAGTTGTGTTTTAAAACTATTTTTGCCAATTTTTTAATTTCATCTTTTGAATATAGGTATCCCGTGGGGTTACCAGGGTTACAAATAATAATCGCCTTTGTTTTTGGAGTAATTAATTTTTCAAATTCTGAGATTGGTGGAAGTGCAAAGTTGTCTTCAATTTTTGAAATTACCGGTACAATATTTACTCCAGAAGCGGTGGCAAAACCATTATAATTGGCATAAAATGGCTCAGGTATAATGATCTCATCATCTTGGTCACAAATAGTACCCATCGCAAAGAGTAGAGCCTCGCTACCTCCAGTAGTGACAATTATCTGATTAGATTCAACTTGTATATTGTTTTTTTTATAATAATTTGATATTTTCTCCCGATAGGTTTCTGAACCTTCTGACCTTGAATAAGCCAAAACATCTATAGCACAATTTGCTACTGCATCCATTGCTATTTTAGGAGATTTAATATCAGGTTGTCCGATATTTAAATAATATATTTTTTTTCCTAATTGTGCAGCTTTTTCAGCATAGGGAACCAATTTTCTAATTGGTGATTCCGGCATATTTTTTCCTTTGGACGAAATTAAAGGCATATCTTTTTATTTAAAAAGCAAAGTTGCAAAATTATTATTAAAGATTCTTCGATTTAAGGGCACTTTTCTTAAAAGTTGTGTGGATTATTAATTAATTTCTATTATCGTATTGATAGTATTTATATTTTTTCTACAAAAAAAGGCATCAAATATTTGATACCTTTTTTTAACTAATATTTTGAAGCAGGAATTAGTTTGATTTTTCTAATACACTTTTTCCATTATCACCTCCTGTAGCTAATACTTTACCTTTTATTTTTAATGAAATAATAGGCTCATCTGCATTAGAATAAACAGTAACCGTTTTTCTAATTGGACCAATTCTCTTGGTATCATACTTAACCTGGATAGCACTGGATTCTCCTGGAGCAACGGGACCATCTGGTTT
>MDTC01243950.1_pt1 | contig 10756 bp, 11 predicted proteins | sample 811181 | NCBI WGS metagenome assembly MDTC01 (sample SAMN05326644, study PRJNA326480) | marine metagenome | isolation source: seawater | place: Pacific Ocean: North | collected 2011 | reverse complement strand
CAATCATGCCAGTGGTAGGTGGAGCAGAGGGTGTGGATCTGAGTTCTGCAATGACTTCTGCACTCGCTGCAGTGGAGAATGCAGGACCTAACATCTTAGACAGACCATCCTTCCCAGGCTGGTACTCTGATATTTATAGCGAAGTCAAGGATAGCATGGGGGCGCTACTGACTGGACGTGCAAGTGCGGAGGAGTTTATTGAGCGAGTTCAGGGTGCCTCTGATGAAGTCAGTGAAGACGAAGACATTGTTAAGTTCAAGAGATCCTAATGATTGAGAGTATTTTTCAAAAAGTTTCTCTAGAATGCCTCTAACTTTGTATGAGCTGCTAAAATAGTTCACATGGCAGTTGGAAAAATCCCCTGATTCCAGTTGCCAAACTCCCTTCCTCTGATGAGGAAACATCTGATCCTCATGATTGAACAGACTTCGTTATGCGTCGTAACAAGTACGGGATCATCCTCCCTTTCCTAACCCCTGCACTTATTCTCTACAGTCTGTTCGTAATTTATCCATACGTACAGGCAATGTATGTGGCCTTCACAAAATGGAAAGGCCTCCGAAAGTCCCCGAGATTTGTGGGTCTCGACAACTTTGAAAAAATGCTTGGTGATGATAAATTTTGGAATGCACTCTCCAACAATCTGATTTATCTTGTTGTTTTACCAATTGTTACACTTGGTTTTGCACTGTTCATGGCCTTCATGATTTCACAGAAGGTGCGCTTCAGTAATTTTTATCGAGTTACTTATTTTTTTCCTCAAGTGATGTCAGTGGTGGCGATCGGGATTCTCTGGAATTTTGTTTATCATCCAACCATAGGCATTTTTAGTTCGCTGCTAAAAGTGATTGGAATTGAGAATCCTCCTGTTTGGCTGGGCGATCCTGATACAGCTCTTTGGTCGATCGTGGCTGTAACGGTATGGCAGTCGGCAGGATTCTTTATGGTGATTTTCATGGCGGGTATGCTCTCCATACCAAAATCACTTTATGAAGCTGCAGCACTTGATGGGGCTAGTAGAGGGTCAACTTTTTTTCGAATTACATTTCCCTTGCTTTGGGAAAACACTCGATCCTCGCTCGTTTTCATCACTGTAATAGCAATGGACATGTTTGGCATTACCTTCACGATGACTCAGGGAGGCCCGGACCGCTCCACTGATGTTCTGGCAACTCTACTCTATGAGCACGCTTTCTTACATAGTCGTTTTGGGTATGCCACAAGTATCGCAATGGTTTACTTCATCATCGTAAGTGTGCTGACATTACTGATTTTCCGTGTGACGCGGCGAGAGACGATTGAATTCTAGGAGTTAGCATGTACCAAGTGAGCCGCTGGTCAGCCGTGTCTACGCAAACGGTTTTGGTTGGTTGGGCAGTGACAGTGATTTTTCCAATGATCTGGATGATCTATAGTTCCTTCAAGACCGATCAGGAATTATTCTTCAGTCCGTGGGCCCCACCAATGGAACTGCAGTGGGATAACTTTGCGAGAGCCTGGACGAAAGCTCATGTGGGAGATTATCTTCTAAATACACTGATTGTTGTTATTCCTGCTCTGATGTTGACGTTAATTATCTCTGCAATGGCAGCCTATGTCTTGGCACGTTTTGAATTTGTTGGTCGGCGTTTCCTCTTTTACATGTTTCTTTCTGGAATGCTTTTCCCAGTATTCCTTGCGCTAGTGCCGCTCTTTAACTTGGTAAATCAATTAAAGATGCTTAACACCTTCCACGGATTGATTCTAGTTTACATCGCCTATTCTCTCCCCTTCACCATTTTTTTTCTGACAGGTTTTTTCAAGACTCTCCCTACTGAAATTGAAGAATCAGCAATTATGGATGGTGCTAACCCTTACCAAGTATTCTTCAAAGTGATGTTGCCAATGGCTTCTCCAGGATTGATTAGCATGGGTATTTTTAACTTTTTGGGGATGTGGAACCAGTATGTTTTGCCCTTGGTATTGATCAGTGATGAGAGTAAATACATGCTCTCACAAGGTTTGGCTTTCATGCTGTTCAAGCAATTCTATGAGAATGACTGGAGTGCTTTGTTTGCAGCGTTAACCATCATCATGGTACCCACCTTAATTGTATATATAACTTTTCAAAAACAGATTCAGGATGGTATCACGACAGGTGCCTTAAAAGGTTGAAGTTACTAACTTTACTTTCTTTATGGGAATCGAATGAAAGTTCTTCTCGCAGGGGGCAGTGGCCGGGTAGCAACACTAGTTACCCCCTTTCTGGCTAAGCAGCATCAACTACGTATTTACGATCGAAATCCGCCAGCTGATCAGTCGCTGGAATTTCTTCAAGGAGAATTAACTGATCCCGTTGCTTTGGAGAAAGCTGTCAAGGGTATGGAAGCTTTGATTTATCTGGCAATGGGCAGGGAAGACTGGGACACATGGCAAGGAGTTGGCTCTGCTTACGATGTGAATGTCAAGGGTTTGCATTTTTTGTTCAGAAGTGCTGAAGCTGCGGGGATTCAACAAGCAGTCTATTGCAGCAGTATGTCTGTCTACGCGGATCTCCGGAAGCGCTACTTTCAAGATGAGGATATTCCACCAGATGAAACAGAGCTTTATGGTTTCACAAAGTGGCTTGGTGAAGAGATTTGCCGCAATGCATGGAGAAGATGGGGAATACATACTAATGCTCTGCGTCTATGTCATCCGACCCTGAAAGAAAAGTGGATGGGTGCAACCCAACAAGGAATGACCACAATCGCAACAACTGACGAAGATGTTGCCTCTGCAATGCTGGCAGCGTTAGAACTAAAGGCGGGCTTTCAGGCTTTCATGATCAGTGGTGACTATGAGCAAAAGATTATGTGTATGGCAAAAGCTGAACGTATGTTGGGCTGGACTCCCAAGGCCAGACCAATCAGTTAAAATCTTCATGACAAGAGAATTTGCTTCATGTATGCCTCATCAAAATTCTGAGATTGCTGATCAAAACTAACATCTTTAAGTGGAGTTAAAATGACTTTTTTGGTTAAGAAACGTGGAAAATTAACCTACTACTATGAGGGAGAAGATCCTGTCTTATCGGCAATGGTGGTAGAAAATCAACCTGATGGAGATCTGCGAATTCACTTCTCTGGACTTACTGGAGGGCACTCCGCAACGAAGGTTCTTCAGTTGGATTCAGTCACCAGCATGGAACCTGCGATTGAAGTTCCACTAGTCTTTCGTTGCTGGGAATACTGGTTACAGGATGCTGGAATCTGTCAGTCTATTGCTGAAATTGACTTCATCGAAATTCATGCATTTGGTGCCCAGCCGAAGTCCCCCAGCCCTCTCTCCGATCCAGCTGGATACCGTAAAGAGCAAGAACGAGTTCGTACTGAATATGCCAAGGCTTACCGTAATTTCTTCAAGGAGAAATGTCCACAAAATGGATTGCCAGCCCGTTTTACAGTCCATGTTGTCGACTTCCCAGATGAAGCAGCCTCCTATGAATTCTATGGTGTAGGTCTGTTGCAGCAGGATCATGGTTGAGCAGATTCAGATTAATAACCCTCTCAACTGATTAGTACTTAACACTGAAAAAAAATTTGTTCCTCGAAAGGAATACATGAGTTCAAATTACAAATCGCTTGGGATTCGGCCAGTTATAAATGCGAATGCCACCCTAACTAAGCTTGGTGGTTCTCTAATGCCTACAGAGGTTCGTCAAGCGATGCAGGATGCGGCACGATCCTTTGTTGACATGCACCAGCTTCAACTTGAGGTTGGTAAGCGCCTGGCTGAGGTCACTCAAAACGAAGGTGCATTCGTGAGTTGTGGGGCTGCAACAGGGTTGCTACTGGCAACGGCTGCATGCATCACTAAAGTTTCGGGAACAAGCTATGAGAGCTTCCCCAATCCACTGGGAACCAAGAATGAGGTCGTTGTTCAGAAGATGCACCGAAATCCATACGACTACGCGTTGCGACAAGCAGGAGCTTCATTGGTGGAAATTGGAACACTAGACGGGACTTCACTAGAGGACTTGGAAAACGCCTACAGCTCTTCGACGGTTGCTATTTTCTGGTTTCAGGGTGATATGAATCAGCCTAATGAACTCCCTTTGGAAGATGTAATTCAATCTGCCAAAAAGCAAGGCATACCTGTCATTGTTGATGGAGCAGCACAGTTACCCCCTGTTAGCAATCTTTGGAAATTCACACTACAAGGGGCAGACCTAGCAATTTTCAGTGGTGGCAAGGACTTGTCGGGTCCTCAGGCATCTGGGTTAATTGTTGGAAAATCAGAATGGATCGAGCGGATCAGAACCTTGGGTGCTCCCAATCACGGTGTTGGAAGACCGATGAAGGTGGGCAAAGAAGAGATGATGGGGCTCTTAGCGGCAGTAGAGCGCTATGTAATCCTTGATCACGATCAGTTGCTGGAAGTCTATGAACAACGCGTCCAAAGTTGGATCCACGGTCTAAATGGAAAAGGTGGACTCTCAGCAATACGAGATTATCCGAATGAAGCAGGACAACCTGTTCCAAGAGCCTTGGTTCAGCTACCAGAAAAGTTGTCAAAAGATGAAATAGTGGACCAGTTGATGGCGAGTGAAACAGCTATATCTGTTGCTCCTGCTGAGAAGTTGAACGCCATTCTTCTCAATCCAATGACGGTTAGCGATGAGGAGACCCAGATTGTTTTGGAGCAAATTCTTAGGGTCATCAATTAGATGAGTCTCGATATTATCACTACTGTCAATCATCAATGTTCTTGAAATACAGGAGTTCCGTGCCCAGACCAAATTTGACAGCTCATGGTACGAAAGTACTTAAACCGGATGATTTTAACCAATTTTGGCAAGAAATCATGGAGGAAGTAGAATCAACCCCCTTGAATGCTTCGATTGAATTGAATCCCTTGCGCTCCAGCGAGGAGGTGGAGGTGTTCGAAGTTAAATATGACAGTCTTGATGGTTTGCAAATCGCTGGCTGGTATTGTCTACCCAGAGAAAGATCCGAACTGCTTCCCGCCCGTATTTTCTATCCGGGCTACATCAGTGAGCCAACCCTGCCAAAATCACACGCTGCCCAAGGTTACGCTACCTTTGGAGCTGCTCCACGTGGCAAATTGAGGAGCAATGGCGACTTCAACCCTGGCTATCCCGGGTTGTTAACCCACAATATAAATGATCGAGACCATTACGGTTACAAGGGATTTTACATCGATGCGGTGAGAGTGATTGATTTTCTGCTCGAGCAACCGGAGGTGGACTCTGATCGCATTGGAATCCAAGGGAGTAGCCAGGGGGGTGCCCTAACTCTTGTCGTGGCCGCACTCCGCCAACAAGTTCGAGCTGCTTCCGCTGGAGCACCTTACCTAGCTGGAGTTGTGGACGCTTTCCAACTGACCCGAACTTATCCGTATGAGGAGATCAACGATTATCTTGGAATTCACCCAGAACATAAGTCAGCTATAGCTAATACTTGGAATTATTACGACTGCTTCAACTTTGCGGAGCGGATTCAATGTCCTATCATCGTCTACATTGGCCTTCAAGACGATGTCTGTCCTCCAGAGACTGCCTATCCACTGATGGAAAGAATCGGTACACCGGACAAAAAGCTCTACGAATATGAAGGGCATGGTCATGACGCAAATCATTATGAACATGATCATGTAATTGATGTTTTTTTTGATACTCAGTTGAAACCAGCTCGTTCTTGAGTCACCAAGCCCTGAAAATACGAGGAATTATGAAACCAAAGGACTTTGATCAATTCTGGGCTGGTATTGAAAACGACTTGAACTCAGTAGCTCCAGAACCGGAATTGAGGAAACTTTCCATTCGCAGCAAACCACAATTCACTGTATACGGCTTATGGTTATCCAGTCTGAAAGGTTATCGAATATTTGCTTACTACAGTGTCCCAAAAGGGGAAGGACCCTTTCCAGTTATCTACCATCTCCCAAACTATGGGAGCGTGGTGCACATTCCTCCCTTTGAAGAGCGTTGTAAATATATCTGTGTAGCTTTGTGTCATCGAGGTCAACGACTTTCTGATGAACCATTTGCAGCTGCATATCCTGGTTTATTGACCTTGGGAATAGAAGCTTTGGATTCCTACATTTACCGAGAGATTGCTGGTGATTGTCTTTCTATCATGGATTTTTTGAAAAGTCGTGAAGAAGTTGACGCGGGAAGAATCTGCTTAATTGGTGGGGAATTAGCGCTTTGGACAGTAGCTCGCAGATCTCAAGCAGCGGCTCTCCATTACACTCCTGCACTACATTATAATTCCCTGCAGAGAGCATCTCAGACAAGGAACTATCCACTCGAAGAGTTCAACGATCACTTGCGAGGTTCAGCGGCATCCAGAGTTTCAATGGAAAAAACTTTATCTTATTTCGAACCAGTCCACCATGCTCGCCAAATTCAGGTACCCACCATGTTAGTTGAGGATTCGGCTGGTTTCTGTGATGTACTGGTAGATGCTTTTTCAGGGCCCGTTGATAGAGTACTTTTTCAACACTCGAGTTATCGGGATGGGGTTCAACAAGCAAACTGGATTGCAGATAAACTGGGTAGTGGCCCACCACTCCTCCCAGCACATTGGTGCTAAATTCTGAGGTCTGATAAACTTTTACTGGAACCGTAAACTACACTCCGCATGATGAACTCCCTGAACAGCTAGCAGTGGGTGAATCAATTGAGTTAAAGTGAGATTGTCACCCAGGCTGTCTTCGACTGAAGTGTTTGCTTGATCTACACGGAACACTGTTAGGTCCGCATTCTGTCCAATTTTCAACCAATCTTCATCCTCCGTGGGGTCTAAAAAGGTAGAAGGTCTTGTTGATCCTGCGGCAATTACTTTTTCGAGTGGCATCCCCAGATTCAAAAGCTTTGAAAGGGTGGTTGGCAGGTCGTAAGCTGGTCCCTTGATGCTGTTTCGGTGCAGGTCTGTGCTGATCAAATCCGTTTCGATTCCCTGTTCTCTCGCAAAGCGCATCACCTTAAAAGAGAAGGAAGCTGCTCCATGTCCAACATCAAGCAAAACCCCTCGAGCTCTTGCTTCGTGGACAGCGGCAAGTGACCTCGGGTCCTCCATGAGATTGCCACCAGGTTTCCCATGAAAGGCATGGGTGACAACATCTCCTTCCTCTAGAAGATCGAGCACATCTTCCATCAATGGTGGTGGTTCGCCCACATGGACGATGAGTGGTAATCCTGCCACTCGGGCCACTTTCCTCGCCACTCGAACTACTTCAGCACCCAAGTCTCCAGTGATGACCTGACTAGCTCTGCACTTGATCCCACGAATTAGGTCTGGATGATTTTCAATCGTCTTTAAAGTTCGTTCTACATTTACTGAACGGAATCCAAGAGAAAGTTCACTGATTCGATTGCAGGCGACAAGTCCGATGCTACCGATATTCAGGAAGGCAAAAAGCCTCTCTTTGGCTTGTTTAGCAATAAATTCTGAAAACCCAACAAAGTTGGCTTCCCCTGCAGATCCACAATCAACTAAAGTGGTCACTCCAGTTCCAAGTCCTGCCTGTTCAGGCCGGATGGAGATGTCGGTCGCCCCAAAATAGACATGTACGTGAAGGTCAACCCAGCCTTTTGAAATCATTGCATTTTCAAATGCGTATTCCTTAAAACCCTTTGGGTTGTCCAACTGAGATCCAAGTCTTGTGATTTTGCCTTCTTCAATTTCAAGATCAATTAATTGTGAGGCAGTATTTGAGTTATTCAAAGGGGTGACATTGCGGATGATCATGTTGAATCCAATTTCAAAAGATTTCAAAAAACTTTAAAAAAATAGCCATTCAATTTAATGATTATATCCAAGGTAGTTAAGTTTTAAATTTGAGGATTGAATCCAAAATTAGACTAAAATCACTCTGTGCCCCTAAAAATCATTCCAATTAATCATAAATTAACAGATTTTATTGCAAAGGTGGAAGGTGTCTCTCTGGGAGAGCCATTGGCAGTAAAAAGTGTAGAAGCGATCTTCACCGCTTTGGATCGATTCGCAGTACTAGTTTTTCCAAATCAAATATTGACAGATGAGCAGCACATTCGTTTCAGTCGTTACTTCGGTGATTTAGAGTTGGCTACTGGAGATTACATGAAGCAAAATGACCGACGATTGAAGATGGAATTAAATGACATTTCCAATCTGGATCGTACAGGAGGAAAAATAAAAGCTTCTGATCCACAGAGGCTGTTTTCCCTTGGTAATATGCTTTGGCATTCAGACAGTTCGTTCAAGGCTATTCCGGCACAATATTCCATCCTCTCTGCCAAAATCATCCCAGCCACAGAAGGCGATACAGAGTTTGCAGACATGAGAGCTGCATGGAATGCATTGGATGAAAAAACCCAGCAGAAATGTCTAGGCCAAGTAACTCGTCACAGTCAACTCTACTCCAGGGGAGAACTTGGATTTGTGGAATTCAGGGAAGACCAGCAGGAAGCAATGGCTCCAGTCAGGCAGGCTCTCGTTCGAAGGCACCCTAGGACAAAAAAAAATTCACTGTATCTTTCTGCACATGCAGGCATGATCGAAGGTTGGACGATCCCGGAAGCCAGGATCTTCCTGAAGCGATTGGCCGAACACGCCACCCAGCAAGAGTTTGTCTATCGACATAAGTGGAAAGTCAATGACTTGGTGATCTGGGACAACCAAGTTACGATGCATCGTGCAATGGGCTATGATAACAAAAAAGTTCGTGATATGAGGCGCACAACAATAGCGGGATTTAATTCATCTCTCAAGGACATGCCCTCTCAGGAACCAGAAAAAGAAGATTGGAACCAACAGTTTCTTGCAAAAAAGTAATTAATTTAAGATATAAAAAATCAAAAGAAATATAACAAACAAATCTTTTATCAATTATTTAATTTTTAACATTAACCCATTTTCTAGACTCTGCAGCTTTCAAGATTGCATCTGCCACAGCCTGTGCACGCATCCCATGATAGAAAGATGGAATGCACTCCCTATCCTCTCGAATGGCTCTGATAAACTCCCAAGCCTGATCATATCGGAAGCAAACAAGTTGGTCACCCTCCATTGGATTTCGGGGTGAATCCAGTTGTTTCAAGAATTCATCGGGGACAGGTTGAGGTTGATAGGGTTTTCCACGATTACTGAAAAGGATTTGGTGAGGATTATGTAGTTGATAAACTACAGATGCCTCGGTACCGTTCAACTCTGCTTGATCGTGATCACCTCTTGGACCAAAACCTTTGGTGAGCTTTCCCATTTCAAAAACACCTGTGGCACCATTCTCAAATTGGCCGATCCAGGCAACCCAATCCTCTACATCCTGCGGTGGACAAGGCTTTCCACTTTTCGTGAGATCACGAGCTGCCCATTGTTTTGTGTGAGCGCACAATGAAGTGATGGGCCCTAGCAGATCTTCTGCAAAATCAATTCGATGAATGCCCATGTCTCCCAGTTCACCTGAACCAGCCTGCTGATAATACTGGCGCCAGCCAATCGCTCGTTCACCCCAGTCCTGCAGACGTTGGAACCTTGCGTGACGAATCTCGCCTAATACCCCATTGTGCACCAAATGACGTATGTAGTTCATCGCAGGAACAAATCGATAGGTGAAAGCTGTCATGTGCCTAAGTTGAGTTTTCTGGGCAACCTCCAGAATTTCTTTGGTCTCCTGAAGATTCATGCCCAGTGGTTTTTCACAGAGCACATGTGAGCCAGCAGCAAAGGCTTTCAGAATCAGGGATTTGTGAGTGTAGTTAGGGGTGGCAATTACTACAGCATCAGGTTGTATTTCCATTAGCAGGTTATCAACACTGTCAAAGGAAGCTTCTACTCTCCATTCCTTGCAGCGTATTTCCCGCAGCGAAGCATCCTGATCACAGATACCTACAATATCCACCCCAGGGATTCTAGAAAAACCGGGATAGTGGACTTGGGCGCAGACTCCACCCACCCCAATCAATGCTACTCGAATCGTCTTTGAACTCATGGCTGATTCCTTTGAACCATTCTAGTTATTTCAGGTTTCCATACAACTTCATGGGAATCTGCTTGGGTGCCTTTTTGCGATTTAGCACAACCATTGTGTTTGGTGGAATATCCTGCCAGCAAGAATCTTTGTTCATTGTCTTTGAGGAAACAATCATTGCTTAATCTGTTGTGTCCTCTTGAATTTGGAAATTTCTTAAATCGAATAGAACAACTCACTATGCAGCAGGTACAGGGAAAGTGGTTTCTCATTTTGGGCATCGCTGATGCGGTGGACAGTCACCATGGGGCTGTCTGCAACAGCAACATTCATGTGACTAGGTTGCCAATCTTCCTGTGCTTGGTGATCTTCAATACCTGTGTGACGACTGCCAAGAGATTCATTTGTTCCGGTCAGGTGAGATTTCATGCATTTGGGTGGGCTGATTTTGCAAGTGTGGTGAATGCCAGCCGACTCCAAAGCCATCCACATGAGATGGTTATAAGCGTTCTTTTGAATCGAAACTTTGCCTTGTGAGAGTTTGCTATGGCTCCATCAACAAAGTTGACATGCGGACTGGAAATCCAAGTTATAGCGTGAAGTGACACATTATAGCATTGAAAATAATTCGTTGATAATTTCCAGGCTTAAGATTTAGCAATAGATTTACCTGCTTTACAGCCGATAATTCTGTAGTCAGTAGAGGCCTCTTTCATAATTTTCAGGGTAGGTTCGGCCAATCCATTCCTGAACTTTTGGGTGTTGGTCGACAGCTAAACAGGCTCTTCTGATTTTTGGAAAGTTTGCAAGAAGGTCTTTG
>MDTC01049637.1_pt1 | contig 10756 bp, 9 predicted proteins | sample 811181 | NCBI WGS metagenome assembly MDTC01 (sample SAMN05326644, study PRJNA326480) | marine metagenome | isolation source: seawater | place: Pacific Ocean: North | collected 2011 | reverse complement strand
GCATCTGGATCTAAAAAGTTATCACTTAAAAGATCTTTAATTGATGATCCTGTTCCTGCACCTGTATTTCCGTCTGCATTTTTTTCTGCAGTAGTATGAAATCTAGCATCTGCAAACACAATACCGTCTTCTGTTGTTTGATCTGCTTTGTCTACTAATTCAAAAGCGGCACCTGTTGTTGTTACAGTGGTTCCGTTTGCTGTGTTAGTTGAACTTAAAGTTGCAGATGTATTGTATCTGTAAAGTGCTGGATAGTTTTCTAAATCTGACGTGTCAATCCATAAGTCATTGTTTGCCAATGGAGTGCCATCTGATTGTGTAGTTGGTTGTGTAGCACTAAACTGTGGACCATTTGGATCTGTTGAACTGTAAGTGTTCGCGTATCCTGTAAAGGTTGTACCATTGTGTACCATTATGTCAGCATCTAAATTTGTGTTGTACCATAATTTGCCGTTGCTTGGTTCATTAGTTGGTGCTGTTGTTGATGCAACATAAGATAGACGTTTAAAGTTTGATGCAACAATAGTTGCTGGAAGAGCCGTTGAGTCTTCTGTAGCACCTGCTGGTACGTCATATAAATTGTCAATTAATGTAGTGCTGTTTGCAGTGTATGTTCCATATGAGTGAGCATTTGTGGCACTAAAGCCTGCATCTGCTAATGGAGTTCCTGAAACATCGTACATTCTAAATTCACCGCCTAGTTTGTGTTTTATTTCAATTGCGCCTTTTAATTGACCTGTTTGAATTACTCTTGCTTCAATGTTTGTAAAGCCAGCATTTGCAATTCCAGTCACAAAGTCCTCAGAGTCTGCTATTGTTGAATCACCTGGACCAGCAACTGTTACTGTTTTGCTTACTAGTGCCGCTTGTCCTTTTATAGATTCAGCAAGTACAAAAGTCTCGCCTTTTACAAAAGCCGGTGCTGTTGTATTTGATTGAATAATTGTTTCTCCACCTTCATATCTAAACACTTGAAAATCACCTACTGGTAATGTTGTGTCTCCGTCATCCACTGCATTTTGTTCTGTAACATTGAACTGTGTGTAAAGTGTGCCTGCTGTTATTCCAGTTCCACCATTGCTTGGATCTACGTTGAAGATAGCAGTGTGGTTGTTTGCATATACTGGTGCGTCAACAGTTGAAAAACTAGATGAACTTGCACTGTATAATTTTACAATAATGTCTGTTCCTGAGTTTGGAGTAGTTGTTTTGAACCATAGTGAACCATTAGGTCTGTTGTCTTCGTCTGTTTTGAAAGTTGGCACATTTGAGTGTGCTTTCTGTTCAAAACTTACACCTTTGTAAGTTCCTGCTGTGATGCCAGTTGTGGTTAAAATTGCACCTGTGTGGTTTTCAATTCTAATTGTGTTTGCACCTCCTACTGAATCACCGTAGTTTGTTCCGTTATGGTATATTTCTACTTTGCCTGTTGTGGCATCTACTGCCGCTGTAACACCTTCAATACTTGCGTTGTTGATTGAAGTTGCTAAAGCACTAAACGTTGTTCCTGATAAAGTTACTGTTGCGTCATTGATAACAATTTTCTGTCCATTAACTAAAGTTCCTGATGTTGCAGTTCCTTCAATTGTTGGATGACTAATATGCCAATCAGTTGATCCTACTTGTACCCAACTACCGCCATCGTTTTTGTAGTAAATTGGATTTGTTACAGCAGTTGTGTTAACTGCGTAGTCGCCTTTTGAACCATAACTTGTTTTTGGTGCACCTGTAGACACATTGCCTACTAGATCACTTGTATCTGTTATGAACTTGGCTGTAATTGTTGTAAATGTTTGATTAGTTTTTGACCATTCAAAAAGTCCTACTGTTGAACCTGATAAATCAAGCCAGTAAGTACCATCGCTTGGATTTTCTGTTGGTGCTGATGTTGAACCTAATAAATCATCTGAGTTTACGTTAGCTCTTAAAATGAATGCTTTGTTAGCCACTCCAAGGAATGAGTAAGCCGCTTGTAAGCCAAATTCATTAAGCTCGTAACCATTTAATGCACCACCTGATGCATCTGTATAAAATTTTGGATCACCAAATGTTTCTGTTAATTCTCTTTGTGAGGAGATCAAGAATGCCGTGTTAGCGTTTGCTGTTTGTGTACCAGCCGCTGTTCCGTCACCTGCTCCGTTCTTTTTGTCTTGTCCTGATGCTACTATTATAAGTGGAGTTGTACCCGCATCTGATGGTACGTAGAAACTTTCATCTATTACTGAAACGTTTACTCCTGGACTAGTTAATGTTGCCATATGTTTTGTTCTCCTTGCAAGGTTCGTTACTGCTATTTATAGTGTATGCTGTAAAATACCACTAAACTATGGTTGAATTAGGTACCTATATAGGGCACGTAAATACACTTATGAAAAGACCCTTGTGTAAGAATTGCCAAGAAAGACCAAGAGCGTATGCTTATAGGAAAAGCAATAAAATCTATTGGCGTAGTCAATGTGATCGTTGCATACGTAAAAAAAAGAAATTAAAAACTGGATATGCGGCCAAATGGTTTAAAGCAGGGTATCGTAAGAAAAAACGTTGTGAATTATGTGGATTTAAACAAGTAGATAGTGTACAGATGAATGTATATCATGTTGATGGAAATAGGAATAACACATTAGCATATAATTTAAAAACTATTTGTGCTAATTGTCAGCGTTTAAAATCTACGCAGAATCTCGGTTGGTCTCTGGGAGATTTGGAAGTAGATAGTTAGCCATATCGTAAATTTGTTTGTTCAATGATTCAATAGTAGATGTGTTTTCTAAAACATAATCATAATCTGCACCAATCCAATCCCATTCTGATTTGTGTGCACCTGCTTCTATCATTTCTTGTTTGTTTGGCATTTTAGTGCGTTTTACTAGAACAATTTTTCCTCCTTGTTCTCTAATTTGTTTTATTTCATTTACAAATCTAGTGTCGGAAATCACTGTGCTTTTGCCATGGTATCTAGCCATGCAAGAATCTACCCAAATTGAGTCTAACATATTTCCTCTACAAACTTCTGTACCAAAATATTGTAATACCCATCTTGGAGTTGTGGGTTGTCCAAATTTTTTACTCCAAAACTTATCGGGCTGTTCTCTCCATGCTCGACTTTCTTTAGTATTACCCTCCAACAATTCTCTGTCCCAACCAAAAATATTACCCACAGCATCTTTTAAACTTTTTGCAAAGGAATCTTGTATAAAGCCGTGGTGAGACACTAGTCTGTTGGCCACAGTGTCTTTTCCAGAACCAATTAGTCCTACTAAACCTATTAACATAAGTTTATATACTAACAGTTTTGTAATCTTTTTTCAAGTTCTTTCTTGATTTCTCTTACAGCGTTTAACATATGAAATGTAATTCGCCAACTTGGTCCTGCTTTAAGCAAGATTTCGAATCCTATTGTTAATTGCTTGAGTTGTCTATATGATAACTTAGACAGAGTTGAGAAGTATTTGCTTTTTGCCATGATAGTTGCCTTTCTTGTGCCTGTTTAACAATTATATTTAATATTATGTGAGATAGAATTAACCTATAACAAAACTGTGTGGAGTACCACCTTCTGCAAAATTTCCAATTTCTGCTTCTAGTCTTTCCATTTCTGCTTGTCCTTCATTCTTCAATGCATCACCGTTTAGTGTTGTGCCACCTTGTGGTCCTGCAATGGTATTGAATTTTCCTCTGGCTTCACCTAGTATAGTTTTAGAAACTGCAAGTGTGTAATCTCTTATCCATGGTTTACTGTATATGTCTTTTAAAAGTGTAATGTCTGGTCTAAAATTATCAGTGTGCATAAGAATTGTTTCGTTGTCTGCTCTAGGACGTTGTGTTATAGTCAATTGTTTAGTTGCATTGTCATAATGAAATTGTATAAAACTTCCAAATAATTTACCTACTAGTTCTTGATAACTTGCAAAAGCATAATAAGTTGCTAATCCGCCAGTTGCTCCTGCTCTCATCATATAGGTGTTTGTGTAGGCCAAATTGAACGGTTCAAAAAGTGTGCCGCCTTCCCCACCTTCTGTTCTAGATCCTACTGTCCTTCTAAACAATTTTCTTACATTGATTACTTCATCGGGTAAAATGTATTTGTTTTCATTTTTCTGTAAAGTTAAAAACGCATAAGATTCTTCTACCGCGTTCGATGATCTTTGTCTGTATCTGTTAATGGCTCTTTCTAGTGCAGTTTCGTAGTGTTTTGGATCAAGTTCAACCTCGATCATACCTTCGCCTAGGTTGTTTTTGACATAATCAAACACTTCTTGTTGCATGGTTTGTAGTTCTGACATAGTCATATTTAGTACCTTTGTCCTAACTATAAATATGTAAACTATGCCACGACTATCAATTTTTAAGCCAGAAAAAGGCAACGATTACAAGTTTTTTGATCGGAACATTAAAGAGATGTTCACGGTGGGCGGAACCGATTTACACCTGCACAAATACCTAGGACCGCACAAACAGGGTGACACTAATAAGGACGGACTTGCATCTCCCACTCAACCCAACTACGCACCTAGTGAAACTAATGAAAGAACTATTCAAGATCTACTATTTTTAGAAAACAGAGATAGAAAATATTCAGATGATATCTATCTAATAAGAGGCATTTACAATGTACAAGATATTGATTTTAATCTTAGTCAGTTTGGTATGTTTTTACAAAACGACACACTATTTTTGACTGTACATTTGAATGACTGTGTTGAAAGACTAGGTAGAAAAATTATGTCAGGAGATGTTATTGAATTTCCTCACATGAAAGAAGATTACAGTTTAGATGCATCTATACCAATTGCACTTAAAAGATACTATGTGGTTGAAGACGTCAATAGAGCCGCAGAAGGATTTTCACAAACTTGGTGGCCACATCTTTTAAGAGTAAAACTAAAAAGTCTAGTTGACTCACAAGAATTTAGAGACATAATCGGCGATGCTGACACAACTGGATCTTTGGCTAGTTACATGAGTACATTCAACAAAGAAAAAGATATAAACGATCAAGTGGTTGCACAGGCTGAGCAAGATTCTCCTAAGGCAGGCTTTAACTACAAACAATATTATGTTGCCCCAATAGACGAAAGAGGAAATATAAGAACAGACAATGTAAACACCGAAGAACAAAGAATTAGTTCAGATACTCCTGTAAATGCTGTTCTAGATACGCCGGCGTCTTCACACTATGGATTTTATCTAGACGGAGACGGTGTAGCACCCAACGGGTACCCTGCTGGTTTTGGAACTTCCTTTCCAAACAGTGGTGTTGATAAAGGTGATTATTTTTTAAGAACTGACTTTTTACCTAATAGATTGTTTAGGTTTGACGGATTAAGATGGGTCAAAATGGAAGACAATGTGAGAATTACTAAAACTAACAATGATAGTAGGGCTAATTACAAAACTAAATTTATCAATCAATCAAACACAACTACGATTAACGGTTTGACGGTTGAACAAAGACAAGCACTAACAGATGCTTTAAAACCAAAGGCTGACAATTAATGTTACATTTTTACGAAGGACAAATTAGAAAATTCCTTACACAATTCATTAGAATATTAAGTAATTTTTCTGTTGAGACTGGCAAAGATGCTTCTAACAATATAAAATTAAGAGCGATCCCTGTGATGTATGGAGACATCACTAGGCAAGTTGCAAATATTTTAAGAAATAATTCTGAGAATGCTTTACAGTATGCACCAAGAATGAGTGCTTATGTAACTTCATTGGACTATGACAGAGAAAGGATGCAAAATCCTTATCATATAGAAAAACAACATCTTAAGGAAAGACAATATGATGAAGCCACAGGCGAGTACACAGACAAATTAGGTGCTGGTTACACAGTTGAGAAAGTTATGCCATCTCCTTTTAGGTTAAATGTTGCCTGTGACATTTTTACAACCAACACTGATCAAAAATTACAAATCTTAGAACAAATTTTGTATCTCTTCAATCCCGATTTTGAAATACAAAAATCAGACAACTACATTGATTGGACTAGTTTAAGTTACGTAGAACTAACAGACATTTCATTTAGTTCAAGAACAATACCAGTAGGTGCTGACACAGAAATAGATGTAGCAAGTATTAAATTTAGTATGCCAATATGGTTGAGTCCCCCAGTTAAAATTTCAAAACTTGGTGTTGTACAAAAAATTATCATGAGCATTTATGACGATGACGGTGGCATTGCAAAAGGATTAATAGATGGAGATTTAATATCTAGAAGTTATATTACACCTAATAATTTCAATTTACTTTTGACAGGAAATCAATTGAGACTTATTGGTTCAACAGGTACAAATGTAAAAAGCGGTGGTGACGGATTCTATACAGGCGCTAAAGAACCAAGCACATTTGATCCATTAGAACCTTTTGGTCCTCCAGTAAATTGGAATGTATTGTTGAATCAATATGGCAAAATTACAAATGGAACAAGTCAAATAAAACTTACACAAGAAGGTGGAAACGAAATTGTAGGAACAATAAGCACTACGCCGTTAGACGAAACAATATTACTTTTTAATATTGACACTGATACAATTCCTGCTAATTCACTTACAAATGTTCTTAAGGTTATAAATCCGTTGACTTTTGATCCGGGCACTCCTAATAACGGTGATCGATATTTGATTACAGAAGACATTGGAGACTCAACAGTGAATGCTTGGGGAGATATAGAAGCCAGCCCAAATGATATAATTCAATACAATTCAAGTACTTCAAAATGGTCAGTTGTGTTTGATGCTTCAAATCCAGATTCTACACAACACTATGTCACAAACAGCAACACAGGTATTCAATACAGATTCAATGGTGTTAGTTGGGTAAAAAGTTACGAAGGCATATACACTGCTGGCAGATGGACTATGGTTTTACCAGGTGGTTCTACGCAATATAATGTAGATACAGATGTAAATCAGTCAGGTTCAGGCGCTGACGGTTCTTACCCAAATAATTAATACAAATGGAAAAAAACATAATCTGCTCGGGAGCCTTGTTCTATGCTACCAGCACAAAACGATTTTTATTTTTACAAAGAAATGACCCAAAAACCAAAGGCACTTGGGGACTTGTGGGCGGTCGTGCAAGATATACAGAAAGTGCTTTTGAAGGGCTTAAAAGAGAAATTGCAGAAGAAGTGGGTGCTATTTCAAAATTTAAGAAAGTTATTCCTTTAGAACTTTTTACTTCAAATGATCAAAAATTTTATTTTAACACTTATGTTGTAGCAATTGATTCTGAGTTTTTGCCTAAACTTAACGGAGAACATTCAGGTTACTGCTGGACTGCTTTTGAATGCTGGCCAAAAAATTTACATGCTGGGCTAAGAAACACTTTGAACAATAAAGCAATCAAAGGCAAACTTCAAACTATACTTGATTTAATAACTTAATTAACCAGCACTAATTTTAACAGTACCGTTATCATTCCAAAGTTGGCCAGCATTACTAGGATCGCTAGTTGGTAAGTCTGTTGCCATTACTTTTCCGGAATTGTTTATCATAAGTGTGCCGTTGTCGTCTGGTAGATCTATATTTCTTTTTGTAGTTGATGCACCTGACAAGAAGGTCTTATAACCGTCTTCTGTTTGCAGGCATAATGGAACATCACGATGTGCGTAGATGGCATTGTTGGCGATGGTTAAAAGAGGTTTGTGCTGTCCGTCTTTCTGCCAATTATCTGTATAACGCTCTGGTCTGCACCTTTTTTGTTGTCCTTGATGCTACCTTTGATTGAGCCTATTCTAATGTTTTCTCCAGCATCATTTTGTCCTTGGAACTCCAACCAAGTGTCTGCATTGATTTGAATATTTTTTCCTACTTTAAACATATATGATTATATTTATAAAAAAAAAGGGCAACCGAAGCCACCCTTTTTTTTACTACTTAGGAAGTGTAGATACTTATTAGTTGTTAGTTCTCACCACACAATTTACCAGCCCAATATCATCGGTAGTCTTGTTTTCAAGAGCTCTACCAATTACATGGAAAGGATTAATTGAGTCTGTATTTGACACTGCTCTAGCAGTACCTTTTACAGTTGATGATACCAATCTTTGTCCTTTGCTAACTTGACCTGTTACTCTTACTGGAGTTCTACCTGTCATTGCTACAAAAGGATGTGATTCGCTGTTACCGGCACCTGTGTTCATTGCATAGGCTGGCATTGTTGAAATTACACCAAATACTGTGTCAGCCATATCTGCATCAGTTTCTGTAATTTCGTGTGCTCCACCTAACATTACAACAGCACCTTCCGCCATAGGAGCATCTGCGGCAAATCGCTCCGCCACGTCCGCGTATTGAGCCGATGTGGATAAAGCGTGTACTACGTTTGCTCTTATGTCTACTAGGTCTCCTACTAATGGTGTTTGTGAACCTGATCTTTCTCTTTTGAAAGCAGTAAAGGCTCCACCTGCATTACCGTGAATTGTTGTTCCGTCATCTGCAAATGTTTCGTCCCAAGCCCAAAGAAGTGCTTTGTCAGTTGCTGTTGAACCTGCGCCTCTGTTTACTTGTATACCAGAAATATTTGGTGTTGCCGCATTAGTTGAAACGTTTCTGTTTACTTCAATAATGTTGTCTTCCACTGATAATGTTGCTGTGTTTACAATTGTTTCTGTACCGTCAACTGTTAAGTTTCCGTGTACTCTTACACCGTCACCAGTGATAGTCAATTCAACTGCACCACCGATAGTGGCTATTGCCGCTGTACCAGAACATGTTATGTTTGTTGTGCCTGATGTTATTGCTGTTGTTGATATTCCGTTTATTTGGTCATCAACATACTTTTTGTTTGAGAACTGTCCGTCAGCATTTGGTGCCGCCGTCGCTCCGCCTGTAATGGTGTTAGCGTTGGCTGATATTACTATATCACCTACTTCTAATCCATTATTAACTCTAAAGTTACGTGTTGTCATGGTTCTATATCTCCCGCATGATTGTTGTTATTAATAAATGTATTTATTTGGCTAGCAGATTAATTCTGTATGCACTGACTGTTGTATTAGCACCTGAGGTGGATGCACACAATAATCTACCTGTATTTTCTGCATCAGTTTTGAAATCTGCATCAAATGTTAATTGATTAGTTTCTTTTGTGCTTACAAAAGCACTACTTGCCACAGTTATGTCAGCGCCGCCCATTGCAAGGATTACTTCATTTACAGCATAGGCACCTTCTGTAGCATTTTTACTGACCAAATAGTATACAGCACCGTTGGCAGTTGATTCAACCAACTCGTCAACTGCTGTGCTACCAGAACTAATAGTAACTGGAGCAATTGCTTCTGAATTACTGTGTGTGCCATCATTGGATACCATTGTGTCTTTCAACATAATTGCATGTATCGTTACTCTTAAGTTTGCTTCGCCACCTGCCGCTGAAACAACAACGTTATCGCCACTTATGGCCGCTGTTAGTGTTAACAAAGGATTATCTCCAGTTTGTAATCCACCAAATTGTGATATAAATGCGTTAGTTCCATCGTGTACTACCAATGCTTCTGTGTTTCCTACTTCTGTTTTAGCATTGTTATTGATTGAAATGAAAAGTTTTGCTCCTCTAAAAGTTGCATGAGCAAAACTTACAAGTGATTCTGATGCAGAATCAACGTCTGTGTTTTGTGAAATTATAACGTTTCCGCTTGTACCTGTTGCCGTGTTATCACCTAATCCAAATTTGTAAAATGACAACGAGCCTCCAACTGCGTTAGTTGTTGTTGCTTTAACTCTTACCATGTTGTTGTCAACGGTAGTACTAAATGTTGTCATGTTTGTTGTTGATGCTTTAGATATTGTACCTGCGGATGATATAAATGACGCTGAGTCGTTGTGACACACACTAACCTTTTGTATGTTAACAGCATCTTCATTAAAATCATTTGAAACCACATAGTATAATACACTGTCTTGGAAAGTTGTTTGAAAACTATCAACTGTACGAGCCACTGAGGTAATATGTTTGTCAGTAATAACAATAGCCGCACCATCATCACTAACTGGAGTTGCTCCTACTGTGCCAAAACTTAATGTGCCTGATCCATCTGTAATTAGTGCTTGGCCGTCTGTACCGTCTGCTGTTGGCATTGCAAATGCTGTACCACCTGATGTGATTGTAATTTTTGAACCATCTGATTCTATTTTTTCGTTAGCATCTGTAAAATGCAAACCAACGTTTGTAGGAATAATAACATCAGTGGTTGCTGTAAGTTTTATATTGTTACCTGTGATAGTTAAATCTGTACCATCACCTTCAATTTTTTCTCCGTCATTACCAAATGTTAATCCGATATCTGCTGGTATGTTTATATCACCATTTGCTCCTACGCTGATTGATATGTCTGTGCCATCTGATTCTATTTTCTCTGCACCTGCACCGTCCAGTACTAAACCTATAGATGTGGGTATAACAACATCAGCACCTGCTGTCAAATTAATGTTTCCTGTACCTGCAGGATCAATAGTGATATCTGCATTTGATCCATTAGATATAATGTCGTTTGTTGTTACTGCACCGATCGTAGCATTACCTACAATAGTCGTGTTCGTAATAGTTGGACTGTTAATTGTTGGACTTGTTAATACTTTGTTTGTTAGCGTTTGTGAACCAGTCAATGTTGCCACTGTGCTATCAATGTTTAATGTAACTGTTTGACTGCCTGCTACAGACGCCAACCCAGTACCACCTGCAATCGTAAGTGATTGTGAATCAAGATCTACTGCTCCAGTTCCACTGTCGCCTGCTAAATCTAAAT
>MDTC01037878.1_pt1 | contig 10756 bp, 4 predicted proteins | sample 811181 | NCBI WGS metagenome assembly MDTC01 (sample SAMN05326644, study PRJNA326480) | marine metagenome | isolation source: seawater | place: Pacific Ocean: North | collected 2011 | reverse complement strand
CCTGGCTCCGCGGGTACGCCATGTCCTGCATGCCCATGCGGTAGAACTCGACCTGGTCGTCGGTCAGGTAGTACGGCGCGTCACCCTCGAGCAGGGTGTCGGCCATGTTCTCCTGGACCTTGCCCAGCGCGACCAGCGCCGCGAGGGAGTGCGGACCGGACTTGGTCGCGATGATGTCCTTGAGCGTCTTGTCCAGCTCCTGCAGCTTCTTCTGCTTGCCGACGAGCTGGGCCTTCATGTGCGCGTCCTCGGAGCGACGGCCGCCGCCACCCTTGGACTTGATCTCCATCTTCATGTACTCGTCGAGCGCGGGCTGGGCGACGATGTACTTCATCTCAGCGACGTACTCGGTGTGCTCCGCCGGCTCGGCAGGACCGTCGCCGTAGAGCTTGATGGTCTGCTCGTACAGGCGGAAGGCGTCCTTCTGCTTGCCCATGGCCTCGAGCGCCTTTCCGTGGTGGAGACGCGCGAAGTAGGTGTAGGGGTCGGGAGCGACCTTGGTCGTCTTGTTGGTGGCGTAGAAGGCGTAGAACTCGTCAGCCGCCTTCTGGTTGTCGCCGCCGTCCTCGTACATCTTGGCGATGGTCAGGTACACGTCCCAGACGCGCGCCTTCACCTCGTCGCTGTCGCCGCGGTACTTCATCGCGGTGTCGATGAAGTTGCGGTAGTCGGCCTCGGCCTTGGCGGTCTCGCCCATGGCCTTGCGGAAGACGGCCGCCGAGTAGATCGCGTCCATGGCGACGTCGATCATCTTCTCGGCCTTCTCCTCGTCGGTCTTGCCGACCTTGGTCTTCTCGGCCTCGAACAGGCCGTACATCTTCTCGTAGTAGAAGGCGGCCTGATCGAAGTCGGCGATGGACTCGTAGGCGAAGCCGAGGTTCTCGATGGCGTTGTAGTAGTACTTGGTCTTGTCGCCGAACTTCGGGTCCTCGACCAGCAGGTGGCGCAGACGCATGGAGTCCGCGACCTGCTTCTTGTTCGTGTAGTAGACGGCGGCGTTGTTGATGGCCGTCGCCAGGACCTCGGTCTCGGCCGTGTCCTTGAACTCGTCGTAGAACGCCTCGTAGGCCTTGGCGGCCTTGATCTCGTCGCTGTCCTTCTTGAAGTCCTCGACGATGAGCTGGAAGCTCGCGCGCTGGTAGATCTCGTAGACCTCCTTCTTGAAGTTCGCCGAGCCCAGGCCTTCCTGGTCGTAGTAGAACTTGGCGTTCTTCTTGAGCTCCGCGTAGTCCTCCTTGATGGCGAAGGAGTCGAGGATCAGGTTCGCCGCCTGCTCGGCCTCGCGGGACTTGGGGTCCATCTTGATGACGAGGTTGAACTGCTCGGCCGCCTCGGCGAAGCGGTACTTGTTGTAGAGCAGGTAGCCGGACTTGTAGATGGCGTTCTTCGTCTTGTCGCCGCCCGGGTAGAGCTTGGCGAACTGGGCGCAGGCGTCGATGAGCTTCTGCTCGTTCTCGGTCAGCTCCTGCGGCTGCACGTCCTTGTCGACCTTGCCGGACGACCGGTTCATCTCGGCGCCACCGTCGGCCTTGATCAGCTCTTCGGCGGCGAAGATGGCGGACTCGGCGCAGAAGCGGCTGTGCTTGCCCTTCGGGTCGATCTCGACGACCTTCATGTACTGGGTGTACGCCTCGCCGAACTTCTTGAGCTTGTACTTGAGCTCTCCGTAGGCGTAGCGGACCTCGTAGGCGTGGCTGCTGTCCGGGAAGTTGTCGAGGTAGACGCCGTAGGCCTGCTCGGCGAGGGCGTAGGTGTCGCGGGCGTCCGCGCCAGCACCCAGCTTCCGGGCCTCGTTGTGGTAGTCGACCGCGACCGCGCGCAGGTTCTTCTCGATGGACTGCTCGGCGGACTTGACCGCGTCCTGGTTGGACGCGTTGGCCCGGGCCCAGGCGCTGTTCTTGCCGTACTGCTTGAGGAGGCGGTCGACCTCCTGCAGGGTCTCCTCCTTGTTCCCGATCTTCTTGTAGGCCTTGATGATCTCGGCCTGGTAGTCCGGGTTGTCGGGAGACTGCGGGTTCTCGTTGATGAGCCGCCGGTAGGTCTGGATGGCCTGCTCGTTCTTGCCCTGCTCGAGGTACATGTTCGCGAGACGCTTGAGCATGTCGCGAATGAGCTCCTTCTTGCCGAGCTTGTTGAAGTACTCGTAGGCCTCGCTCATCTCGCCGGCGTCGGCGAAGAAGCGGACCAGGTCCTTCAGGGCCTCGTCCTGGAGCTCGAGCGCCTTGGCCTTGTTGTCCGACTGGGTCTGGGTGTACGCCACCACGGACTTCATCGTGTTGATGGCCTTGCCGTACTCGCCGACGTTGTAGTAGCACCACGCCAGCTTGTAGAGGGCGAAGCTGTACTTGCTGTGCTCACGGTTGACCGTGGCCTTCTTGTAGGCGAGCAGCGCCTTGTAGGCGTTGTTCTCCTCGAAGTAGTACTCGCCGATGTTGACGTACGCGTCGGGCACGTAGTCGTTGTCGGGGTAGGTCTTGGTCAGCGTGATGAACTGCTTGACCGCCTCTTCCTTGCGGCCGAGGTCCTGCAGCGCCATGCCCAGGTAGTAGGTGGCGTCACCGGCGCGGTTGTACCGCGGGTAGTTGCGCAGGATCTGCTTGTACAGGGCGATGGACTTGCCCTGCCAGTCCTCGGACTCCGCGTTGTCGGCGCCCTTGTTGAAGAACGCCTGATCGTCGCAGGCCTCGTTCTCGATGCAGGCGTTGTACTCCTCGTCGAACTGCGCCATCTCCCGCAGGTACACCGCGCGGCCCTGCTGGAAGTAGAGGTCCGCGAGACGGAGCATCATCTCGGCCTTGCGGTCACCCTCGACGTCTCCGCCCTCCGCGAGGAGGTCCTTGAGGAAGGCGATCGACTGGAGCCGCTTCTCCTCGGCCTGCCGGGCAAACTCGGACCGGGGATCCTCGTTGGCCTCCATGTCACGAGCGGACAGGCGGCGGCGCTCCTCGTCGGCCGCATCGGCCTGGGTCGTGAGCGCAGGGGCCAGGGTCGCTGCCGCGAGCAGCAGCGCGAGGCTGGTGGTGGCAGTTCGAACGGTACGATTCATCTGGCGTCCTCCGTGCCCCACTCAAGGGGCGGGCGGATGCAGGGGGGAAGGTCCGGTCCTTGGACATGCCTCAGACCGAAAGGTTCGCCGGAATCCGGCGAACCTCGTGGAGGGGGGGATTACTGGCAGGCTTCCTCGGTATACACGTAGTACCCGAGCTCGTCGTCCCAGAACTCACCGTTGAAGGGCCAGTAGATGATGTCCTTCGACACGGCGAAGTCGGTCTTGTCGGCCTCGTCCTCCGCCAGGGAGAGCGGGTCGCGCGCCTTCTTCTCGAGGGTCTTGCGCTCGGCGTCGACGATCTCGAAGCGGATGATCTGGGACTGGGAGAGCCAGTCGGCCAGCTTCCGGTTCTGGTTCTTCAGCTCCATGATGAGCGCCAGGCCAGCGCGCATCTTGTAGCGGCGACGGTCGGTCTCGATCACCTTCTTGAGGTGGGCGCCGACGCTGTCACGCCACACGGACTTCTGCTCGTCGATGGTGCCGATCTCGCGGTCCATCATGTCGAGGTGGTCGACGATGCTGTTGAGGTCGCGGTTCTGCAGGACCTCGGTCATCATCTGCTTCGACAGCTTGGACTCCTCGTGGTCCTTCTCGAAGTAGGCGTCGTACGCCTGGTCCGCGAGCTTGCGACCTTCCTCGGTGTCGTACTCTCCGAGGAAGCCCTTGAGCTCCTCGCGCATGGGCTTGTAGCGGCGCTCGAACTTGAGCAGCAGGCGCTTCGCCTCGTCGTACTCGCACAGGTAGAAGAAGGTCAGGGCGCGGAGCAGCTCACCCTCGGGGTTGTACTCGACGGAGTCGTAGTACGGTGCCCGGAGCGTCAGCAGCAGACCCAGGGTGTCGTTCAGGCGGGTGAGCATGAAGTTGGTCCACGCCCGCTCGAACAGGGACTGTGCCCAGTAGTCCGAGCTGCGGTCGACCTGGCTGTACCAGGTGTCGGCGTTGTCGAACTTCTCGAGCTCGTAGTAGATTCGCGCGATGTTGATCAGCGACAGGTCCTTGAGCGCCGCGTACTCCTTGGCCTCGCGGGCGTCCGCGGGCTGGTTGTCGGCCTTGTAGACCTCGCGGAAGGCAGCCACGGCGGAGCGGTACTTGCTGCGCTCGTGGTTGATGACGCCCTCGTAGTACTTGCTGCGCATGTACAGGTTGGACTTCGAGCTGATCTGCTGGAACCACTTGGCCGAGTTGGCCAGGTTCTTCTTGTCGTACTCGCGACGACCCATCAGGTAGAACAGGTGGTTCTTGGCCTGGCGGGGGAACTGGTCGGCCGGGATCTTGTGGACGATCCGGAGCAGCTCGATGTCGTTGCCGGTGTACTCGGCGATCGCGACCAGCTTGGGGAGCGCGTACTTGAAGTACGGGTCCTTGGGCCCGCGGCGCACGACCTGCATGTAGTAGTGCTGGGCGCCGTGGTAGAGCTCGAGGTCATCGAGGCTCTTGGCCATGTAGTAGTACAGCTTGGAGCGAGCCTCGGGGAACTCGTCGGACTCGAGCAGATCGAAGAAGCACTTCGACGAGGTCAGGGGCTTCTTGGCCCGGTAGAGCTCGATGCACTCCTTGATGATCCGGGGATCGGTGCCGCTCTCCTCGCCCTCCTCGGGGAGGTCCTGCAGGCCGCCGTCGCCGCCGTCGCCGAGGTCGCCGAAGTCGTCCTTGACCTCGTCCATGGCGTCGCCTTCGCCCTCGCCATCACCGACACCGCGGTTGCCGTCGGGACCGCGCTCGGGCTCGACCTCCTCCTTGAGGGCGCGGGCGGCCTCGAGGACGTCAGGCGGTGCACCCTTCTCGGCGAGGCACTGGAGCTCCTCGTCGTCGTAGCGGGCGCCGGAGTTCTTGATGGTGTCCACGACGATGTTCGACGGCACGTTGGCCTCGAGCATGCCCATGATCTGGTCGCAGTCCACGGCCCAGGCGGGCGTGGCGACGGCCAGTCCGACCACCGCGGTGATCGGCAGGGCCAGGGCCGTCAGGATCGAACGGCCATAGGTCAGGCTGCGGAACATCAGTTCCTCCGGATGTCGAAGAAGTAGGTGCCCATGACCTGCAGGAGCAGGTTGTTCTTCATCTCGAGGGAGGTGCCGTCCAGCGTCTCGATGTAGGAGAGCGAGCGGGCCTCGAAGCGGGCCGCGACGCGCTTGCTGAACGCCACGCGGAAGCCACCGCCGATGGTGGTGGTCGGGTGGACCTGCGAGGCCGTGGCCGTACAGGGCTCGCCCTCGCGGTTGTCGCACTGGATGGCCTCGAGGTCATCCTGGGTGCCGGCAACGCCGAAGCCGAAGATGCCGTAGATGTCGAAGACGATGATCTTGCCGCCCAGCACGGCGATCTTGCCGTAGATGGGGGAGAACTGGGTCGTCGCGTTGAAGACCCAGATCATCTTCGAGATGTCCGGCGAGACCTGGTTGTTGTCGACCAGCTGCTTGGTGATGGGCTTCCAGTCTCCGCGGCCGAGGTCCGGGGAGAAGGTGAAGTCACCGTGCACCGAGAAGATCTCGGTGACGTGGTAGCCGAGGCCGATGCCCACCAGGTAGCGGTTGATGAACGGGTCGTTGGACAGGAAGCCGGCGTGGATGTTCCCCTCGCCGCGACCGATCTTCAGGAAGTTCTTCTTCTGCAGGACCTTGATGGTGCGCTTGGTGCGGCGGCTCTCGTCGATGCCCTCGAGGTCGCTGTCCGTGGCGCCAGGCTCGCTGTCGACGCGACCGGACTCGACCGCGCGACGCTCCTCGGCGACGGAGGACTCCTCCTCCTCTTCGCCGAAGTCCATGTCCTCGTCTTCGTCCTCGTCCTGGGCCAGGCCGTCCATGCCCAGGGTGAAGTCCAGCTCCTGGCCGACGGTCTGGACCGGGGCCGAGGGGTGGAGAGGAGCGATGCCCTCGACGGCAGCGGGCTCGGCAGCCCACGCCGATCCGGCGATGAGCAGCGAGGCGACGACCGACAGGTGGCTAGAAGTCATAGATCCGCTCCTGCATCTTCGGGAAGAAGACGGAGACGCCGCCGGCGACGACGAAGTTGTTGTAGAGCCGACTCTCGGTGACCTCGGTGGTCTGGTCGTACTGCGGGGCGTTGTCGACGTAGAAGTTCATCCGACCGTCGAGCTTGAACGACACCGACTGGGTCAGGAAGAAGTTGAAGCCGAGCCCGACCTGGGGGCCGACCTTGACCTCGGTGCCCAGGTTCTCGAGCGCGACCGTGCCGGGTTCGTCGGAGGACTCGCGCGCGAAGTAGTTGCTCTTGCTGTTCATCGTGACGCCCGCCACGAAGTACAGGTCGAAGTTGAGGACCGTCTCGCCGATGAGGTTGATCTTGCCGTAGAGCGGAGCCCAGACGGCGGCGGCGGAGAAGGACAGGGTGACCTTGTCCAGCGGCTGCTGGAAGGTGCGGTCACCCGAGCTGGACGCGATGCGGATCAGCGTCTCGGTCAGACCCTTGAGGTCGCTGACGCCGAGGTCCGGGCTGTACGTGAACAGGCCCTGCACCGCGAACATCTCGTTGAAGTGGTACCCGGCCCCGACGCCGCCCACGAAGCGCTGGGCGAAGGGGTTGTTGGGCACGTACCCGAGCATGGGAGACAGCTCGAAGCGGTTGGACTTCAGGAAGAAGCGGTTCTGGACCGACGGGGGGGCCGGGCGGCCCTTTCGGAACTGCTCGAGGGCCTCGATGCCGGGGCCTTCGGGTCCAGCCGCGTCCGCCGCCGTGGCCGTGGTGAGCGCAGCAGCGCCCAGGCCAGCCAGCAGGAGGGTCTTGAGGTGGGGCATCCGGGTGTCTCCCAAGGGGAAATAGGAGTTTTTTCCTTGCGGATCCGCGAACGTGGTGCGGCTCTCCGATCAGACCGCGCGATGCTAGCACAGCGCATGGGGACGCTGCAGTCGGCATCGGCGGGTTGTGGGGAGCCTCTCACGGTGGCCGGTGGTGTACCCGTCGGCTTTCAGGGGTGTCAACCGTTTTGTCAGGCTCGTTTGTTTGCGTGCTGCCGCGGAACAAAGAGGGACCGTGCCCCCCGCGGTCCGGGGCGCGTCAAGAGTGTGTCGGGTGCTGTCACCGACCTGCTTCGTGTGACGAGGTTCCCGTGGTCTTCACGTTTGCTTGACGATGATGAGCCCGGAGGTGGCGCGGAGCTCACTCCTCGACCAGCCGCCAGCGCCGGATCTCCCAGGAGATCCCGCCGCGCCGGTCCCGGATGACCGCCCAGATGCGTCCCTCCACATCGGGAGCCGAGCGGGGAGCGGTGAAGGCACAGGGGGTGTCCGGGTACAGGGTCACCTCCTGCTCCACCTGCAACCAGTCCGTGTACCACGTGATGAACGGCTCTTCGGTCCGGGTCTCGGTCTCTCCGTCCGTGTTGACGTAGGTGTAGGTCTCCACGGCGGGCTCGAGGTCGATGTCCAGCTCGATCCGCTGACCCGCGGTGAACTCGATCACGTCCTCAGGGCCGATGGGGATCCCGTCCGCGGTGAAATCGCCCGGGGTCGGGTTGAGGTTGGGGGTGTCGTCCTCGCTGATGACGACCCGCTTGAAGCCCGACTCGACCTGGTTGAAGTCGAAGTCGTCGGTGTCCTCGGACTGCTCGGGCAGGGCGAGCGCCTGGACCACCGCCTGCACGCCCTCCAGCCGGTCCCGGCCCTCCAGCCCGTCGAGGGCGTCGTCGGGTGCGGTGTAGACGGGAGGGAAGCCGGGTTCGAAGCCGATCACGCCCAGCTCGGCGAGCTGCTCGGGGGTCGGGTCGCCGTCGAGGCCGCTCGGGTCGAACGGGCAGCCGAAGTCGGTGACGTCCTCGCCGTCGCACGCGACCCACACGGTGGTGCTGACCTGGTCCAGCGGGTCGACCAGCAGGGCGGAGACGGACGCGGACTCGCCGGGGCGCAGCTCGGGTGGCTCGGTGGCGATGGCGAGCAGGCGCAGCTTGTGCACGTAGGTCGAGGGCTCGAGGTCCCGCGGGCGGGGGTACTTGTCGCCGTTGATCACGCACCCACCGAGGCCGACGGCCAGGGCAGCGAGGGAGAGCGCAGCGGGGGTCGGGGTGCGGCTCATCGGCGGATCCTCGCCTCGATGCCGAGGTTCGGGATGAAGGGCAGGCCCCGGACGTAGGCGTACTGTGAGTAGTCGTAGTTGTAGAGGGTGATCTCGGGGTTCACGCCGCGGACGATGTTGAGCAGGTCCACGTAGGTCTCGAGCTCCCAGCTCTTGAAGAGGAAGGTCTTGTCGAAGCGCAGGCTGGTCTGGAAGAACGCCGGGAGGCGCTGGCTGTTGGACCCGCCGATGCGGAAGCCGTTGTACTCGTCGTTGTCGACGTCGTAGATGCCGGCGTTGAACGGCGTGTCCGGGTTGCCGGTGACGTACTGGACCTGGAAGGAGACGCCGAAGTCGCGGGGCAGGTCGTAGCCGGCCTGGGCGGAGAGGATGTGGGTCTGGTCGAAGTCGAAGGCCACCCAGTCCGCCTCCTTGCTGGCACGGCGCTCGGAGCGGGACAGGGTGTAGCTGACCCAGCCGAAGAAGCGGCCGGTGGGCTGGTGGCGGGCGATGAGCTCGAGGCCGTAGGCCCGACCGTAGCCGACGTTGGCGAAGGGCTGGCTGCCCGCTCCGGTGAAGTCGGAGGAGATGTCGATGAGCCGGCTCATGTCGCGCCAGAAGAGCTCGAGCTCCCACTGGATGGCCGGGCTGACCTCGTGCTCGACGCCGAAGCTCGTGTTCCAGGCGCGCTCGTAGCCGAGGTCTGGCGTGGCTCCGACGCCGATCGACTCCTGGGGCTGGGGGGGCTGGTGGTACAGGCCGGTGCTGCCCTTGACCGCGAGCCCGTCGATCAGCTCGAAGCGGCCCGAGATGCGAGGATCAAAGGAGGTTCCGGTGAAGGCCTTGGCGTCGCTGTTCAGCTCGCCGGTGTAGGCGAAGATCAGGTTGTTGACGCGAAAGGAGGGGACGAGCAGCAGGCGGTCGCGGTCGTTCAGGGGGCGGAGATCGAGGCGCAGCCAGGCGTCGGGGTAGGTGACCCAGCCGGAGTCCTCCAGGCCGATGGGCTCGCGCTCGCCGATGGGATCGTCGATGTCGTCGAGCTGGAGCGGGGCGCGGAAGGTGAAGCCCCAGGGACCGGCGAGCAGGTCGAGGCCGGGGGTGACGGTGATGGCGTCGCTCGGCTCCCAGGCCAGCTCGGCGCGGGTCTGGAAGATGGTGGTCTTGCCGTCGATGGAGAATGCGCCACCGAGCGAGGCCATCGTGCGATCCGCGCCCACCGATGGCGTCACCTTCAGGGTGAGCTGGTCGGAGATGTCCTCCTCGTAGTTGAGGATGGCGCGGTGGCTGTTGTACTGGGTGAGCACGTCGCCCTGGGCGTCGGCGTCGCTCGAGAACGCGCCCGCCCGCGCCGAGGTGACCGACAGCACGTCGTCGAAGCCGTAGATGAACAGCGACAGGCGGCGGTGCTCCGGCGTCGGGGCGATGAGCTTCAGCTGGTAGTCGTAGTAGCGAGGCTTGATCGCGAACGCGGAGTCCGCCAGGAAGTAGGGCAGGAAGGCGTCGATGTAGGAGCGCCTTCCGCCGATCGCGATGCCGAGCTTCTTCTCGCCGTCCTTGCTCACCGGCACGTTGGTCTGCAGGTAGGCCTGGGCGTCGAGCACGTCGGCGCCGGCGGAGATCCGGGTCTCGTCGATGTGCTGCCTGGTGCGGACGTCGACCGTGCCCGCGAGCGTGCGTCCGAACCGACCTGCGTAGCCGCCGGGCAGATAGTCGACCGAGTCGACCAGGTCGGGCGCGATGACGCTGGTGGTGCCGGTCAGGTGGTAGATGAGCGGGATGCGGATGCCGTCGACGTAGACGCCGGTGTCCTCGGGGTTGGCGCCGCGGATGATGAGCAGGCCGGTGCCGAAGGGCGATCGGGCCGCGCCGGGCAGGGTCTGGATGACCTTGACCGGATCGCCGAAGGTGCCGGGTACACGCCGGATCTCCTGGGTCGTCAGCGTGCGCCGGGTGATCTCGGGGGGGCGCTCGCGCTCGCCGAAGACGGTGATCTCGTTGCTGCTGGTGTTGTCGGGTCGGACCCACAGCGTGACGTCGGTCGCCTCGCCGTCTGCGATCTCGACGGTCTCGGTCTGCTGGTAGTGGATCGGGCCCTTGACCACGATGCGCCAGGTTCCGGCTGGCACCGCGCTGAACGCGAAGCGACCGTCTGCGTCGGTCAGGCCCTGGAAGCGGCCAGGGGACTCGCCCTCGCCGGCCCAGACCAGGTCGACGAGGGCCTCGCCGATGGGCTCGCGGGTGCCGAGCTCGCGCACGATGCCGGCCAGGTTCTCCGCCGCGACCGGGGTCACGTCCTCGACGACCTCGGTCACCTGGAAGCCGTAGGCGAACTCGAAGGTGGCGGGGATGGGGCCTGCGGCGGTGCGGGCGGGGTTGAAGCGCATGTCGAGCACGGCGGTCAGGGCGGCCTCGCCGAAGCCGTGCTCGGGGGGGTCCTCGGACAGGATCGAGGCATCGAGGACCAGGCCGGACGCGTCGGTGGAGACTCGCAGCACGACCCGGGCCTCGGTGATCCCGGCGTCCTGGGCGGAGGCAGGGAAGGGGGCGTCGACCCAGGCGGCGACGGAGGGGAGCTCGAGGATGGCGTTGGGGTCGTCGGGGTCCGGGGGGGCGGGCTCGGGGTCGGTCTCGGACTCGGGGTCGGGCTCGGTCTCGGACTCGGGGTCGGGCTCGGTCTCGGACTCGGTCTCGCTGTCGCTG
>MDTC01089321.1_pt1 | contig 10759 bp, 10 predicted proteins | sample 811181 | NCBI WGS metagenome assembly MDTC01 (sample SAMN05326644, study PRJNA326480) | marine metagenome | isolation source: seawater | place: Pacific Ocean: North | collected 2011 | reverse complement strand
TAACATACACTCAAGTTGCCCAATATTGTGTTATGGTTTTTTCGTATACCATTCCCGTCATTTTTATTTCTATCATAATAACTGGTAATGTAATTCCACAGTTGGGATTAATCGGGAATTACATCAAAGACGGCAGCGAAAACTCGGTTCCTTTGATTGAGAAAATTAACCAGATCTCGACTGATCTTGGTTTTCAGGAATACACCGCGAGCACGAGCAATACCTTGGATATGTTTTGTATCACTGCTGCCTTGATGATTGGAACTGCTGGCTTGCCCCATGTGATTGTACGTTTCTTCACTGTAAAAAATGTAAAAGCAGTCCGAAAATCCGCCTATTGGACGCTCAGTTTTATCGCCATTATTTATTTGACCGCACCCGCTCTGGGTATGTTTGCCAGGACCAATTTTGTAGAAGAGATTAACCAGAAAAAATATGCTGAAGCTCCTGATTGGTTCAAGAACTGGGAAAACCAGGGCATGATTGCCTGGGTCGACAAAAATAACGACGGGATTATTCAGTATAAAGCTGGCACTGTTTTTGCCGGCAAACCGTCCTATGCAAATGAGAACCGGGCGGAGGGAGCCCCACGCTCAGTGACCAACGAATTATCTGAATCTGACAATGAAGTGTATTACGATCGTGATATTATCGTGCTAGCAAATCCAGAAATGGCAGGGTTGCCCAAGTGGGTAATTGCCCTAGTCATGGCTGGGTGTGTCGCAGCTGCTCTCTCTACCGCAGCTGGTTTATTACTCGTTCTTTCCACATCAATTTCTCATGACCTTATGAAGAAAATTCTAAAGCCTGATATTTCTGATCAGCAGGAAATTCGCTACGCCCGGATGGCTTCTTTTGGAGCCCTTGCCTTAGCAGCTTATTTCGGAATCAATCCACCATCCAGCTTCGTGGCTAAAACTGTAGCCTTTGCTTTTGGACTGGCTGCTTCCTCCTTCTTCCCTACTCTGATCATGGGTATATTTTCAAAGAAGATAAACAAGCAGGGTGCGATTGCCGGAATGATATGCGGGATAGGGTTCACCCTAGGGTATATTGTTTACTTCCAGTTCATTACTGAAAGTAAAGATTATTGGTTTGGTATATCTCCTGAAGGGATCGGATTCCTTGGTATGTTTATCAATTTTATCGTTGCGTTTGTGGTAAGCTCATTCACTCCACCTCCTCCTCAAGATGTCCAGGAACTGGTTGAAAATATACGCGTTCCTCAGGGAGCAGGAAAAGCGATTGATCACTGATCTAAAGCCTTAGCCTTTTCCTAGACCTTAGTCATTCCTCACGAACTTGGGTTCGTGATCCCATAATAAGTAGACAGGGTACTTGATAGTTTCACCGAAATAAGCGACGATTCCACGATCTGATTTCCACCAGTTATCCGCACTAAAAACTTCATTTGGTGCACCTGCTACCTGTACTTCAATATCACTTCCTTCGAATACTTTTTTAAAGGCAAGCAAAGACCTCCGGGTATGAAATTCATCGGTCACTAGGATGATTCTCTTCCATCCTTCTTTCTGAGCCATCGCCAATGCATCTGCTGCCTCATCAAATGTGGAAGTTGCTCCCACGGTTTGGGATGGAAGAAGTTCCCAGACTACCTCCAACCTCATCTGCTTAGTCACCTTTTGGGCAAATTCCAGATGACTAAGTTCCAGCTTATTAAACTCCTTATTTTTGGGCTTTTCTGCAGTGACAAACAATCGTTCGGCATAACCCTCTTTCCATAATCGCAAACACTCGGGATTCCGAGTTTCACGATCACCCGACAGACATATAATAGCATCCGCACCAGGTTCAGCATCCCGCACCACAAACCACCCAGCATAGAGTGTTAATAGTTGGCTGTGAAAAAAGATGAGGGTAAGCAAACATGCTAGCGGAACACCAAGCACCGCAATCAATTTACTTTTCCAGCTCACTCTTTGATCTGAAAAATTCCTTCAATCTCAACCATTGCCCCAGCAGGTAATCCAGATACGCCAAAAGCACTTCTAGTGCCCACGCCACAATCATTCCCTAGTACATCTTTTAAAAGTTCGCTGCATCCATTAATTACCTGTGGATGTTTGGTAAACCCACTTTCGGAATTAACCAAGCCGAGAAGTTTAACCACCCGTGCAATTCGGTCTAGGGAACCAAGTCGAGCTCTAAGAGTCGCCAGCATATTCAAACCAACCTGCCTTGCCGCATCACTTCCCTCTTCCACAGTGCAGTCATTGCCTACCTGACCGACCCGCATGGTACCATCCTCCAAAATAGGGAGGTGTCCGGATAAGTAGACGAGGTCGCCGACCACAAGCATTGGTTTATACAGCCCTGCTGCTTGAGGAACCGGGGGTAATTCAATTCCTAAAGACTTTAATTTTTCTTCATGACTCATGTGCGGTAAAATGTCTATTGCACCCCCGATTGATCAAGCGTCAAATTGGACGAATTACCCGTTGCCACAGGATTAGTAAATTTGTTTGATCATTTCATGATTCAAGAATCCACATTTTCTAGAAGGCAATTACTGGGAGGGCTTGCCCTCACTGGCCTATCTGCAGGTGCACTCTCGAGTGCTAATGCAGAAAAAATATATCCTTCAAGGGTAATTCATTTGCATAAAAACATGACTATTCTTTTTCAGGGAGATTCTATTACCGATGCTCGCCGAGAAAACAGGCAGGCACCAAAACCAAATGATCAAAAGTCTATGGGTAATGGATATGCCAGCATGGCCGCGGCTTCCTTGCTCACCAGTCGACCATCTTTAAACCTATCCATATTCAACCGGGGTATATCTGGAAATAAAGTACACCAACTCGACGCCCGTTGGCAGAGTGATTGCCTCGATCATCAGCCCGACATTCTTAGTATCTTAATCGGGGTTAATGATATCTGGCACGGTTTGAACGGAAAGTATGATGGCACCGTACAAAGATATGAAGAAGATTATATGGCCCTACTTGAGCGAACCCGTAAGGCTCTTCCCAATGTACAACTTGTCGTTTGCGAGCCCTTCGTCTTGAAATGCGGAGCAGTGAATGAAAAATGGTTTCCTGAATTCGATTATTACCGTGCATCCGCACGCAAGGTGGCAGAGAAACAAAACGCCACTTTTGTACCCTTTCAGGAAATGTTTGATCAGGCACTAAAGTATGCCGCTCCCCAGCATTGGGCAGGTGACGGCGTACATCCATCTCTACATGGAGCCGCACTAATGGCTGACTTTTGGCTACAGGCGGTTCGAGGATAGTCCAATCTTTTGCATTTTGCATTAGTTGTTAGACATGGAACAAAAGGTAACCACCTTTTACCGGTTTTCCGAATTTCCAGAACATAAATCCTGGAAGCCAATACTCGAGAAACTGGGGGAAAAGGAAGAAATTTGCGGAACGATAATCCTCGCAAAGGAAGGAATCAATGCCACCATTGCCGGTCAGGCGGATGGACTGGATCGGTTCATTAATTATATCTCATCCGATTCAAGATTTGCCGGTCTGCCCCTACGATCGATGGTTACACCCCGACCAACTTTTTACCGACTCAGGGTAATTGTGCGTCCTGAAATTGTAACCCTTGGTGATCCATCCATTCTTCCGTCCAATGGATCGGGAAAATACATTGAACCCGAAGATTGGAATGAGGTAATTTCTGATCCCGAGATCGAAGTGATTGATGTGCGCAATGATTATGAAGTAGAAATTGGTACTTTCGAAGGAGCGGTCAATCCACAGACGCAGACCTTCGGGCAGTGGCCAGACTTTGTCGATCAAAGGTGGGGAAATGAAAGGAAGAAAAAAGTCGCCATGTTTTGCACAGGGGGAATTCGGTGCGAAAAAGCGTCTGCCCACTTGGTGCAAAATGGATTTGAGGAAGTTTATCACCTAAAAGGTGGAATTCTAAATTACCTCGAAAAAATAAATCCTCAGCAAAGTAAATGGACAGGCGAGTGCTTTGTGTTTGATCATAGAGTTTCCGTGGTTCATGGACTGATCGACGGGCAGACAGAATTGTGTTTTTCTTGCAGATGGCCCTTGGGAGAAGAAGATTATGAGTCTCCCGATTTCGAGCAGGGCGTATCCTGCCCCCGATGTTCATCAAAGTTAAGCTCGGAAAGAAGGGAAAGTTTGCGCGAGCGCCATCGACAAATGCAACTTGCCAAAGAACGGAAGACCAAGCACATCGGCAAAAAAATGCCCAAACCAGGGAAGAAAACAGGCTCATCTTGCACGGAAGAAGAAGCTGGTTTATAATATTTCAAAATCGTCGTGATTAATAAAGAGGAGGAAAAAAATCGTTTAAATCAGGAAAAAACCGATGAAGTCTTACCGCGTGCATGGAAAAGCGGATCACTCAAATATGACGAATTAAAACCCTTGAGTGAAGGTGGTACGGCGAAATTATTTCTCACTGAAGATTTAAACCTTCATCGGAAAGTTGCTTACAAGACATTACATCAGGACCTGCAGGACTCTGATATTGAAACACAAAGATTTGTGCGTGAAGCTAGGGTAACTGCAAATATTCAGCACCCGGGCACGGTTCCGGTTTATGAACTCGGCAGGGACCGGGCCGGGCAACTATTTTTCACAATGAAACGGGTACATGGACAGGACCTGCGCCAAATCCTCCTCGATCTAAAACATGAGGTTCCGGATGCCGTCGAGAAATTCCCCCTTCCCCGGCTCATTGATATTCTTATTCAGGTGTGCCAGACCATCGCCTATGCACATGACCTTGGAGTGGTTCATCGTGACCTCAAACCCGCCAACATTATTGTGGGTAAATTCGGTGAGGTTTATGTGCTGGACTGGGGGCTCGCCAAGGTACTTGGAGGCAAAATTCTAGCCAAGGAACTGGGAGAATCAGATTCATCTCCCGACCTTAGCCTGACCCGAAGTGGAATTCATTATGGTACCCCTCTTTACATGACTCCGGAGATTGCTCGGGGACTGAGTGACTTGGATGAAAAATCGGATGTTTTCGCCCTTGGTATTCTTCTTTTTGAAATGCTTACCCTAAGGCCTTTTTTACAGGGTGCAGATATTACGGAAATTAAGAAAAAACTACTGAATGAACCATACCGCCTCCCCCGGGAGGTTGCACCCGAACGACATATCTCCAAGGATTTGCAAGCGATTTGTATGAAAGCCCTACATCGCTCCCGTGGTCACCGCTACAGCAATGCCACTTCCTTCCTCGAGGACTTGCAAAGGTACCGCCACGGCGAGGAGGTTTCGGTATACTGGTACTCTGGTTGGGAACGGCTTACCCGATGGAACAATCAGAATGCGTATCTGATTATTTCCTTACTATCTGCCATTGCCGGAGCAGGTATCTTCGCTTTATTTTCTACCTAACTAAGAGAGAATTATTCTGGGAAAAGACTTCCTTTTCCCACTTTTTTGGCACGGCAGTCTTTGCAAACACAACTATTTCCGTGATCATTTTCTGATGATGCGGAAACAGGCGAGGTAGTCTTTAGAAAATCTTCACCCTTTTGAGGCATCAACGCTTTGCTTTGAATGACTCTGGCAGGAGATTCCGCAATCGCCTTTTTCTGAATATTGAAACTTGGTTGATTGGAAGGAGCGGAATTGAAATTTGACCTATCTAAATTGATCGTTGAGCTACCTACCTTTTTTTTTTCGTAGGGATTGCTCACTGAATTACCCATTGAACTCATATGCCTAGTATATTTAGAAGCTAAAGCCTCTACCAAATTGGTGTTATCAATTTTAACAGTGGCTAAAAGCTTATCACTATTTAGCTGAGCAACCACCAAGTAGCCCTTGGCAGATGGATGAAAACGAGTTGCCCGTAGCTTGCCCCCTGGAAGCACGGGAACCTGAACCTGTTGTGCTCGATCCATCAAAGTAACGGGCGAGCCGGAAACAATAATTTCCGTTGGGAAAGCCAGTGTTGAGAACTTATGAGCCCAGTTAAGTACCCCATCTACAAAAGTTTTAGGTACATTAAGAGCACCTTCATCCTCTTTTTTCACTTCCACTGGCTGGGCTCTTTGTGCCCTAACAATATCATCTTTGGCCTTGCTTAAATCGCGCTCCAAACTCCTGATCTCATCTTTTAAATCATCTACTTTCTCGGAAGATGCAGCCAATTCTTTTTTCAAGGATTCCTTATCTTGCCTAAGTAAATTGGTCTCGGAAACCATTTCTGCATTCTCACCTTCCAACTGCTTCTTCAGTTGGAGATAAAAATCTTCATTTTTTTCCAGTTTTTCCACTTTCTGGGCCAGAGTATTTGCCCGTTCTGCGATCGAATCATCGATCGAAATGAACAATCCTATCATTCCAAGCGTACTCAAACCAGCAAGGGCAAAGGCAACGAGAGTAAGCGGGCTTATTCCTGATTTTTTAACCGCACTTCCCTTGAATGCGTTTTGCATATTAGAAACCTTACTCTGCATCTGCTTTAGGGCTTCCGATTTCTTTTGGTCAGCATCGGAGGCAGACTGAAGATGCTGGAGCGATTCCTGAAGTTCCCGGCCCATGTCGAGAACCTTGCGGTTACCTTCGACCAAACGACCTGAAAGAATGCTGGCTACATTGAGGCAAAGTTGACCACCGGCAAATCCATTTTCACCTATAAACTCAAGCAATCGCTCATGATTCATCCTCCAAAGAATACATTCCCCAATTGCCTGAACCGTGGCAGATGCAACACCACCGCTGAGAAAAGCCATTTCCCCGAAAGCAGCACCAACCCCAAGGGAAGCAATTTGTTGATTACTTCCACGGTCATCTGCTTTGTAAATGCCCACCTGTCCGTTTACGACCATGTAAAGAAATTGCTGCTCGTGACCGTCGGAAACAAGGACTTCGTCTCGAGCCAAGACCCACTCACCACCAAATTTCAGAGCAGCCATTTCCTCTTCGCCGATGTTGGCACACAAACCTTCAGCAGGCAGATCGTAACCGGCTTCTTCGACATCTTCTCGGTAGAGCAATTTCATGCTATGGTCGAATCTAGTTAGTTTGGGTTGGTGAGGGCAAGGAAAGAAAAACCATATTGTTTCGAAAATGATTAGGTACCATGGCAACACTTGCCGTGTTTTTTGAGCCTCCAATAATTGTATGGCCAGGCGGCTAAAAATCCTGCCCCCAAGGTGAATGGCAAAACGGTTAGGGTAATGGCCGGGGCCCCCATCATTCCATAATCCGCTAGGTTCATCGCTGCCTCCATCAGCAACATGGAAACCATACTCATTCCCAGAGCAGTACGAAATGCTTCTTTTGGTCCAACCTGTTTCCAAAGAATAATTGTTTCTAAAAGTACACTTGTACAAATCCCAGCAGTCATGGCTAATACCCAGACCATGGTCCATAGATCCTTTGGTATGGGGTGTGGGTGATAAAAATTCTGAAACCCCGCAATCGTTCCCAGATCGCCGAGGGCACACCCGAATAAACACCAGCCTGTATTTTTTGCAGATCGAAAAAGCATTATTTAAAAATTTTCAGGCGGCAATCAAAGGGGTTAATCTCAAGGTCTTTTCAATTTCCTCCAGCACAGCAGATACAACTGGAACAACCACCGAATTTCCAAATTGTTTGTAACAAACATTTGATTTTTCATGCAAAATAAAATCATCTGGGAAACCCATAATCCTTTGACACTCAATAGGATGTAAACGACGGACTTTATCGTCCACCAAATACATTCCTGTCTTCGCTCCGATTCCACCTCCAAATGCGGAAAGAGTAATGGCATGTCCTTTCACGCTGTATACCCGTTCGCCCTGGCCTCCCTTGCCCACAGTACCGATTCGCAAAGGACGATTCTCCCTACGAGTAGGTAACTCATTTTTAATCACTAGGTCATCTCTTCGGACTATTAATTCTTCAAGCCTAGAATCATCTTCAGGCAACAGAATATCTTCGAGGGCAACATCCTCCTTTTTAGGTACTGGAAAGGAAAATTTTTCTGCTACGATATCTTTTCGGAAACAAACAAAAAATAACCTTTCACGCTTTTGAGGAACCCCAAAATCAGAAGAGTTCAAGGTACGAAAATAAACTTCATATTCTGCACGCTTCAAAAGCTCCAAAGTAAACGCCATTGTTTGACCACCATTGTGGGTAAGGTAATTGCGTACATTCTCCAATAGCAAAACCTTGGGGCGCGACTCCCGTGCAATACGCAAAATTTCATGGAGAAGGGATCCGCGAGTATCTTTAAATCCTTTTTGGTTTCCAGATATACTGAATGGCTGACACGGAAAACCACCGCACAAAAGATCATGACCGGGAATATCATTGCCCGAATATTGAGTGATGTCTCCCACCGGAGAATCCCCATAATTTTGACGATAAACCAGCTGGGCATGAGGATCCAAATCTGAAGAAAATAAACATTTATGCCCACGCATTTGAAGGGCCTGCCGGAAGCCCCCGATTCCACAAAATAAATCGATAAATTTAAGTTTTTTCACCTCCCCACAGAGCCAAGAAAGGGCGTTAACAAAGCAACTGTTTGGTGAGTAAATAAAGGCTAAACATCGCAAAGATGAACAGCTCTTGATAAACCCTCAAGTGGATCTCCGGTTGGAATAAATTCCTGCCCCACATACCCTTGGTACCCAATGTCAACAAGTGCTTGCATAATCGGCTTGTAATTAAGCTCCTGATCGAGGTGTAATTCTCCCCTGCCCGGATTTCCCGCAGTGTGTACATGCCCAATCATCTCGCCACACTCTTTGATTCTTCGGATCACATCTCCATCCATGATTTGAACATGGTAAATATCGAATAATAATTTGATCTTAGGGGATCCAACAGACCTCAAAATATCCATACAATAGTCAATGTGATCTCCTTGGTAGCCTGGATGTCCTTTATCCGGATGATCGCCCACCCTACTATTAAGCATTTCCAGGCATACATTCACTCCTTTTTTCTCTGCATATCCGGCAATTTGTTTAAATCCGGCAATACAATTCTTTGCTCCCTCTTCTTTGGAAAAGCCTTCCGCAAAGCCAGTAAAGGCGATCACATTGGGACAACCAAATTCCGCAGAATCATCAATCGCTTGCCGCGTTGCTTTGAGTAATCTCTGGTGATAAGCAGGATTATTGAAGCCCTTGATAAATGGCCGACCTTCCACAGCGATCGGCGAGATGGCACAGGTGAGCCCGTATTTCTGCAAAGTTTTCCAATTCTTTGAACTTACCAGCTCCACACTTCCGCAACCTAAATCCTTTGCATACCTACAAGTTTCCTCCAGAGTCCAATGTTGGGAAAAGCACCAAGAGACAACTGATTGTTTCAGCCTACCTCTGGTTATACCTAAATTGCTTTTTCCAGATAAATCCTGAGCACCATTGAAAATGCCTACTCCCGCAAAGCCAGCAACCGTTCCTTTTAGTAAATTGCGTCGAGAAACTACACTTGTTTTTTGATAATTTATATCTTTCATAATTAAGTCATTGAAAATTACAACCTGCCCTATCTCTTCCAAAATACCATAGAACAAAGCAGGCCAAGAAATGAACCTATTGCATCCATCGCAACATCCCATACCTCCGGTGAGCGACCGCGTGACCACCAATCCTGCCAGCACTCATCGGCAATTCCAAAACAGGTACAAAAGGCAAACAAACCCCAGGGGAAACCGCCACCACTTCCAAACGCCGCCCAGGCAAGTATCCCAAGAAGGCAGTATTCAACTAAGTGTAAAACATAATCTGGAACCGACATTACTTGATCTGGTAATTCCTTGGGAGCCAGACTGGAAAGCCACAAAATCAAAAAACAATAAGCAACAAAGCCAATCTTCCATTTCATTTTTTCTATCCTTCTCATGCTCCGGAAGATATCAAGCCCTGATTACATACTTTTTTTCTAAATCTTCTCCTTCGAAGTAGGGCGACTTGACATCTAAGCAAGCGACGAACAACTTGGATATAGTGGAAACCTTTATTTATATGTGGGCTGGATTAGGGCTAGGATTGGCCATACACATTGCCTGGGTGTTAATTGCCAGACGCTTCCAAAAAAATCAGGATCTCGAAAGAGATGCTGTCTTTAATCAAAACAGAGAAAGCCTGCTTGAAGTAAGAAAAGAAAATGAAATGCTTCAGCAAAGAATTCAAAAATCGGAAAGCCTTGAAAGCGAACTTCGACAACTTCTAAAAGATTCTGAAAATGAAGGAGCTCAGTTAACAACCCGTGTGGACGAACTCAACCGCAGACTCAAAGAAAAAGAAAAGGAACACGAAGAATCAGCCAAATGGCTACAAGATAAATTCGAAAACTTAGCCAACAAAATTCTCGATCAGAAATCCTCAAAATTCACCGAGATAAATAAGGAAAATATAAAACTTGTTCTCCAACCTCTGGATAAGGACATCCGGGAATTCCGGAAAAAAGTTGAGGATCTTCACGAAAAAGAAACTTCTCAACATGCTGCATTGCGCGAATTTCTTGGAACTCTTCAACAATCACATACTCAGTTGAGCGAGGAAGCACGCAACTTAACCAATGCCCTAAAAGGAGATTCTAAAAAACAGGGAGATTGGGGGGAATTTATTTTGCAACGGGCACTGGAGGCGTCCGGACTGTCAAAAGATCAGGAGTTTTCCATGCAATCCAGCTTCGATGGGAAACGTCCTGATGCCATTATTCATTTACCCGGCGACCGGCAATTAATCATCGATGCTAAAGTCTCGCTCACCGCATATGAGCGGTCTGTGGGAGCAGATTCAGAAGAGGAACGCAAACTAGCACTTAAAGAC
>MDTC01149131.1_pt1 | contig 10760 bp, 7 predicted proteins | sample 811181 | NCBI WGS metagenome assembly MDTC01 (sample SAMN05326644, study PRJNA326480) | marine metagenome | isolation source: seawater | place: Pacific Ocean: North | collected 2011 | reverse complement strand
GGGCAGACCAACACCACCTACCAGGGCTCCGGTGGCGTGGACATGGGAACGCTGTTCGGCCGCCTGCTGTTCTCGACCAAATTCCAAGACACCAACATCCTGCTCTCGGATTTGGTGAACTCCGAGTCGCAAATCATGTGGGACCGGGACCCACTGACGAGGGTTGGGAAAGTCGCTCCGTGGCTCACCTTGGACCAGGACCCATATCCGGTCGTGGTCGACGGACGAATCAAGTGGATCGTCGACGGTTACACCCTGTCCAACGATTTCCCCTACTCCACCCGTGTGTCCCTGGCTGAAGCGACAGCGGACTCCATCAGCGGCGCAAACTTTGCCGCCGGACTGATTGCCCGCGATCGCGTCAACTATATGCGCAACTCGGTGAAAGCCGTCGTCGATGCGTTCGAAGGGACCGTCAGTTTGTATGCGTGGGACGAAGCTGACCCTGTTCTGAAGACCTGGCGCAAGGCATTCCCGGACGTCGTCGAACCGCGGGCGGATATGCCGGACGACATCATCGAGCACGTCCGGTATCCCCAAGATCTGTTCAAGGTCCAGCGCACCGTAACAACGCGCTACCACGTCACCGATGCCTCGACCTTCTACAACGGCACCGATGTGTGGATCGTGCCGTTTGATCCGACCGTCACGCCCGCGCAGGTCTTCCAGCCGCCCTACTACTTGACGCTGCAGATGCCGGGTGAAGCGTCGCCGGCCTTCTCCTTGACCACAACGTTCGCTCCGCAACGGCGACAAACCCTCGCAGCATTCATGGCGGTGAACTCCGCTCCCGGGGAGGACTACGGAACAGTCCGCGTTCTGCAATTACCGTCGAATACGACCATACCCGGCCCGCAGCAGGTGCAGAACAATTTCGAGTCCGACCCAACAGTCTCCTCGCAGTTGTCGCTTCTGCGCCGAGGCGGGTCCGAGATCGAGTTCGGCAACTTGCTTTCTCTGCCGTTCAACGACGGGTTGCTGTATGTCGAACCGGTGTATTTGCGGGCGGCTGCAGAGGGTTATCCGTTGCTGCGGAAGGTGCTCGTGGGGTACGGAGCCAACGTCGCTCTGGACGACACGTTGACCGGGGCTCTACGCCAGGTCTTGGGGTCCTCACCGGTTGCCGAGCCCGAGCCGGACCCGATCCCTGAAGAAGGCTTGGATCCACAACCCACCCCGGAACCAACCGTGCCGCCATCCACTGGTGACCCGGTCACGGACTTGACGATCGCCATTGACGACGCCCAACGCGCCTACCAAGACGGTCAAGATGCCCTCGCGGACGGTGACTTCGCGGCCTACGGAGAAGCCCAGGATCGACTGGCAGAGGCCCTCGCACGGGCTGCTCAGGCGGAGGCTCAAATCACCGGTGGTGGCGCGGCCGCGCCACCCGATAGTGGAGGCGATGAAGTGGTCGATGAAGGTGTACCCGACGAGACGGTTACCTGACCCGATCAATGACTCGTGCTGCGAGTCGCGTATCCTTTATTACGTACAGCATCAAGCAGCGCGGGGTGGAGCAGTTCGGTAGCTCGCTGGGCTCATAACCCAGAGGTCGCAGGTTCAAATCCTGCCCCCGCTACGAGAGTCGGAGCCCAGGGCACATGCCCTGGGCTCCGAGCATTTGGCGGATGTGTTCGCGAGCCTTCGTTGGATCGAGAAGGGATCGTCAGGAGCCGACGGGGGCTGCCCCTGAGAAGGGGAACTGCTGCGCGGATCCATCCGCCCACGGCTGGTACGTCGGTTCCAGGCGCTTGGATGCCCGTTCAGCATCGAGAAGCTTCCGCATCACCGCAAGCGTGGGCTGGTGCTCCACCACCCCGTAGATATTCAGCAACTCCGTTGGGTCGCGGCTGAGGTTGTAGAGCTCGAATTGATCGTCCGGTGGCGCGATCTCGCGTGTCAACGGTCTGAACGGGAAGAGAAACCGTCGGAGGGGTGGTTGACGCGGCCGTTTCAGGCCCGCCGACGGGACGCTCTGTTGCGGCAGCGGGCGAAGCCACTCCCAAAGGGGTAGTGAGGGCGCCGACGGCAAAAAGTGTGCCGATGGCTCGCAGTCGCGAGGGACCGGCTTGATCGCGGGCCATAATCGAGGTTAGCCCCGTACAGACACGCGCGCCCGACCTTCGCAAAATCCGGGAGTGGTGAAGGAGGTGAGAACGGGAGAGGCGTCGACCTACGACGGGGCCTGCAGCATCTCCTTGGCGTCTCGACGCACCTCGTCAGGAGTGGTCTGAGGTCCGTAGCGCTTGACGGTTGTTCCGTCTGGCCACACCAGGAACTTGGTGAAGTTCCACTTGATGGCCGATCCAAGAAGGCCGTCGGTCCGGTCTTTCAGGAAAGAGAACACCGGGTGGGTCTTGGAGCCGTTGACATCGACCTTCGTGGAGAGTGGAAAAGACACTCCGTAGGTGGTTTCGCAGAATTCCTTGATCTGATCGTCATCGCCCGGCTCCTGGTTGGCGAATTGGCCGCAGGGGAAGCCAATGACGACAAGGCCCTCGGGTCCGAGCTCGGAGTAGATTTCCTGCAGCCCGCGATATTGGGGGGTGAGGCCGCACTTGCTCGCGGTGTTCGCGATCAGCATCGGCTGTCCTCGGAATTGCTCTAAAGGCACCTCATCACCGGTATTCGAGGTGAAACTGAGGTCGTAGATTGAATCCGGCATACCTCCATTGTCCACTACCACCAGCGTCTACTCTCATGGGCGTGAGCGTTCCGAAGGCAGTCGTCCTCGATGTGAACGAGACCCTGTTCTCCCTTGAGTCCCTGGACGCGTTGTTCGCCGACTGGGGAGTGCCTGACGGTCGAGACCTGTGGTTTGCGCGCACACTGCGGAATGGATTCGCGCTCACGTGCGCCGGCTCCTACCGGACCTTCCCCGACGTTGCCGGTAGCGCCCTGATCTCCCTTGCACCCGAACGCCTGGGAGACGAGCACGTGCGAGAGCTTTTCGACGCGTTCGGGCAGTTGACGCCGCACCCGGAGGTGGCAGATGCGTTGGCCCGCGCCAGGTCAGTCGGCATCGACATGGTGACTCTGAGCGTTGGTAACGCGTCGAACGTCGAGCGTTTGTTTCAGCGCGCTGGTATTGAAGACCTGGTCACCCGACATCTGTCCTGTGAGGATGTCCGCCGGTGGAAGCCAGCGCCGGAGCCTTATCTGCACGCGTGTCGTGCACTTGATACCGATCCCGCAGCCACATGGATGGTGGCCGCCCACGCGTGGGATCTCGCCGGTGCGCGCAGTGTCGGCATGAAGACCGCGTGGCTCTCTCGACTGGAAGGGGAGTTCGACGCGAACTTCGGAGCCCCTGATGTGAGCGGACGCGACATGGGTGACGTTATCGACCGTCTCGTCGCGGACTAGCGTTTCAGAATGCATTGCGAGAGCGCGTCCGTCGTCATCGTCGGATCAGGAATGGGGGGCGGCAGCCTGGCGTGGGGTCTGGCGCAGCGGGGGATAGACGTCTTGGTTGTCGAGCGGGGTGGATTCCTTCCGCGTGAGCCGCAGAACTGGTCACCGGAAGCGGTCTTTGTGCAGCGGCGGTATAAGCCGGCTGAAACGTGGCTCGACGACGACGAGCGGGAGTTCGCCCCCGGCGTGCATTACGTGGTGGGCGGCAACACCAAGGTCTATGGATCCAGTCTTCCCCGCCTCCGAGTGGCCGACTTCGAGCAAACGGAATACCCGTCGGGCACGAGTCCGGCATGGCCGTTCCCGTACGCGGATCTCGAGCCGTACTACCAAGCGATAGAAGAACTGTTCAACGTTCATGGAACAACGGGGGAGGATCCGTCCGAGCCGTGGCGGAGTGCGCCCTATCCGTACCCGGCGTTGGAGCACGAGCCATATGTCGCCGAGACAATTCGGCGACTACGCGCACAAGGACTGCACCCGTCGAGCACAGCGATGGGTATTGATCTGCGCCCTGGGGGATCGTGCATTCGTTGCAGCACGTGCGACGGTTTCCCCTGTCGCCTCGGGGCTAAGTCCGACGCGGAGACCTGTGCCCTGGTACCTGCTCGTGCGACCGGCCACGTGCGCATCCTCACCGAAGCCAAGGTCGAACGGATCATTGCGGACCGTTCGGCAGTGACGGCTATCGAAGGAACGCTCCGTGGCGAACCGTTCAGCATCGAGGCAGGAGCGTTCGTCATCTCTGCGGGGGCGGCCAATAGTGCCGCCCTGCTGCTGAAGTCCGCGAACGATCATCACCCCGCCGGGCTGGGCAACTCCACGGGGCTGGTGGGTCGCAACTACATGGTGCACAGCAACACGCACATTGCGGCGGTGGACCCGCGTCGAACAAACGACGTCGTCTTCCAAAAGACGATGGCAATCAACGACTTCTACCGGGATCTGGGAGATGGCATTCCCGGTGGCACGATCCAACTGATCGGCAAAGTGCAAGGGTCGATGATGAAGACTCACGCGACTAAAGTTCCGCTCACGGTCCTGAATCAGGTGGCGAAGCGAAGCCTGGAATGCCTGGTCATGAGTGAAGACCTACCGAGCCCGCACAATCGCGTGACCGTCGACTCACGCGGCCGCATCCATGTTTCGTGGCGGCGATCAAACTACGACCGGCACGAGCTGCTGCTTGCGCGCGCGAAGAAGATTCTGCGAGGCGCGGGTTACGTGGGCATCTTCGAGCAACGCTTCGATATCGCCCTGAACTCGCACATGTGCGGGACGGCTGTGGCGGGATCGGATCCCACGACCAGCGTCCTAGACCCGTGGTGCCGATCGCACGAGATCGCGAACCTCTTCGTCGTCGACTCGTCGTTCTTCCCCTCCAGTGGCGCCCAGAATCCGGCGCTGACGATCGGAGCTCAAGCGTTGCGCGTCGCGGCTGAGGTTGATTGGGCGGCCGCGGGCTAGTTTTGCCACCTGAACGCGTCAGGAAGCGCGGAATGACGAGATGACGGGCGGCACGAGCATGGGGCTTCGCGTAGTGACGGCGAATGTCAATGGAATCCGGGCGACGGCTCGCCGCGGTGGACTTCAGTGGCTCGCCCGCACTCGCGCGGACGCCCTGTGTGTGCAGGAGGTTCGTGCAACCCGAGCACAGGTCGAGGAAGCCTTGGCCGATTCCCCGTTGTCCTCGTGGCACGTGGCGTTGTCCGAAGCACCCGAGAAGGGTCGTGCCGGGGTGGCGGTGCTCACTCCCAGGGAGCCGTTGGCGGTTCGAGACTCGTTCCGACAGCACGCGGTGAACGGTCAGGGCCGCTGGATCGAAGTGGATCTCGACAACGAGGCCGGCCCGGTGACCGTCGCCAGCGTGTATGTGCATTCGGGGGAGGCCGGAACCGTGAAACAGGAGGCCAAGTACGCGTTTCTGGAAGGCATGGATGCTCGATTGCGCGCACTTGCCCGTCGCGCGAGCGGCAACGGCGTCGATGCGTTGGTGTGTGGCGATTTCAACATCGCGCACCACGAGGTGGACATCAAGAACTGGAAGGGAAATCTTAAGAGCGCTGGCTTCTTACCCGAAGAGCGCCGTTATCTCGATCGGTGGTTCGCAGGACCGTGGACTGATCTCGGCCGCTCGTGCGGAGGGCAGGGGCCCGGTCCTTACACGTGGTGGTCGTGGCGTGGGCAGGCATTCGACAACGATGCTGGCTGGCGGATCGACTACCAGGTGGCGACGCCGGGTCTGGCGGCCCGAGCACGTTCAGCGTCAGTGGGGCGCGCGAAGAGTTACGACGCTCGGTGGAGTGACCACGCCGCTCTCACGGTCGACTTCGACTAGCGGCGGGGAGCATCGCCCTCGACCAATCAAGGTTCCGCCCGGCTGATCGCGGGGTAACCCCTGATCGGCCAAGCGGAGAACTCGTGGTCGAGCCGTCGTCTAGAGAGCGCGGGAGAAGATCGCGTCGATCTCGGCGAGATCTGACGGAGTCAGGGCGTTGCGCCGCTCGCGATCCCAGTCGCGGTAGATCTGCTTGCGCTGGGTGGTTGCCTGGTCCTGGCGCATGCCGCCGAGGAGGGAGTGGACGATAGATCCGAGGTGCTTCATGGAGGATCGCTCCTTTTCTGTTGTCGTATCGAGGGTCTCTCGATTAGGTATCGATTATGTCGCAGAATTGTCTCAATCGCCAGGCCAGACCCCCGCTTGTGCCGAAATTCACATGCTCGACCCAAGAGCAGTTCAAATGCTGCGCTGCCAGGGAGGTACGTTTGACCATATACCCCTGGGGGTATTAGAATTTTTGTGCTGATGACACATAAACAGCAAGGATGGACGCATGAATGAGCAGAACGCCGTCCAGGCCGTCATCGTCGATACCCCAGGCTTAGGGGATCGCGGATACATTGTCCACGACGGTCTCCATGCCATGGTCATCGATCCGCAACGCGACACCGATCGCATCGACGAGCTCATCACCGAGCACGGCCTCACGGTTACCCATGTAGCCGAGACGCACATCCATAACGACTACGTGACTGGTGGGTATCACTTGGCCACAGCCCACCATGCGACGTACGTCGTGCCGTCGGGCGTCTACCTGGCATACCTCGGCCAGCCGAACGTCGACATTGTTAGTGATGGCTCCGTCTTCCGCGTGGGTGAACTCGAGGTCGCCGTTGTCCATACTCCCGGCCACACCCCACACCACATCTCTTTCGCCGTGTCCGGCGACGGAAGCGCCGGAGATGGACTCCCTGGAATGGTGTTTACCGGCGGGTCGCTGCTGTATGGCACGGTTGGCCGCCCGGACCTCGTTTCGCCGGAATCGACAACGCAACAGGCGCACGATCAATGGCACTCGGCACACAAACTCGTCGACCAACTCGATGGCCGAACCCGGATCTACCCGACCCATGGCTTCGGCTCGTTCTGCTCCTCGATTCAAGCAACCGGCACGGAGTCCTCACTGGAGCAGGAGCTTCAGACCAACCCAGCCCTGACCCAAACGGAGTCCGACTTCGTGGACATGCTTCTCGCTGGACTCGACGTCTTCCCCGCTTATTACGCCCACATGGGTCCGGCCAACGCGGCGGGTCCAGCTGGCGTCGACCTGTCGGCACCCGAGCCGGCGGAGGCGGCCGAGTTGCGTCGGCGCATCGAGGCCGGGGAGTGGGTCGTGGATCTGCGATCGCGAGCGGTGTTCATGCCTGCGCACGTGCCCGGCTCCATCAACGTCGACCTCAGCGGATCGTTCGTCAACTATCTCGGCTGGATGATTCCGTGGGGAACACCGGTCACACTCATCGGTGACACGAGCGACCAGGTGGCCGCCGCGCAACGCGAAATCGTCCGGATCGGCATCGACCGGCCGGTGCGACAGGCCGTGGGTGATGTGACTTCCTGGATGTCGGAAGGACACGCTCCGGCGTCGATCCGACGGATAGATTTCGCGATGCTCGCGGCAGAGTGGCAGCCCGGCTCGAGCGACATCGTCCTCGATACGCGGCAGATCCTCGAGTGGGAGTCGGCCCACATCAAAGACGCCACCTTCATGCCCTTCTACGACGTGGCCGCACGCATCGACGAGATTCCACGGCAGGGCGCGGTTTACGTCCATTGCGGATCGGGCTACCGAGCAGCCGTTGTCGTCTCGCTGATGCGCAATCTCGGCTGGCAGAACGTTGTCCACGTTGACGACGCCTTCGGCAAGGCAGCGGCCGCAGGGCTGGAAATCGTCAGTGAGGAAGCACCTGAGCGCGAGCCCGGATGGACCTGGACCGCCTCACGGGCCGGCGTGCGCACATTCACACCCGGTGCAGTGCCCGGAGGCGTGAGCGTCTGACTGTGGCGACGACCGATCGGCCTTTTGTGTTCGAAACGTTTCGTTAGATATCACCCGGAGGCACGGAAAAACGTGCGCCTTCGGGTAACTCGCGCCAACTAAAGCCCGGTCGCGCCAAATGTGCCACGATGGGCGAGGTCGCGGTCGTTTCGGTAGTTGTCTCCGCGGTCGATTCGAGCATCGAAGGAGGCCTGGTGAGACAGCGCACGAGTCGTCGCGTGACGTTCTCACCGAAGGTATTCATCCCGCTGACCCACCTGTGCCGAGACCGCTGCGGTTACTGCACGTTCGCGCAATCCCCGCGACACCTCCCGGCCCCATACCTGACCTTGGATCAGGTCGAAGCGATCGCGACCGAAGGTGCACTTGCCGGATGCCACGAAGCTCTGTTCACCCTCGGCGAGTACCCCGAAGATCGTTACCCGCAGGCCGCTGCCTGGCTCGATGAGCACGGATACGCGTCGACGGTGGACCACCTGATCGCTGCCTGTCGACACGTACTCGAGACGACGGGTTTGCTCCCGCACGCGAATGCGGGCGCCCTATCCAAGGATGACCTCGCGCGGCTGCGCACCGTGGCGCCGAGTCAGGGAATGATGATCGAATCCCTCAACCCGAACCTCGCTGCGCACCGAGGAGCCCCCGATAAGGATCCGCCGCGCCGTTTGGCGACGTTGGAGTGGGCCGGGGAGTTGTCCATCCCCTTCACCACAGGGATTTTGGTCGGCTTCGGGGAGTCCCGCGAGGACCGCATCGAGGCTCTCGAAGCGATCGCGTCGAGCCATGGACGTCACGGCCACGTGCAGGAAGTCATCGTTCAGAACTTCGTACCCAAAGACGGGACGGCCATGCGTGATGCGCCCGCGTGCTCGATGGACGATCTCGTCGAAGCGATCCAACTAGCGGCATCGATCCTGCCAGCGGACATTCACGTACAAGCGCCACCGAATCTCGTCGACGACATCGGAGCGCTTCTCGACGCGGGCATCGACGACTTCGGAGGAGTCTCACCCGTGACGGCGGACCACGTGAACCCTGAACGCCCTTGGCCGACTCTGGATGCTCTGGGTGCTGCGACAGCGTCCCGCGGACTCGAGTTGGCGCCGCGGCTCACCATCTACCCGGAGTTCGCGCGCGACGCCCATCGTTGGTTGGACGAAGGTCTGCACTTCGCCGTCCTGGATCGAAGCGACGCGGAGGGTTTGGCCCGAGACGACCCGGGGTCGGTGTTCCCGGAGACCTACGCCGACGCCGTCAACGTCGGAACGGGAGCCGAAGTGGTTCAGATCGGACGCCGGTCCAGCGCGTGGTACTCGGGAGCGGACCGGACACCCACCACGCTCATTCCGCACAACGTTTCCATCGGCGGTGCCGTCCGCGAGGTACTCGACGGTGTCTCCTCAGGGGAGCGGGTCGAAGCCGACCAACTCGCGATCTTGTTCGCGGCCCGCGGTCGCGAAGTGCCGGCGATAGCCGAGCTCGCGGACGAACTAAGGGCGAAGGCCAATGGCGACACGGTCACCTTCGTTCGTAACCGCAACATCAACTACACAAATGTCTGCACATACAAGTGCACCTTCTGTGGTTTCTCCAAGGGTCCGCTGTCGTTGAACCTTCGTGGACGCCCGTACCTTCTCGATGATGAGGAAATCGTTGCTCGAGTTGTGGAGGCAGCGTCCCGCGGAGCAACCGAGGTGTGTCTCCAAGGCGGAATTCACCCAGACTTCGACGGCGACTACTACGTGCGTGTCACGAAGTTGGTGAAGGAAGCCGTCCCGACCATGCACGTGCACGGCTTCACGGCGCTCGAAGTTCTGGAGGGTTCGCGCCGACTCGGTGAGCCCCTCGAGTCCTACCTCACTCGGATGAAAGAAGCAGGACTGGCATCGCTGCCCGGGACTGCAGCTGAGATCTTGCACGACGACGTACGGGCGATCTTGTGTCCGGACAAGGTGACGACGGACGAGTGGTTGATGGTCCACGAAACGGCGCATTCCCTCGGCTTGCGGTCGAACGTCACGATCATGTTTGGAAGCGTCGAGCACCCCGAACACTGGATTGCCCACATCCTGGCAACGCGAAATCTCAACGACCGCACGGGTGGTTTCACCGAGTTCATCCCCCTTCCGTTCGTGCACATGGCCTCGCCGGTTTACTTGAAGCGCGCAGCCCGTCGGGGGCCGACGTGGAGGGAAGTTGTCTTGATGCACGCCATAGGTCGGATTGCCTACCGCGGCTCCATCGACAACGTGCAGGCCTCCTGGGTCAAGTTGGGTATCCCTGGAGTGCTGCAGTTGCTGCAGGGGGGAGTCAACGACGTCGGTGGCACCTTGATGGATGAGAACATTTCACGTGCCGCAGGCGCTACTCATGGGCAAGGGCTTGACCCAGACGACCTCCGCGAGCCACTGCAGCACGTCGGTCGTCGTTTGATCGAACGCACTACGTTGTACAAACCCACACTCGATGTTCAGGAGGTTGCGGGATGAAGATCCGCTCGATCCACACAGGAATTCACGAAACCCACCGGGAGGCCGGCGCGGACATCAGCCCCGCGACGGTGGTGGCAACCACTGCCGTCGTTGTCGAGAATCCGCACGCCGGGCGGGGTCGCGTCGATGACCTCGACGAACTCGAAGCGCTCGGGGCGGAATCCGCGCAACTCTTGATCGACAAATGCATCGCCGCATTGCAGTCGGTGGGTCTCACCGGAGCCGACGTGCGTGGCTACGGCAAGGGCGCCATCGTCGGTGTGGACGGCGACAGAGAACACAGTGCCGCCATCTTGCACCCGCGTTTCGGAGCGCCGGTGCGGGCAGCTATCGGGGGAGGAGCTGACATCATCCCCGGCACGAAGAAGTTGGGCGGCCCCGGCGCGCCCATCACTATGCCCATCGGGAACAAGGACGACCGATGGGTGTTCGACGACATGGACGCTGTCGACATCGCCATCCCCGATGCGCCCCACGCGGACGAGATCGTCATCGCTCTGGCATTGTCCTG
>MDTC01145681.1_pt1 | contig 10760 bp, 10 predicted proteins | sample 811181 | NCBI WGS metagenome assembly MDTC01 (sample SAMN05326644, study PRJNA326480) | marine metagenome | isolation source: seawater | place: Pacific Ocean: North | collected 2011 | reverse complement strand
GAATCATCATTTAAAGTACCAAGTGAAGATTCATTGAACCAGCTATCAAAAGAAACATTAAAATCTTCAAGATCATTTTTAATCGATTCTATTATGCTATCAAGAGAAAATGACTTAACAGAATTCCATATTAAATCATCTAAATTTTTAAGTTTAATTATTATGCTGTCTATTTCTTCCTCTGGGTCTGATGGTAAATCTTTGATAATAGACTCAACATCATCATATTTAATTTTATTGTTAGATGTAAATTCTTCACTAATAGAGTCTATATAATTACCTTTATATCCATTTTGTGGAAAGAAATTGCTAAGTTTTTTTTGAACTGCTCTTAAGATTACACTGGCAGTTAAAATATCGATCTGTCTACCAGCGTCGTTTATATAGTACTCTTTTTCTACAGTGGATCCAGTGGCTTTCAATATTCTTCCAATTGCATCTCCATATGCAGCACCTCTTCCGTGGCCAACATGAAGAGGTCCTGTTGGATTAGCAGACACAAACTCAATTTGAACCTTTTTCCCATCTCCAATATTTGATTCTCCAAAGCTACCTCTTTCTTTAATAATGTTATGAAGAACTGATGCAAACTCTTTCTTATGAAGAGTTATATTTATAAATCCAGGTCCAGCTATTTGAATATTTTTAAAAATATTTAATTCATCTAAAGTATTTTTAAGTTTTTCTGATAATTCTCTAGGATTAAGCTTAAGAATGCTGGCAGCAACCATACATACGTTTGTAGTTACATGGCCTTTATCTAAATCATCAGAAATAGAGGTCGAAGACTTGTTAAGAATAATTCGAACAGACTCTTTGTCGATACTTTCAATAGAAGTAATAAAGAGCTCTATTTTCTTATTTATAATTTCAATCAAGACTTTGCTCTCCCAACATAAGTCATATCTCTTGTATCTACCTTTATTAATTCGCCCTCATTAACAAATAATGGGACTTGGATTTCAACATCAGTTTGAAGAGTTGCATTTTTAGTTGCTCCTGAAACAGTGTCTCCTTTAACACCTGGTTCTGCGTTGATAATTTTTAGCTCAACAACGACAGGTGGGTTGACAGAAATTGGCACGTCATTCCAAAGGATTATTTCACAAATTTCTTGACCAACTAACCATTTTTTTGCGTCTCCCATTTGTTCTGAGCTTACTTCAATTTGGTCAAAAGTAACTTTATTCATAAAATGCCATGAATTATTATCATGATAAAGAAATTCCATTTCTGAATGATTAACATCTGCTGCTTCAGCACTCTCTCCAGATTTAAATGTTTTATCGTTTGTATTCCCAGTTAAAAGATTTTTATATTTAACTCTCATAACTGCCTGTCCTTTTCCAGGTTTATGAAATTCATGTTCAACTATAGAACATGGGGCATTATCAATGATTAATTTAGTACCATTTTTAAATTGGTTTGTTGAAATTTTCATAATAAATATATTTTTATGTTATTTTAATAGCGAGGTATCCAAATGAAAAATTTTTTATATTTAACTTTAATATCCGTAATTGTAACTTCTTGTGCCCCAGGTGGCGAACAAAGCATTGAAACTGAAGATTTAGAAGGTTTTCTAGCTATGGTTGAAGAAGAAAATAAAAAGGATGGCCCGGTAATTTATTCAGCATCTTGGATAAGTTCAAACTTTATTACTTATGACTCTCAAAAAGTAATCGCAGACTATGGAACAAGATATACATTAAAATCCTTAGAACGCTCAAGACAAGCTTCTACTTTTGATAACTTAAAAACAACACCGGAAAATGAGAGAATGTTAGAAATTCTTAAAAGTTCTTTTGTCATGCCGCCCCCCTTAGATGAAAGTCTTGCTTCAGAATTATCAGAGATATCCACCGGATTAGAAGCTATGTATGGCGCTGGTGAGCATTGTTACGAAGATGGTTCTTGTTATGACTTGGAAGCATTTGAGTCCATCATCGATAACTCAAGGAATCCTGAAGAACTTTTAAAGGCATGGAACGGTTGGCATGAGATTGGTAAACCCATGAAGCCTATGTATATGCGTATGGTTGAAATTGGGAACAAAGGCTCTAAAGATCTTGGATACGATGGATTAAGCGACTTATGGTTTAGTAAATATGATATGCCAGCAGAAGATTTTTTATATGAGACCGATAGAGTATGGGAGGAAGTTAAGCCTTTATATGACGCACTACATTGTCATGTGAGAGCTAAATTAAATGAGCATTATGGTGATGAGGTTGTTCCCGATTCAGGAACATTGCCTGTGCACTTGTTGGGTAATATGTGGGGCCAATCCTGGTCAAATATATATGACCTAGTCTATACAGAACAATCTAAATCTAATTCTGTTGACGTAACAAAAATTATTCAAGATAAAGAAATTAATGAAATAGAAATGGTTGAATATGCTGAAGACTTTTTTATTTCGATTGGCTTTGAACCTTTACCAAAAACATTTTGGGAAAGATCGTTATTTGTAAAACCAAGAGATAGGTCTGTAGTTTGTCATGCTTCAGCTTGGAATTTAGATCCTGCTAATAATGACCTAAGAATAAAAATGTGTATTCAAAGAAATGAAGAAGATTTCATTACTATTCATCATGAACTGGGACATATTTTTTATTATCAAGCATATAATCATTTACCAACCCTTTTTCAGGGAGGCGCCAATGATGGCTTCCATGAAGCATTTGGCGATCTTCTAACTTTGTCTATAACTCCAGACTATTTGACTCAAATCGATTTTATATCTGAAGAGGAGGCTAGTCTTGCAAAAGAAGATCCAATCGGTCTTTTAATGAAACAAGCATTAGAAGGAATTGTTGTAGTTCCATGGGCATTAATGTTAGATAAATGGAGATCAGGCGTTTTTAATGGTGATATAAAAGAAGATGAGTTGAATTCATCATGGTGGGAGTTAAGAAAAGAATATCAAGGCATAAGTACAAGTGAAGAAAGGTCAGAAGAATACTTTGATCCTGGTGCAAAATATCACATACCAGGCAATACCCCATATACAAGATATTACCTGGCAAGAATAATGCAATATCAATTTCATGAAGCATTATGTAATGAAGCAAATTTTGATGGACCGCTGCATGAATGTTCAATATATGGAAATAAGGATGCAGGAGAAAAAATAATCTCTACTATGGCAATGGGTCAGAGCATGCCATGGCAAGATGCTTTTGAAAATCTTACTGGCTCAAGAAAATTAAGCGGAAAATCAATTTTAAACTATTACGCACCTCTTAAAGATTGGTTAGATGAGCAAAATGAAGGAAGAACTTGTGGGTGGAACTAAATATGAAAATAGTAATTAACTTATTAATATCACTTTTCGCTTTTGCTATAGCAATTTCAATCGCTTACGCGACTGGAATTGAATTAGTATTTCGGGCAGTTTTTTTAGCTTTTGCAATTCAATGGATTGCATTTATACCAGCGTATATTTTTCAAACAGAAAAATTCTATGATCTTACTGGGAGCCTTACTTATTTATCCGTCGTTTGGTATTCATTGACATATTCTTCTGAATATTTTGCAAATCTTAATTTAGCAAATCTTTTAATAGTCATTCTTATAACATTTTGGGCACTAAGACTCGGTTCCTTTTTATTTATGAGAATTCACAAAGATGGAGAAGATAAAAGATTCCGAACTATAAAGCCATCACCATCACAATTCTTTATGACATGGACTCTTCAAGGTTTATGGGTTTCACTTTGTTCAATGTGCGCGTTAACAGCTATTTCAACAGAAACAGGATTAATAATTAATGCTTTACTCTATATTGGACTAATTTTATTTGTTACTGGTTTTTTAATAGAAATTATTGCAGATAAACAAAAATCAAAATTTAGAGCAATTCCAGAAAATAAAGATAAATTTATAACATCAGGTCTTTGGGCTAGATCAAGACATCCTAATTATTTTGGAGAGATTGTTTTGTGGTCTGGTATAGCAGTTATGTCATTTTCTTCATTAGAGGGGCTTCAATACTTAACACTAATATCTCCTATTTTTACATATTTATTGCTTGTTTATGTAAGTGGGGTAAGAATGCTTGAAGCTCGCGGGGATATTAAGTGGAGCAATAATGAAGATTACAAAAACTATAAAGAAAATACTCCAGTCTTGCTATTAAAGCTCACAAAATAAATAAGATTTAAAAATTTTTATAAAAAATATACAATAATTGATAGAAAACTAGCTTTTTTATTTAAAAAAATGTGTGAAAAAAAAGCTTTAAAATATTTTATTTATTAAGCTGAGGCTGTTAACATTATCAGACTTTAGGGAGTACATATAATGCTTAAATTAATAAAAGGCATCTCATTGCCTGCACTTTTTTGCTTGAGTGCATTTGTTACCGCAAATGAAATTGAAGTAAACATGGAAAACGTTTTGGAGGTGGGTAGAAATAATCAAACACTATCTGCAAATTCACAAAACAAGATTGATCAAACTGAGAGACAAACAGATAAGATTATAAGTGAGTTCAAGGTTGTCTCAAAACAAGTTGAGGGTCTAAAACTCTATAACGAACAAAAAAGAATTCAGATACAGGCTCAGTTAGATCTTATTGAAAAGCTTAAATTTCAAAGGGATGAAGTTGAAGACAGACAACAGCAAATCCCTCTTCTTACAACAGAAATGTTAAATGGCCTTGAGATATTTATATCGCTTGATAATCCTTTTAGATTAGAAGAAAGGAGAACAAGAATTGACCTTGTTAGATCTACATTTGGGAAGCCAAAGATTTCAGCATCTGAACAACTAAGACAAGTTCTTGAGGCATACAATATAGAGGCTGAGTATGGTCGAAAAATTGATACCTATGAAGATGAACTTTCAGATGGAACTGTTGTAAATATTTTAGTAATTGGAAGAATAGGGATGTTTTATCAAACTAAAGATGAAAGAACTAGTGGAAGATGGAATAACGAGAAGGATCCTGAAACTGGTGAGGCGGTTGGCTGGGAGGAACTATCCTCAAGTTACAGGAAGCCAATAAGAGATGCAATTAGAATAGCTAAGAAATTGGCACCAACTGATATGTTACTAATGCCAGTTGTAAAAGAGCAGTTAGCTAAAGGAGATGCATAATGAAAAACTATTTATCAATATTATTTATATTATCGTTATCTTTTAACAGCTTTGTATTTGCTCAAGAATCTGAAGAAGAGGCTAGCGAAGTCACAACAGTTGAAGCTCTTCTTGCTCTTGTAAAGCAAGGAAGAACAAAAGAGCAAACTGAAAATACAAAGCGAGAAGCAAGGTTTATGGCTAACAAAAATAAACAAGCTCAAATGCTCGCTGAAGAAAAAGCAGAGTTAAAGAGACAAGAAGATGAAGCTGACAGACTCGAAGCGATATATAAGAAAAATGAAGAAGAGGTTAGAATTGCAGAAGAAGCTTATCAAAAAGAGCTTGGTTCTTTAGTCGAAATATTTGGCCATCTTCAAAGCTCAGCTGGTGAAGCAGCTGTTCAATTTTCTGGTTCATTAACAAGTGCACAATATGGCCCAGAGAGAGTAACGTTTTTAAATGAGTTAACTGGCAAAATGTCAGAAACAACTGAATTACCAACTATGGAAGAAATAAGAAAACTTTGGGGCTTGCTGACTGAAGAAATAGCAGCAAGTGGGCAAGTAGTTTCTTATGAAGCTGTTGTTGTTGATGTTGATGGAGCATCATCTACATGTAATGTTACTAGAGCTGGATTATTTAATGCTGTCTGTGACGGGAAATACTTAGAGTATGTAGCAGCTTCAGGCAAATATGCATTTTTACCAAGACAGCCAGCTGGACGTTATACAAAAACAGCTCGAAATATTGAAAAAGCTGAAGTTGGCGAACAGGTAAAATTTGGAATAGATCCAACTGGACCAACAGGTGGGAGTTTGCTAGCTAATTTAATACAAACTCCTTCTTTAGCAGAAAGAGCTGCTCAAGGTAGAGAGGTTGGTTATGCAATTATATTTGTCGGTATAATTGGTATCGCATTAGCATTTTGGAAACTTTATAGTCTATATAGGTTAGGCAGAGCTGTAAGAGCTCAGGCAAGCTCAAAAGCACTTGACGTGAGAAATCCATTAGGCAGAGTTTTAAAAGTTGGCGAAGATAACTTTAAAAAAGATATCGATACGTTAGAGCTAAAACTAGCTGAAGCAATTATGGCTGAAAGACCATCAATTGAGAGAGGAATTAGTGCTGTTAGAATTATTTCAGTAGTAGCGCCTTTGGCAGGTTTACTTGGAACAGTTACAGGTATGATTGTGACTTTCCAAATGATTACATTGTATGGAACTGGAGATCCTAAATTGATGGCTGGTGGTATCTCACAAGCTCTTGTGACAACTGTGCTAGGTTTATTGGTTGCGATACCTACAACATTATTGCATTCATTTACTGCATCATCTGCTAAAGGAATTATTAGTGTTCTTGAGGAACAAAGTACTGGTATCCTTGCTGAGCGTGCTGAGGGAAGTTAGTAACTAACTATGTGGTTTGCAATTACTGAAGCTTTCTCTTCCATAAGAGATTTTATGGAAGCTGGTGGAAGTGTGCTTTGGTTAATTGCTATATTAGTATTTTTTATGTGGGCTATGATCTTTGAAAGAATATGGTATTTTTCTCACGGTCATGAGTTTTACGTTCAAGATCTTTCAAGCAAATGGAACAGTAGATCTGATAAGACTTCTTGGCATGCTTTACAGATTCGTGAAAAGATATTATCACAAGCCAAAGTTGCAATTAATCGAAACCTTACGATCATCCAGACTTGTGTAGTTTTGGCACCTTTATTTGGGCTTCTAGGAACAGTAACAGGAATGATAGAGGTGTTCCAAGTTATGGCTTTTAATGGAGGCGGAGATGCTAGGTCAATGGCAGGTGGAGTTTCAAAAGCAACGCTTCCAACAATGGCAGGAATGGTTGTGGCTCTTTCAGGCGTATTTGCTAGCATTTATCTGAATAGCGCATCAGACAGACATACAAACGATTTAAGAGAATTAATAAAAAGAGAATTATAGGAGTAACTAGATGAGAAGAAATGCTATAAGCACAGCTGTAAAAGACGAAGAGAGTGAAATAAATTTAACTCCAATGCTTGATGTTGTATTCATCATGCTAATTTTCTTTATTGTAACCGCAAACTTTATTAAGGAGCCTGGCCTTGAAATTAATCGACCAGACTCTGATACAGCAGAAACACAAGAAAATGCTGCAATTCTTATTGCCGTTGGACCTACTGGAGAGGTATGGATGGATGGAAGAAGAATAGATGTAAGACAAGTTAAAGCCAATGTGGTTAAGATGCTAGCAGATAATCCTAAAGGATCTGTAGTTATCCAAGCTGATGAAAAAGCTGTTGCAGATACTATTATTAAAGTGATGGATGGAGCAAGAGAGGCTGGAGTGTCAGCAATATCTTTAGCATCAGAACCAAAATAATTTATGAATCAAGTTTTTGCGGCAATTAATATCCTTACTAAACCAGTTCATGCTGTTTACGTAAAGGCATTCAATGCTAATAGGTATGCTGCAGGAATAGGCTTTTCTTCTTTAATAACATTATCGCTATTTTTTGTAATGGTTATTTTAATATCACTTGGTGACAGTGGCATGAAAGAGGACACCTCAGTAAAACTTGCTGATGTCGTAATGCCTGAAAGACAAATAGATACATTTATCACAGAGGTTGATAAACCAGAAAAACCTGATGAGCAGCCTGAGGATATTGCACAACCTGAGTTAGATCTAGCCCCTTTAACAGGATTAGATGTGTCAATAGCAAAACCCAAGGCTAACTTCAAAGCAGGAGGATCTTTTTTTAAAGATGGCTCATATATACCACTATTTAAGGTAGTTCCAATATATCCAAGAAGGGCTCAAGAAAGAGGAACTATGGGTTATGCCTTAGTTGAATTTACAATAACTGATACAGGAAGTGTTGAAGATGCAGTTGCAATCGAGGGATATTGTTCCAATAGCGATCCAAATGATCCTTCCACTGAATTTAGACCTTGTACTATGTTTAATAGCGCCTCAGCCAGAGCTGCATTAAAATTAAAATACAAGCCTAAAATTGTAGATGGCAAAGCAGTTCCAGTTGAGGGAGTGCTTCACAGATTTACTTATGTTCTTGATGAGAGTTAAAAAATTATGAATAAAAAATTTTCAATATATTTATTTTCTATTTTAGCAATTCTTTTTGTTGTAACCCCAGTTACAATTGAAGCTCAGTCACAAGCAAACAAAAAACCAATAAAATATAAAAAATCTAGAGTTCTCCAAAGCAAAACAGCTAAAGTCATGGCAGAGGTTTATGAAGCCCTTGAAGTGGTTGATGAAAAAGGAGAACCAGCTCCTGATATGGAAGTTGTGTTAAGAAACCTTAACCAGCTCTTAGAAAACAAGGATAATTTGAAAAGTTATGACAGATCAGTTATGTGGAATGCATGGGCATTCGTCTATTTTAGTGATGGAAATTATCCCAAAGCTATGGACGCTTATGCCAGGCTAATTGATGAGCCAGAAGTAACAATTGGCTTAAGAGTTGGTGCTTTACTTTCACTTGCTCAGTTAAATTTACTTGAAGAAAATTATGAGAAAGGAATTGAGCTTATACTCCAATGGATGAGTGAAGTAGAAACAATTACAGCTCAATCTTATTCTCTTTTAGGACAAGCTTATTACCAAACTGGTGATTTTAAGAAAGCTCTTTCATCTATGGAGACTGCAGTTACTATGGCAGAAGAAGAAGGTTATAAGCCAAGAGAAAATTGGTATGTAATTATGGCCGCATGCATTGGAGAGATGAAAAAAGAGATCGGTGAAAAAGAATCTTTACTTAGGCAAATAGATATATATGAGATATTAGTTAATTACTATCCTAAGAAACAATACTTTATTCAACTTGGTGGTTCATATGGACAACTAGGTAGAGAAAAAGAATATATGATAGTGTTGAAGGCAGCCTATCAAAAAGATCTTCTTAACAGAGAATCCGAATACCTTGCGTTGACTCAATTACTTCTTTTAAATCAAAATCCATATTGGGCTGCAGAAGTTTTTGAACACGGGCAAAAGAAGATGATTACCATCGTTGATGAAAAAACTGAAGAAGAAAAAATTGTTCCAGTAATCAAAGATACTGAAAAGAATTTAAAACTCTTGGCTGATGCGTGGAGAATGGCTCAGGAAATCGATAAAGCAATTCCTGTTCTTGAAAAAGCAGCTAAGATGTCAAAAACTGGAGAGGCTTATGTTCTGCTTGGCAATCTATACTTATCAGAAGATAAGTTAGAACAAGCAGCTGACGCAATCTTAAAAGGTTTAGAAAAAGGTAAAATTAAAAAATTATCTCCTGTCTACTTAACATTAGGTCAGGTTTATTTTGAACTTCAAAAATTTGATGATGCAAAGAAAAATTTTGGAATTGCTGCAAGAGATAAAGATGAGAAAATACAGAAGCAAGCAACTAATTGGATTAGGTTTACTGAGAATGAAGAGATTAGAATTAAAAATCTAGCTTTGAGAAGAGATTATATCCAAATGAACTCTACTTAAGCCTAAGCCTTTCGTACGTCGAAACTTTAAAGTCATAATCATTGTCTGCATCTTTTAAAAAATTCTTTGAATCTTTTTCTACCCAATTAGATAAGTCTATTTCTGGATAAAAAACATCACCTTCAATCTCGCAATTTACCTTTGTGAGCACCAATTTATTTGTTATTGGAAGAGTGTCTCTAAATAAAAAACCTCCTCCAATAATAACTACTTCGTCTAGACTATTTTCTTCACAATAATCTCTAGCATTCTTAATTGCACTTTCTGTACTGTCGAAAACAAATGCACCTGCAATGCGATTAATAGTTTGTGAAACTACATAATTTAACCTATTAGGCAAAGGCCTTCCAATGGATTCATATGTTTTTCTGCCCATGACAATAACCTTATTTGTTGTATATTCCTTAAAGTGAGACAAGTCAGTTTTAAGATTCCATGGAAGGTTATTATCAACACCAATAACATTATTATTTGACAATGCAACAACGTGTGAAATTATCATTATCTATACCGCCATTTTTGCTTTTATAGTTGGATGTGGATCATATCCATCTAAAATAAAATCATTAATAGAACATCCATTTAAATCATCAAGAGAATTAAGCTTTGGAATAATTAGCTTTGGTAATGTTTTTGGATTCCTTGAAATCTGTTCCTTAACTTGATCTATGGAATTTTTATATATATGCGCATCTCCAAAAGAGTGTATGAATCTTTTTGGCTTAAGATCTAGTATTTCTGCAATTATTGATAATAAGAGAGCATAGCTAGCTATATTAAATGGTACTCCAAGAAACATATCAGCACTTCTTTGATACATATGACAACTTATATAATTTTTATTTATGTAGAATTGAGACATTACATGGCAAGGCGGTAAAGCCATTTTATCTATTTCACCAACATTCCATGCTGACAATATATGTCTTCTGCTATCAGGATTATTCTTTAACCCATTAATTAACTCTTTAATTTGATCTTTGCCGGACCAGTTTCTCCACTGAACACCATAAACAGGACCAAGAAGCTTTTTTAAGTCATTATTTTCATAACCCAGATCTTTTCCCTGTTTATCTGCATTATCAGTCCAAATTGTTGAATATTTATCTAGATCTGTAAGTTCAGATCTATCTTTATTGAATCTTATTTCAGCTAACCTTCTTTCATCTTCTGATCCCTCAAGGAACCAT
>MDTC01142861.1_pt1 | contig 10760 bp, 8 predicted proteins | sample 811181 | NCBI WGS metagenome assembly MDTC01 (sample SAMN05326644, study PRJNA326480) | marine metagenome | isolation source: seawater | place: Pacific Ocean: North | collected 2011 | reverse complement strand
TTTATGGTAATGATTATCCTACATCTGATGGAACCTGTATCAGGGATTATGTTCATGTAACAGATCTTGCTCAAGCTCACTTATTGAGTCTTAAGCATATGCAAAAAAATAAAGGATTTTCAGCGTTCAATTTGGGCAATGGTGACGGGTTTTCTGTTCTTGAGGTGATTAAGGGTTGTGAGTGTATCGCTAATAATGAAATCCACTACCAGCTTGATGGACGACGTGAAGGAGATCCTGCAGTGCTGGTTGCAGATAACGAGCTTGGTTTGGGTGAGCTCAACTGGAATCCTAAGTATAGTGATATCAATGATATTATTAAGAGCGCTTGGTTTTGGCACAGCAGTGAAAAATGTTAATTAATATAGGTAGCAACAATGATTAAAGCAGTGGTGATGGCTGGTGGTTTAGGTACTAGGCTCTGGCCTTTGTCAAGAGCGGGGCATCCAAAGCAGTTTTTGACACTAAATGGTGAAGATAGCATGCTTCAGGCGACGATGAAGCGATTAAAGAAGCTCGATATCTCGTCTTCAGTTACGATATGCAACGAAGAGCACAGGTTCTTTGTTGCAGAGCAACTTCGAGAAATTAATATGTTGGGTTCTATTATTTTAGAGCCTATAGGAAGAAACACTGCTCCGGCAATTGCTCTCGCGGCACTAACATCTGTTGATGACCCGATACTTTTGATATTAGCTGCAGATCACGTAATTCAGGACGAGCTTGCTTTTACAAAAGCTGTCAGTGAAGCTCTTCCATTAGCAGAAGCCGGAAAATTAGTGACTTTTGGGATAGTTCCTAGCGAACCCCACACGGGTTACGGGTATATTAAAAAAGGAAGTGAGACTGGAGCAGGTTTTGTGGTAAATGAATTTGTTGAGAAGCCCTCTAGTAAGCTTGCAAAAGAATATTTATTATCTGGAGACTATTTATGGAATAGTGGCATGTTTCTTTTTAAGGCTAGTCGGTATCTTGATGAGTTAAAGAAATTCAGACCAGATATTTTTGAAGCGTGTAAAGCAGCAACTGATGAAATAAAAGCTGATTTAGATTTTTTAAGAATAAATAAAGCGGAATTTATTTCATGTCCAGCCGACTCGATTGATTATGCTGTAATGGAAAAAACAGCCGATGCCGTGGTATTCCCAATAGATGCTGGTTGGAGTGATATTGGATCGTGGTCATCACTTTGGGATATAAGTGAAAAGGATATTAATGGCAATGTTAGTCTTGGAGATGTGATAACACATAAAACCAAGAATTCCTTAGTCAGGACTGATGGACAGTTGATTACCACTATTGGTGTTAATGATTTGGTTATCATTTCCACAAAAGATGCCGTGTTGGTTGCACATAAAGACAGTGTTCAAGATACAAAAGCCGTCGTTGAACAGTTAAAGCATGATGATCGAGGTGAATGGGAATTAAACCGTGAGGTCTACCGACCTTGGGGGAAGTATGATTCGATTGATAGTAATGATGGATATCAGGTAAAAAGGTTAACCGTAAATCCAGGTGCTAAGTTGAGTGTGCAAATGCACTATCATCGATCTGAGCATTGGGTTGTAGTGACGGGTCGAGCAAGAGTACATTATGGAGATAAATCGCATGATCTGAGCGTTAATGAATCTACATATCATGGCAAAGAGGTTGTTCATGCTTTAGAAAACCCTGGTGATATACCTTTGGAGTTAATCGAAGTGCAGGTTGGAAGTTATTTGGGTGAGGATGATATTGTTCGGTACAAAGATAACTACGGTCGAGTTACCGAATAAAATCCATAATTCAGCTATAAAATAAAGGAAGTTTAGAATGAAGAAAAAAGCATTAATTACTGGCGTGACTGGGCAGGACGGCTCTTACTTGGCGGAATTTCTCTTAGAAAAGGGGTACGAGGTTCATGGTATTAAGCGTCGATCTTCTTCCCTAAATACACAGCGGGTTGATCATATATATGAAGATCCCCATACTAGTAAGCAAAATTTTGTTCTTCACTATGGTGATCTTACTGACTCGTCCAACCTTACTCGGATTTTATCGGAAGTTGAGCCAGATGAAGTTTATAACCTTGGTGCTCAGTCTCATGTAGCGGTAAGCTTTGAAGCTCCTGAATACACGGCTGATGTAGATGCTATGGGTACCCTTCGTTTATTGGAGGCGATTCGATTTTTGGGCTTGGAGGGGAAAACTAAGTTTTACCAAGCCTCCACCTCAGAGCTATATGGATTAGTGCAAGAGACGCCTCAAAAAGAGACCACCCCATTTTATCCCAGATCTCCTTACGCAGCAGCAAAGCTTTATGCATATTGGATTACGGTTAATTACCGTGAGTCTTACGGCATGTATGCATGTAATGGAATTTTATTTAATCATGAATCACCTCGTCGAGGGGAAACTTTTGTCACTAGAAAAATTACTCGTGGCCTGAGTAATATCGCGCAGGGATTAGAGCATTGTCTATATATGGGTAATCTGGACGCGCTTCGCGATTGGGGTCATGCAAAAGACTATGTCAGAATGCAGTGGATGATGCTTCAGCAGGATACCCCTGAAGATTTTGTCATAGCTACAGGTGTACAGTATTCGGTGCGCCAGTTTATAAAATGGTCAGCTGCTGAGTTAGGAATAGAGCTTGATTTTAAGGGTATGGGTGAGGCCGAGCAAGCGGTTGTGACTAAAATATCAGGCGATGATGCCTCTGCGATTAAAGTTGGGGATGTGATTATCAAAGTTGATCCTAGGTATTTCAGACCAGCAGAGGTTGAAACTTTGCTCGGCGACCCCTCAAATGCAAAAAATAAACTTGGTTGGGTACCAGAAATAACCGTTCAAGATATGTGTTCTGAGATGGTCAAAAATGATCTACAAGAGGCAAAGCGTATCAAGCTCCTTAAAGAACATGGATACGACATTTCTCTTCAATTAGAGGTATAAAGAAAGTGAAAAAAATATTTGTGGCTGGCCATAACGGTATGGTTGGTTCGGCTATTTGTCGCGAATTAGATAAACAAAATGTTTGCGTTAACACTGTTTCAAAGGATGAAGTGAACCTTTTAAATCAAGCACAAGTAGAGGATTTTTTTTCTTCGAATAAGTTTGACCAAGTCTATTTAGCGGCGGCTAGAGTTGGTGGAATTTATGCTAACAATACCTTTCCAGCAGAGTTCATTTACGAAAATTTAATGATACAGAGCAATGTGATAAATTCTGCCTATAGATATGGCGTGGAAAAACTATTATTTCTTGGTTCATCATGTATTTATCCAAAACTTGCAAATCAGCCAATGACTGAATCTTCGCTACTAAGTGGTGCGTTGGAGCCAACTAATGAGCCTTATGCTATTGCAAAAATAGCTGGGATCAAATTGTGTGAAAGTTACAATAGACAATATGGAGTTGACTTCAGGAGTGTTATGCCGACGAATTTATATGGGCCTGGAGATAATTATCATGCGGAAAATAGTCATGTGATACCCGCATTGATAAGGCGATTCCATGAAGCTAAGATAAATAAACTGAAGGAAGTGAGAGTTTGGGGTACAGGCCGAGTATTAAGGGAGTTTCTCCATGTTGATGATATGGCGAAAGCATCAGTTCACGTTATGAATATAGAGAATGAAGTTTATCAGGCGCATACCAAACCTATGCAGTCACATTTAAATGTAGGGTCAGGCATAGATTGCAGTATTAAAGAATTAGCAAGAAATATAGCCACCGTAGTAGATTTTGACGATGCTATTACATGGGATTTTGATAAGCCCGACGGGGCGCCAAGAAAATTAATGGATAGCTCATTGCTGCTTTCCCTTGGTTGGCGGCCAAAATACGGGCTGCTGGAAGGATTGGCAGATACTTATGAGCATTTCAAACTCAACCTAACAAAAAATCTATAATTTTAGTTTATTTGTGAAAAGCGGCCATTCAAGTGATGTATAGTTATATTGAGAGATGGCAGCGTTATTTTGTTGCTGGAATTTTGGTAATTGTTTTGTGTATGACATTTACAAATATTCCTTTACCTCTTGCTATAATCTTTGGCAATTGGGCTGCAGGACTTTATATTGAGCAAGGTATTTCGGCTTTTTTGTTAGTGTTGCAAGTCTATTGTTTATTCAAAAGAAAGCATTCACGCTATGTTTATTTATTTCTTGCAATAGTTTTCTGGCAAATAGCAATCTATTTAGCCAAAGGGTATGGGATTAGGTACGTTTTCCAAGCATTTTCTCACTACGGCATATTTATTATCTACCTCGCCTGGTTTGAAAAAGGTGGATGGACCCGGCGAGGAATAATAAAGGTTTTTTTGGCTGCGGTATCAGTTAATTTTCTTTTTGTAATTTTAGAGTTCTTGAATGTAACTTCTCAGCTTGTTGATAAATATACTATCTACGGGGACCTTAATACCCAAAATGGATATCGTTACACAGGGCTATTTATTGCGCCTGGGTTGCTTGGTTTTTTTAGTACATTTATGGCCATATATGGCGCAGCAGATTACAAGATAAATCGTGATTATTTAGGTTTACTAGTTTGTATTATAGCTATATTTTTGGGAGTCGCCTCTGGTAATCGTTCCTTTATTCTTGCTGCGATATTTGGGCTTTTGACTGTTTATGTATGGCGACCAAGGTTTCCAAATTATAAAAAGACCAAAAGAATATATTCAACAACCATGATAGTTCTTGCCATTTCACTTATCATGACTCCTTTGTTTGTTTATCAGGATGAGTTGCAATTCATTCTAGATAGATTTCTGTGGGAAACACTGCTCACCGATATTATGTATCGAACTCAGGGCTCAGCAGGATTTCTGCCCGTGCTAGAGTCCCTTGGCACCATGAGCTCGATTTTTGGTACAACCTCAATTGACCCAGATTTTGGTCATAATCGAGTACTGCTTGACGGCGCATCTTATAGCTTGAGCAATAGCTATGCTGCCTTGTTAGCGACTAAAGGGTGGCTATTTGGAGGAGCTTATCTGATGCTTTTTATTGGGGCTCTTATAAAATATCGTAGTTTTAGCAAGTCTTGTATTTATAGTGAGTTAAGTATAATTGGAAGTTCAATCTATTTTGGAATGCTTGCCGCTTCAATCTTTCTTCTTTTTGATAATTTGATTGAGGGGATTATGATGCAAGCGATAGTTATGTTAGCTTATAGCCGCATGTGGCGGCAGAATCAACAAGGCCTCTAATCACAATTATTATTTTTGAAATGATTTACAGTAATTTTTTGCTAATAAAAAAGAGTGTGTAATACGTGAATATATGTGTTGTCGGCAGTGGTATGGGTGGTTCCATAGTAGTTAACGAGCTAGCAAAAAATCCCATTTTTAATATATCAGTAGTTGACTGCGATTATATTAACGAATCCTTTAGCAACTCCATTAATCTTGACAAACATCAAGATGACAAGCTAGCGGGTGAGGTGACTACAGGCTATGGTTACGGGGGTACGACCAATCTATGGCACGGTGTATTAACGACCCTAGATAAAGAAGATTGGTCTCAAATTAACAAAATATGTGGGCGGAACATTGGTGAGGAATGGATAGAGTCTGCAAAAAATTTGGATCATTACTTTAAGTATATAGATTTAGAAAGGATGAATCTTCCTGCATCTCTCGAGACCATTAAATCGTTTTTAAACACAGACACATTGATTCCAAAAAATTATTATGTGCAAAAATTCCCATTTCGTTCTCGAAAGCTCATAAAAGAGATTGTTGCAAGCAATAAGAATGTTCGCTTATTAGAAGGAGCCATCGCCATATCGCTGGAGACAAATTCTATTGGTGTGGCAGAGAAGTTGCGTTACATGCAAGAAGGGATTCTTGGTACACTTGAGGCAGACTTGTTTGTTATAGCGGCTGGCGCTCTTGAAAGCCCTAGGTTTCTCCAACAATCTGCTGGTCCTAATTTTCCCTTACCCTTTTATTTAGGGAAAGGGTTAATGGATCATCCTCACGCAATAATAGGGAAGCTAACCCTGGCTAAAAAGATTTTTTATAAATCGCATGGGGGAACATCTTCATCTTTACTTTCACCATATCGAACGGGCTTGCTTATAAAGTCAGAAGCAAGAAGAACAAAATTTTTAAACCATTCAATATTTTTACGACCGCATTTAGGGGATGACCATATCCAGTGGCGCGAAAATATTAAGGCCTTAGTGCAAGAAAAAATCTCATTATCTTTGATTGCACGAATAGTATTCTTCAAAGATATTTTTTCTACGTTATTAGTACTACTTGCCGAAAAATTTGGGTTTGGAATTTACACTGATCAAATAGCGGTATCGGTTCAGCTTGAGCAGGCAATAGATGAAGGCGGAGAGGTAGTCTTATCTGAAGCTGTCGATAAATACCATCGAATGATTCCCGAAATAAAACGACGTTTTTCTCAAAATCATCTCGATGATATTGACGCCATACATTCTTTGATGCGTGAAGCTTCTCATGGTGATACCCAGTATCAAGAATATTCGTTAGGTTTTTCGGACTTAAGTTCTGGTGCCCATCATTCTGGTACATGTAGGATGGGTGACGATGCCAGGACCTCTGTCGTAGATCCCAACTTGAAATACCACGGGTGTGAAAACGTTTATGTTTGTGATGCTTCCATTATCCCCAAGATAGGTAATGCAAATCTGTCGCTTACAATAGGCGGTTTTGCGATAAGACTTGCTCAACATTTGATTAAGGAAAAATAGTGGAAAATATATCGACTAAATTATGTTTACTTACTCCGAGTTATATAGATTCTGAAGAGCGTCTGGATTATGCTTCAGATTCATATGCCTCTTTGGTTGGCGCTTTAAATTTTAATGGATTAAGACATTTCGTCGTTGATGACTCGGATCCGAGTTATTTAGATTACTTAAGAAGGTCGGAGCATAAAAGTAAACTGGTTAACCTTTATAGTGACGGAGCGCCTGCATTAGTCCATCGTAATAAGCCGCTTGGAAGCGCAACGGCTATGCTGGAAGCTGTCAACCTAGCACTCGATGAAGGTTTTAAATTCGGCTTTGTTCATTTAGACGATCAGACATACAATCCTCAGTTTCACTCGTTACTGTCGTCAGCATGTATTGCTATGGAGTCTGATGATGAAATAGCGTGGTTACGATTTAGCGGATACCCATTAATTCATAGTGGAACTCGAAGGTATAGTCTGGATAATGACATCGTAGATATTGATGGTATACCTTTCATTCCGTCCCGCTCAAGTGAATTTACCACGTGGCTATCATCTTTTCAAAGCACTAAACAGGCCGATGCAAAAGGTTATTGGCCTGTGGCTTTATGGCACTCGCTTTTCCGTCTGGATGTTTTGAAGGTAATCTTGGAGCGCGGGCTTTCAGTGCTGGGGGGCTTTAATATTTTAAAGCGTCGCATTATGAGACAGTCTTTGCATTTATGTCACATAGAGCTTACATACAAATCGCGATATGGTTTTAACAGCTTGATTCAAAATTATCCTAAAGGTAAGTACGGATACATAAATATGCAATTTGGAGGCTTTGAAATACATCGCAATGACAATTGGAAAGAATTAATGAAGATCAATAATGACCCCATATTATAGCTATGAAGTATTTAAAAAAAATTATTCCAAATAAAGTTATTGATCAAATTAGTTTAATACGAACTAAGTATCGACGTTCTTATTTTGAGTCTGCGGTTGGTGAATTAGTCGATGTGGGTTCTGGTAAGACCTTTGTCATGGTTGTTGGCTCAACATTTGATGAGAGACGTCCTGATGCGATGATGGTTGCGAGACAAGGCTATTGCAACGCATTTGAAAAAATGGGCATTCCATATTTAATCGTTGACATAAGAAATGTTGCTAAAGCACTCTCTTCAATTAAAAATCCCTTTTGTATGCTGTATTCAAGTGATCTAGGGCCCCGGTCTTCTTCAGCGTTAGCAGCGCTAAAAGATATTCCGCTCGCGGTCTGGGTACATCCTTGGTTTTCCAATAGTGATTATTTTTTTCAAGAGCAAGGGTTAGATAAAGCTCTATGGGACACCCCAGAAAAAATTAAGCAATATATTTTGGATTTAAATCCTCAGTTTATCTTTTCCGCTACCCTGGAATCAGGTGCTCATTTTTTTTCAGAGTGGGTAAATAATGGTGTACCATTTTTGTCACTACCGCTAGCATGCGATACCTCTAGATATAATGAGTCCATCATTGCTAACAACTGTTTTGCAGAGGTTGAACTTGCATTTGTTGGAGGTTACTGGCCAAGCAAGGGAGTTCAGTTAGACGCTTATTTAAGGCAGCTCGAGAGCAAACTGACCGTTTATGGTTATAGCGAGTGGCCTTATGCAAATTATGGCGGAAAAATTGACGCGTTAAAAGAGCCTGTACTTTACGCTTCTGCTGCGATATGTCCGGTAATCAATGAGCCCACAGTCTCTCTCCTCCATGGCCAAATTAATGAGAGGGTATTTAAAGTGTTGGGTTCAGGCGGATTTCCGATTGTTGACAACGTCCCGCAGTATAGAGCGTTGTTTAATTCAGATGAACTAGTAATTGCAGATAGTTCTGAAGATTTTAGACATAAAGTTGAATATTTTATAGCAAGGCCTGACGAACGTGAAAAGTATATGTTACTAGGTAGACAAGCAGTTTTTTCAAGACATACATACGAACACCGTGCTAAAGTCTTTTTAGATGCACTAAACTTTGGGTAGAAACATTTCACGAATTTTATAAGATTAATCTTGGGGTTAAAATTGAACAAAAAAATAAAGTCTGTAATTTTAAAGGGTAATTCATTAGCTGCCGGCTTTGGTCTGGATCCGCTTAAATTCATTCAGTCTTTCCGAGGTATGCCGCGTTTTTTAACAAACTATTTACAGTTAAAAAAACAAATGAAAAATAACATCTATCCATTTAGGATATCGTCATTTTATCCTGTTCTTGGCGATAGCTTTCAAACTAATGGGGCAACCTCCGGGCATTATTTTCATCAAGATCTTTATGTTGCCCAGCAGATCTATTGCCGCAATCCAAGAGTTCACTTTGATGTCGGTTCGCGCGTGGACGGATTTGTGGCGCATGTTGCATCATTTAGAGAGATAAAAGTTGTTGATGTCAGGCCGACGGAAATCGATATTCCTAATATGGAATTTTATCAGGCAGATCTTAGTCGACCACTTTCACCTGAGTTGATTGGTGGATGTGATTCGGTTTCTTGCCTTCATGCACTAGAGCACTTCGGTTTGGGTCGTTATGGAGACCCGGTTGATGTAAATGGCTATGAAGCTGGCTTTGAAAATTTAATGAATATGCTTTCTAAAGGTGGAATTCTTTATTTATCGGTTCCTATAGGTCCACAGAGAATTGAATTCAATGCGCACAGGGTATTTGACGTTAAAACCATATGTGATATGGCTATAAGAAGGGGAGGCGTTATTAAAAGTTTTAGCTATGTTGATGATAATGGTAGTTTTCACAAGAACGTTGTTCTGAAGAATGATACTGATAACCCAAACTTCGATTGTGCATATGGCTGTGGAATCTTTGAAATTGTAAAGTAGTCGAACTTTTTGGCAATACGCCTAGCGTTTCGTGAATGGTTGCAAATTATGGATTATAAAATAGTAAACAGCGCGCTTTCAAATCTTGTAGAGCCGCATCTTCGCGATGGGATTGTTAATGACTCCTATACTATTAAAACTGTATCAGCTTTATCACTTTTAACCCCTAATCGTTTTGATATCGCATTTAAATTATTCTATCTTCGATGTAAAGAGTTTAATGAGAGGCTAGCAAATGATGTATATTCTATACATTTAAATGTTAGCACAGGAGGAACTTTTGCCGAATTCGGCAATAAAGATAAGGTCGGATTGGAAAAATTTAAGGCTGATTTTTCAGAAATTCTGCAAAGTATGTCTGGAGGTTTCAATTCTAAAAAGTCAATTGTACCCCTATGTTCCCAGCACGCCGTAGCCAATGGCGCACATAGAATAGCTGCTGGAATTTTTCTAAATCAATCTGTGGCCACGGTAGATTTGGATATAAGTTCGGTAGTACAAGATTATAAATATTTCAGAAAAAATGGAGTTGATGAAAAATCCATGGATTTGGCTGCTCTTGAATATTGTAGATACGCGGATAATATTTATCTAGCGGTGCTTTGGCCTGCAGCTGAAGCAAACATGGCGGATCACCTAAAAAGTTTACCGAATATTGTTTATTCAAAGGATGTGAAATTTTCACCCAATGGTGCCATAAATCTTATATCTGTGTTGTATAACAGAGAGGACTGGTTGGGTGCGGCCTCTGAAAATTATCCTGGAGCAGCGATGAAGGTTGGAGAGTGTTTTCCTAGTTATGAATTGCCTGTAAAGTTTGTTTTATTTCAATCTAGCATGGAACAGGTCAGTAAAATAAAGGAATCAATAAGAGCTGAAGCGAACATAGGGAAAAGCTCGGTTCATATAACAGATACTAGCGAGGAGACTCGATCGGTTGCAACTGCGATTTTGAATGATAACTCTGTGCACTTTCTTAATAATTCTAATCAGAAATGGACTTTAGAGATAATATCCAATCTTCGTCAGTTTGAAACTCACCTATCAAAGCGTGGCCTGACTTCCGATAATTTGGTGATAGATGGCGGCACTGCAATGCAAGCATATGGATTACGTAAGGCTGATGATGTGGATGTAATATGTCTTGATGAGCATAAACAGATCGTTAGTGAAATACCTAATCTAGATGTGAGATCCTTTGATGGTATTT
>MDTC01128860.1_pt1 | contig 10760 bp, 7 predicted proteins | sample 811181 | NCBI WGS metagenome assembly MDTC01 (sample SAMN05326644, study PRJNA326480) | marine metagenome | isolation source: seawater | place: Pacific Ocean: North | collected 2011 | reverse complement strand
TTAATTTTTCAGCTTTGTCCATCAGGTTGCCGCGACCAGAAATAAGCCGATTATATATTTTTTCGAAACTCTCATTTGTTTTATTAAAATACACTTGAGCTTGTTTTAATCCCTCAATAAGTAAAACAATTTGGTCGTGAATTTTCCCGCCAGCCTCCGCTATTTTGAGGACGTTTTGATCTTGTCTATATTCGCGAAGAATGGAGCTAAACATCACAGTTAAGTACATAAAATTATTTGGTCCGGTCAGCATCACGTTATTCTCCATTGCGAATTTGGAGAGGTCTAAGTCGTGACTTAGAGCGATATTTAATGCGGGTTCAATCGGAACGAACATTACGACATGGTCAAATGAGCCGAATTGGCTGTAATCTTTTCCTGATAACTCTTTTATGTGTCTCTTCAATGATACGATATGGCTCTTGAGTGCTTTTTGTTTTGCGGTATCATCATCACCGTTATGATAGTTAACATAATCTACTAGCGAAACTTTCGAATCAACTATGATCTTTCTGTTCCCAGGCAGGTTTATAATGATGTCAGGAATTTTTCTTTTTCCTTGTTCGTCCTCATAGACTGTCTGCTTAGTATAATCTAGTCCTTCTTGCAGGCCATAGAAGTCAAGTATTAATTCAAGTTTTTCTTCTCCCCAGTTACCTCTTATTTTACTGTCACCTAATAGAGCTTTAGAGAGTGACTCAGCCTGTTCATTCATTTGAAGGTTTAGATCTTTAAGACCATCGATTTGAGTCTTTAACTCCACTCGAAGATCTTGATTTTGTCTGGTAATGCCGTCAACAGATTGTTTAAACTCTTTTAACTGTTTTTCATAGGGCTCTATTAATGAAGAAACTGTTTTTTTACTTCGCGTTTCAAAAATATCTTGATTTGCATTAAATATTTGTTTTGTTAATTGTGACCATTTTTCATTAAATTGGTTGTCTTGTTCCTCTAGAAAGTTGATTTTTGCTTGAGCAAATTCAGTGTCTTTTTTTGATTCTATTGTTAATTGTAAATTTTGTTTTTCAAGTTTTCGGATTAGGTCTTCTTTTTCCTTAATCTCATTTTGTTTTATTATTAAAATTTTATAAGACGCTATCCCACCAGCGAGCAGCAACGAAGTAAAGACAATCGACAGAGTTATTATCGTTTCCATGAATATAGTATGCTCAAAAAAAACATATTTTTAAAGCGATGGGTTGGAAGGAGGTAAGAACCTCCTTCCTCAGTACCTTAACCTCAGTTTATAGAAATTTTCCTCGGCTTACGCTCATCAGGAATCACTCTTTCTAAATTTATAGAAAGCATCCCGTCTTTGATGGATGCCTCCTTAACTATTATGTCGTCGGCCAAGCTAAAGCGTTTTGTGAATTGTCGCTTGGCGATTCCATGATATAGTGTGTTACCGACAGCTTCATTTCCAGTTGAGTTATTTATAGAACTAACTGTCAGTATTCCATCTGAGACTTCGATATCTAGATCCGATCTACTGAATCCGGCCAATGCCATCTCGATTACAAATTTGTTGTCCTCGTTTTTTTTGACATTATAAGGGGGATAATTTGTAGTCGAATTATTATGATTTGCATAATCCCATAGTCTGTCGAAGGTTCTATCGAACCCGACTGTAAAAGGGCTAAGTAATTCGGCGTCAAAAGACTCAAGTGCATTTCTAAAAGTTCTTATCGTATTCATATTATAATCTCCTTATTAAGCAAGATGTTAGTAAAAGCGATATCCGCTCACTATTTATATGGGGATTAAAATTGAAATCTCAATAGATTTTAAAAACTTTTTTGAGCGATGGGTGCAATTTTCAAAAGCTTAGCGTTTGACCCGTCTGTCAATACATAGATGAATCCGTCTGAGTCTGTGGTAACAAGTCTTAGTCTTCCATATTTTCCATCAAGCAAACGTTCCTCAGAGCCAACGGTTGCACCATTGAATTCAAGTCTGGTTATTACGTTATAAGTTAGCGATGTAATAAAAAAGCTACCTTTCCATTTAGAAAAGGTATCATGGTGATAAATCATAAGACTGGAGGGTGCGTTGGATGGTGTCCACTGATAAATTGGGTTTTCAATTCCTTCTTTGGTTTCGATACCTAAACCGATTTTTGTACCAGTTACGTAGTTTCTTCCGTAAGTTACATCAGCCCAACCGTAATTCTTTCCGGCTTGAATCAAGTTTAATTCACAACCTCCCATCGGTCCGTGTTCTACCGCCCATATTTTCTTGCCTTGGAGTGCAACCCCTTGTACGTTTCGATGTCCCCAGGAAAAGACTTTCTGCACATCAGTGCTATCTGATTTTGAGAACGGGTTATTTTTTACTGGGCTTCCATCGTCATTGATACGAATGATTGAACCGGGGTGAGTCTCGATATCTTGTCCGTTAGGGCGATGTCCTCTATCTCCCAGTGTAATTACTAAAGTTTTGTCCTGTAAAAATAAAAGTCTAGAGCCAAAGTGTCTGGGGTCTTTATTTTTACTATTGGCTATAAAAATTGTTTCAGTATTTTCCAAGCCATTTTCAGTAAGGTTGGCTCTCGCTACTTCGGTTCCACAATTTCCTGCACGTCTTTTACTGAAGCTGAAATATACCAGTTGATTTGTCTCAAAATCTGGGTGTAAGGCTATATCCATCAATCCTCCTTGCCCACATTTGGAAACTTCGACGTGGCCAGACAACCTGGTAAATTGTCCTTCCACCATGTTAAATCTGATAATTTCACCGTTTTTTAAAGTTATCAACGCTAGGCCAGGATTCACAAAAGCGAGACCCCAAGGATTGTCTAGATTATTGAGAATTGTTTTGACGCTAAAGTTGTGATGTTTACTAGAAAAGGAACTCGTATTAGTGGATGTGCCAAAACAAGTGTTCATTAGTAATAATGATGAAAAACTCAGTAAAAAAACCCTGATAAGGAAATTTTTATAAATGTGATGATTTTTGTTAAAGCGTCTTCTCATAGTTTTAACATTTCGATCGTATTGTCATCTAAGTCGCTAATATATACCGACTTGGTCCCATCTCGATGTGTTGTCGCTGAGCCAAATTCAGAGATGGATTCTCGCTCTATTGCATAGTGAGGTGGATGTTCGTTTTCTGTAACTAACGCGACCGATAGGTTAGCAAACCTTAAAAGGGCCCAACTTGAGTCCGAGTAATCGACTTCACAAGAGAATTTAGCTTTATACCATTCCACAGATTTCTCTATATCCGATACTTGCACAGCAATGTGATGAATTTTGTCTAATTTCATAAAAAACACCTGTATAACTATCATATTACGATTTTTTTGTCTAAATAGATCCAATTTAAAGTCGTTTGTATATTTGGATTCGTAATACAATAAAGAGCAATCTGCATGACTTTGATTTCTATGACTGACAAGGGTCTCTTTTGTCCTATCGGCAAATTTTACATCGACCCCTATTGCGGTGTTGGAACAGCCGTGATTACCCACGCGCATGCAGATCATGCCAAACTAGGCAGTGAAAATTACATCACTAACACCTTCGGAATTCCCATTTTAAAAAAGAGACTAGGCTCAAAGATTAAAATTTCGGGTCTGGATTATGGCGAATCTAAAAACATTAACAGCGTAAAAGTAAGTTTGCACCCGGCTGGACATATACTGGGTTCATCACAAGTTCGCTTGGAGTTCAAAAGTGAGGTCGTGGTTGTAACAGGCGATTATAAAAGAGCGTTTGATCAGACCTGTGAGGGTTTCCAGAGTTTGCAATGTGATACTTTGATAACAGAATCAACATTTGCTCATCCAATATACAATTGGCCTAGCTTTGATAGCGTTATTACAGATATTTATGATTGGTGGCAATTTAATCGAAAAAGAAAGATTACTAGCATTCTTTTTGCATATTCGCTGGGTAAAACTCAAAGAATATTGGCTGGCTTATCAAGATTTACTGATGATATAGTTCTTCTCCATGGAGCTTCGGTAGAGTTGACTCAGATCTACAGAGAAGCTGGCGTTAGGATGGTTCCGACGGCCCCAGTTTCACAATTTAAAAATAACAGTGAGTATGCTGAAAGCTTGGTAATTGCACCACCCAGTGCTTTTCGTTCGCCCTGGCTCAAAAAATTTAAAGAATGTAGAACGGGGTTTTGCTCAGGATGGATGTTGGTACGAGGCAATCGCAGGAGAAATGGTTATGACCGTGGTTTTGTGATTAGCGACCACGCCGATTGGAATGGTTTAATTAAAACGATAAGAGAATCATGTGCTAAAAATATTCTAGTAAATCACGGCAGGTCAGATATATTGATTCGATATCTTAAAAATATCGGTATAAAAGCAAATCATTTGTAATGTAATACCAGACACTAAGGTAGTTGGAAGAAAATGCAAACATTCTCACTTTTATATACAAAATTAGATCAAACAAACTCAACGTTAGATAAGATTGAAATCCTTTCTAATTATTTTAGAAAAGCTGACTATGAAGATGCTGCCTGGACCATTTACATTATTATGGGTAAGCAGAAGAAGCGAATTGTTAAAAGAACAACCCTGATGAAAGTTTTGGAAAAAGTTTCTGGATATGAGAATTGGATAATATCTGATGCTTATGCAACTGTTGGCGATTTTGCTGAAACTGTTTCGCTTTTGTTAGGACACGATCGTCCGACGTTCCAAGCAAAAAAAAGAAGTTCTATTGCTTGCTGGATGAAAAATGAAATTAACCCTTTGAGCAAACTGACAGAAGAGGAGCATTTAAGTAAGGTTACTGATTGGTGGACAACCTTATCTCAGATAGATTGCTTTGTGGTCACAAAAATATTAACAGGCGGTCTTCGAGTTGGAGTATCAGATAATCTTTTAGCAAGATCTTTATCAGAATCTTTTGGGATAGCCAAAGATGTTATAACTCATAGATTGATGGGAGATTGGGAGCCTAGTAATAATTTCTTTGATGCGTTAATTAACCCAAGTAGTCAATCGGACCGTGCCTCTTTGCCTTACCCATTTTTTTTAGCTTCGCCGTTGCAAATCAATCCAAATCAGCTGGGAGCCTTTGAGGATTTTTCGTTTGAATGGAAATGGGATGGGATACGTGCGCAGATTATAAAGCGGAACGAGTCACCTGTAATTTGGTCAAGGGGTGAAGAGGTTATTACAGACCAATATCCAGAGGTTATAGCGGACGTTTTAAAACTTACAAATTGTGTGATTGATGGTGAGATCGTTGCCTGGGGAAGGGATATACTCCCCTTTTCAGAGCTTCAACGAAGATTAGGTAGAAAAAAAGTTACACAAAAAATTTTAAAAGAAATTCCTGTTAAATTTTTAGCATTTGATTGTCTAGAGTTTGAAGGTATTGATTTTCGTCATGAGCCATATTTAGTTCGACGAAAAAAATTACAAGACATAATTCGTTTTACTTTTTTAGATCATCTAATGTTATCGCCGATCGTTGAGGCCTCAGATTGGAACGACGTAGGTGAGGCGCGTGCTAAATCTAGATCAAAAAAAGTTGAAGGTGTGATGATTAAAAGTAAGGCTTCTCCATATTTGACGGGCAGAAAAAAAGGATATTGGTGGAAGTGGAAGGTGGACCCTCTGACAATTGATGCAGTTATGATTTATGCGCAAGCTGGGAGTGGCCGAAGAGCCTCGTTGTTTACAGATTATACATTTGCTGTTTGGAGCAATGAAACGCAACAAGAGAATTTATTGCCGATAGCCAAAGCTTATTCTGGCCTAACTCAGATCGAGATAGAAGAACTAGATAAGTGGATTAGGAAAAATACTACGGAGAAATTCGGGCCAGTTCGGTCTGTAAAGCCTTATCAAGTGTTTGAGCTTTCGTTTGATTCTATTTCTCTTTCTTCTAGACATAAAAGTGGCTTTGCGCTTCGATTTCCAAGAATTTCGCGTTGGAGAAAAGACAAAGGTATAAGGGATGCCAATTCGATCGAAGTTGTTAAAGACATCTTTGCAACTTATCAGTTATGAGCATAAGACTACCTGAAAGCGTGAAGACCTTCTTTTCGAAAAAGTCATGGGAACCCTCATCCTTTCAACAACAAGCGTGGAGTGCTTATTTAAAAGGATATTCTGGTTTGATTCATGCTCCGACTGGAACCGGAAAAACTTTGGCGGCCTGTTTGGGTCCATTTATAAAAAATCTTAATGATTTTTCAAAAGTTACGACGGGACTCAAGGTCATCTGGATAACGCCGATGCGAGCATTAGCTAGCGACACAGAAAAGTCTTTGCGAGAAATCTCTGAAGGGATCGGACTGTCATGGGAAATAAAACGACGTACTGGAGACACAACTAGTACAGAGAGAGTAAAAATAAGAAAAGACCCTCCTCAATTACTTATCACCACACCCGAATCTTTTTCATTAATGCTGAGTTATGAAGATTTTGAAAAACGACTCAAAACCACACAGTGCGTTATAGTCGATGAATGGCACGAATTGCTTGGTTCAAAACGTGGAGTGCAACTTGAATTGTGTTTGGCTCGAATTAGAGGACTAAACAAAAACCTAAAAACGTGGGGATTATCCGCAACCCTTGGAAACGTTGAAGAGGCTTCGGATGTTCTTTTAGGTACTAAGCAAATAGTGAAAAAAAAAATAATAAGTAGCGATCAATTTAAAAAAATAGATATTATTCCCTTGATACCAAAAAAAATTGAGTGTTTTCCTTGGGTTGGACATCTTGGGTTGCGTCTTCTTCCTGATATTCTGTCGATGTTAGACACGGCAAAAAGTACTTTAATATTTACAAATACAAGATCTCAGGCGGAGCTGTGGTTTGAGGCATTATTAAAATCACAACCAGATTTAGTTGGCCGAATTGCGCTGCATCACGGATCTTTAGATAAAAATATTAGACGCCGTGTGGAAGAGGGTTTGAAATTGGGCGAATTCAATTGTGTAGTCTGTACGTCATCTCTAGACCTTGGAGTCGATTTCAGTCCTGTAGAGCAAGTAATACAGATCGGTTCTCCAAAAGGGATAGCCAGACTATTACAAAGAGCTGGTCGATCAGGTCATCAACCAGGAGTAAGGAGCAAAATTATTTGTGCTCCAACTAATGCTCTAGAACTAGCGGAGATTGCAGCAGCGCGTTCCGCATTTGAAAAAAAAATAATTGAGAAGCGAGTTCCAATGCGTTTATGTCTTGATGTTTTAACGCAACACTGCGTCACGTTAGCTACTGGTTCTGGTTTTGAAGAGACTCAGCTGTTTAATGAAATACAAAAAACACATGCTTTTTCACAGTTGACTGAAAAGCAATGGAGATGGGTGCTCAATTTCATTACTAATGGTGGGCCAGCGTTAAAGAACTATCCCGAATTTGAAAAGGTAACAAAGAGCAATAATTTATATAAAATCAAAAGTTTAAAATCTGCCAGGTTACACCGAATGTCGATAGGTACAATAGTCAGCGATTCGTTAATGGATTTAAAATGGGTCCGAGGCCAAAAGATAGGCTCTATCGAGGAAACTTTTATAAGCAAACTCAAAAGAGATGATTGTTTTTTATTCAACGGTAAATATATGCAATTAGTCCGTGTTAAAGAAATGACAGCTTATGTAAAAAAAGCAGAAACTAAAGGACGATTTGTTCCGAGATGGTTAGGAGGGCGGGCACCATTGTCTACCGAGTTATCGTCATTTACAAAAGCTTTATTAAGCGAGCCAATTGATTTTAACCTTAAAGAAATGCAGGCGCTTGCTGATATTTTGAAAACCCAAAAGAAAATTTCGGCTTTACCTGATTCAGACCAATTACTGATTGAAAGCTGTGTGTCGAAAGAAGGTGGACATTTATTTGTTTTTAGTTTTGCAGGAAGGCGCGTGAATGAGGGCCTTGCTATTTTAATTGCGTGGCGTATGTCTCGCTCGCGAGAAGATACATACAAAGTCTGGGCGAATGATTATGGGCTTGAGATTCTCTCGCTTGGGAAGAAAGCAGTGGACATCAAGGATTTGAGGCAAGCTCTTTCTGTTGATTCTTTACTAACAGATTTGATAGCAAGTGTTAACAGTGCAGAGACAAGCAAAAGACACTTCAGAGAAATTGCTCAAATATCAGGGCTTGTTTTTACAGGTTATCCAGGTCGAACGAAATTAATTCGACATCTTCAGGCCTCAAGTGGAATAATTTATGACGTATTAAAGAAATACGATGATCAAAATCTTTTAATTAAGCAAGCGTTGGAGGAGGTTCTGGTAAGTGAATTTGAATATCAGCGATTAAAAAATTGTTTAATTGACATCACTAGGAAGAGACTGAAAATTATTGAAACAACCAATTTTTCGCCGTTTGCCGTTCCAATATGGTCAGAAAGAATACGTTCTCAGACCGTAAGTTCTGAAAGCTGGGAAAACCGTATTAAACGCATGGTCAACCAGATGGAAAAAAAGCTTAAATAAAATGAAGAATACTCAAATAAGAATCTTTGACCAAGATTTAATTTTAGATCCTAGGAAAGCTTTAGTTTGGCCATCTGAAGAGTCAATATTTATTTCTGATACTCATTTTGGCAAGAGTTCTATATTTAGAAAGTCCGGCTTGCAAATTCCCGAGGGAAGCGACGAGGAGATGTTGATATCAATTTCTAAGTTGATAAATGATTATCAAATAAAAAGATTATTTATACTAGGTGATTTCATGCACGGGGCTTTACCTAAAGGAGATATATTCTTTGAACTGTTCAATACTTGGAGGAAGATTCATAGTCAAATTTCAATAATTCTTATACGTGGTAACCATGACGTGGATTTAAAAAATCCTTGCTTAAATAAATTGGAAGTTTATGACCGATATATCGTCCAATCTGCCGAATTGGTACATGATCCGAAAAGTGCCACTAAAAACTCTTATGTATCGGGCCATGTTCATCCCTACTTAAAATTCCGGTCCCAGCAGGAATCCGTAAGGATGCCAATTTTTTGGTGTTCTAACCAAACTTTAATTCTTCCAGCCTTCGGCCTGTTCACTGGCGGAAAAAATATAGAATTATCGTATGGCGAAGTTGCTTACGCAATTTTACCAGATGGTTCAGACATCATCAAAATATCATAATTTTAGTAATATTTACTCATCTGGATTAATATTACTCAAAGCTATTAGCTATAGATAGCTAAATGAAATAAAACTTAATTAAAATCAGTGGACTAATAGATGGATTTACAAAAACAATGGCAAGATAAGTTAAAAATCTTACGAAACCAAGGAATGTCTATAACTGATATAAACCCAGTTTCAGCACTTGCTGAAATGATCGATGATGATATTTACGAAGCAAGAGTCTCAAGACAAGATATCCAAATTGTTTTGCAAGACATTTCCAATGATCTTTGGCGGCATAAAGTATCTGATTTGCGACATCAGACTGGCCTCAATAAGGTCAATGACAAACAATTTTCCGTAGCAAGACTTGATATAACCCAACCTCTTTATCGGGCGGTATTTACTGCTCACCCAACATTTGCCCTAAAAAAGGATGTGTCTCAAGCGTTGGTATACGATGCGGTAACAGAAGAATCGTCAAAGCCGTTAGACGCTTTCTCTTCAAGAGTATCTATTAGTCTTGAGGAGGAACATCGTGAAGCAATGACAGCGCTACGGAACGGTAGAACAGCAGTAAATTTGATTAATAAATTGATTATTAACCGTAACACAAAGAGCAATCCGGAATCTTGGCAAAATGAGTTACCTAGTGTCTTAGGTGTGGCGACGTGGGTTGGCTATGATCTTGACGGGCGTACTGATATAAGTTGGATTGATAGTTTTAGCTTTCGTCTATATGAAAAAATTGAGTCATTAAAACATTATAAAGATGGACTGGAAAAGATATCACATCCAGAAATTAGTAAAATAAAATTAAAAATCGAAAAAGAACTAATTCGTAACGAAAAAATTTTTATAAAATTTAAAAATTTAAAGAAAAATAAAAATGATTTCAATGAAGTTATGAATTTAATTACTGATGGCAGCGAAAGATTAATATCGAGTAAAAAGTTAGCTCAACAGCTCCATCAAATCGCAAAACAAATGGTTTCAGTAGAAAAAAAAATTGAAATTATGGTTTTAGCTGCGGATTTAAAAACACATGGTTTCGGGATGGGCGAGATTCATCTGCGAATAAATGCGGCGCAGATTAGGAATGCGATGAGACCGGTAGACGGAAGAACTTTGTCAGTAAGTGACGGAGAAAATTCTGCGAGACTTTTAGTTGAACGTTTGGCTTTAAGAATAAAAAACGAGAGTAGCTGGTCAACTAATTTCAAAAATTTAGACCAGGAAACCGCTTTAGCCAGAAGACAAATGATGCTAGCTCGTCAAATAATAAAGCATATTGATAGTGATCAAAAAGTTAAACTTCTGATTGCTGAATGTGAAAGACCTCTAACAATTATGTCCGCTCTCTATTTGGCTCATAAATTTGGAATTGCCGACGTACTTGATATTTCCCCGCTTTTTGAAACGAGTTACGGGTTAGAGCACGGCGAAAAACTGATTGACCAGTTGTTACAACAGGAAGTGTTTGTTAGATACCTGAGAAGACGAAAAGTTCTCACTATACAAACTGGATTTTCAGATGCTGGCAGGTTTATCGGTCAGATTGCGGCTAATATGGCAATTGAAAGATTGCAAACCAAAATTATCAATTGTTTAAAAAATCGAGTGGGGAAAGCGGTTGATCTTTTAATATTTAACACACATGGTGAATCTCTTGGGAGAGGTGGCATTCAATCAAATATGAATG
>MDTC01039619.1_pt1 | contig 10760 bp, 8 predicted proteins | sample 811181 | NCBI WGS metagenome assembly MDTC01 (sample SAMN05326644, study PRJNA326480) | marine metagenome | isolation source: seawater | place: Pacific Ocean: North | collected 2011 | reverse complement strand
GAGGAGGAGCGTCGAGGCGGGTGTGTGAGAGGCACGAAAGATGTGCGAGAAGAACGCGCGCCGTTTTTTTACCGCGAAGGAGGGGAAGAAGACGCGAGGAGAGATGAAGCGCGCGTGGTCGGGAAGGTGGTTTCTGTCGTCCTCTCGGAAGAAGAAAAGAAGTCTTCGCCGAGATATCGATGGGCGGTGGGTGACAAGGAATTGAGAGAAGCGATGACGAATGGAGAAAGCACGGTCAAATCAACGATGTTTACGGCGAAAAAGCACGAGTTTCGGTTGTCGTTGGGAAATTCGGTTGTCGTTGAAGGCGGCCCGGCGAAGACGTTCGTATCGGCGAAGCTGGAATGCTGCGCTCCTTCTTCTTCGAAACTTTCAAACGTATCGAATTTTGTGGACATCGCAGCGACGATGCGCGTGTCGTTGGAGTTTTCGGGAGATGCAGAAATTAGCAACGACGATAACAAAAGGTCCATCGTACTGCGCGAGGCGCACACGAGACAGGTGTTGAAAACGGATCAGAGCGAATGTCTCGTGTTGCGCAATTTTTTCAAGTGCGATACCGCCGAGAACAATACAACGAAGCACAGCGCAAGGAATAAAACGACGACGGAAACTAAAAATATATTTCAACTCGTCTGTGAGGTGGAGTTCAATTCTGTCGAAGCGGTTGAAAGAACAAATGATAACGAAGAGGATATCAACACCTTTAACGATACAGCCGTCGTCGCATATTGCGTTTCGCTATCGCCGCTCCTTTTCGTCTTTGAAAATTTCCTCCAGAAAAAAGAGTGCAAATTCTTGCGAGAGCTCGCGGAAAAAGATTTAAAACGATCAAGAGTAACCGAGGGAAAACTTTCCAATGGTCGCACGAGTTCCTCGTGTTTTCTCACCGGAGCGAAAGGAAAAGAGGAAGTTGTAAAAACGATCGAAAGACGCATGTTGAATGCGATTCGCAAAACGCCCGTGTTGACGAAAAGACGGTTCGATACACAAAATTTAAAAGGCTCTGAGCCGATGCAGATCGTTCGATATAGTAAAAATGAAAAGTACACGAATCATTTCGACAACAAAGCCGGTTCTTTTCGTCGAGTGGCAACGTTCATGTGCTATTTGAGCGACCAATGCGAAGGCGGATGCACAAACTTTCAAAAAGCTATCCCGTTGTTCGATGAACCATCGTTCTGTGAATACGGAATGTTCAAACCGTTTGAGAAGAAGAATACGACAATCGTTGCATCTGAACAACAAAATGGTGTTAAGATCCATCCGAAACTCGGTCGCGCCATCTTATTCTTCTCCATCTCGGAAGAGCCGTTCCGAGAAAATCCGCTTTCGCTGCACGAAGGACAAATAGTGAAAAAAGGTGAGAAGTTCATCTGTACGAAATGGTTGACGAGAACGGTGGAGAGCGACGACGAAGCAGGCTTTGTGTCTTCGGATGAAGCGGACGCTGATTAAAATTTGTTTAGAACAAAGCGGAAGAAAGAGAGACGCGCACATTAAAAACTGTTGTACTCAAGGTGGTATATTTTACAAAATTTTCCTCTACTCGTAGTCCATCTTTTCTCCTCTCATTTATATTAGTAGTTAAGAACTCTTGGATTTTTTGCTCTTCTTTTCATCGCTACCCGAGTGGTCTCGTTCCCTCTTACTCTTCTTGTCCTTCTTCTCTTTCTTCTCTTTCTTACTCTTTTTCTCTTTTTTCTCTTCGACGACCACGTCTTTGTCTGGATTATATGCTTTCTTCGCGGCGATGACTGCGCCTTCGCGATCCTTATCCAACTTTTTGTTCTCGTTCTTCATCTTGGTCACACCGCTGGCGTCGCCCAGAGTTTTACCTTCTAACTGACGCAAGCGCGCTTCCACTGTCGCTCTGGCGTTGATACCAATCGATGCCTCCGTATCTTCTCCAAGCGCATCAACTCTTGTCGCCAACGAACACTTCGCCGCCAAAACTCTCGAGATCTTCCCTTTAAATTTCGGCGCGGCTTGCCCGATTAAACTCGCATGGTAAATCAAACCGTATTTCGGCGTATCGTGTTTCGTTTTCAACGCTCTGAACAACGCTTTCTCCGCGCCTAAAATCTGTACCGTCGATGCCGGCTGTTTAGCCAAGTTAATCAGCGAACCTGCGTGCGAAATCAATCTCGCGCCGACCAATTCGCCAACCAGCACGGTTAAATTCGGCGCTATGGCGTTCATCCTCGCTTTCAAATACTCCGATAATTGCGCCCGGTACTCACTCAGGGAAATCACTTGGTCGGCCAACTGCCCGATGTTTTCCAAATCCGTCGCCGCAATTTCTGTTCCCATTGAAATCACGGACGCGTCTTTGATCTCATTCTCCACGTCTTCATCGATGGTATCGATGCCACTAAAATCGACATTCACCGCGTTCGCGCGATCGCCCATCAATTTCGCCGCCTTCGCGTACGCGTAGTTATCTGAAATAATCTTTGTCAATTCTGGAAAGTGCCACCCGTACCACTCTCTCACTCTCATCGCGTACGTGTTCAACTCCTTATCCAACTCATCCAACAACCCAATCGCTTGCACGACCATCGTGTCCACCTTCTCGGGAGAAAATTTCAACTTATACCTCGACAAAGAGTGCGATAATCCCAACGCCATCGGCGCGATATCCGCATCGGTCAAACCACCAATCAACTCGTTCAGCTGCGACCTCACCCCTCGCATTAACTCCATCACGTTGGTCGAGTGCACGCACTCGATCCCCAGCTTTTCTTTGATGGCAACCCCGAGCTTGGAATCCGCGATGGCTAAAGTTTCATCCTTCACGTGTTTCTTCAAGAAACTTTTCAGAGATTTCCCGACTTTAGATTCAACCATGGTTGCCGCCGCCGCTAACGCGTCCGTCGTGTTTTCGAACTTCCCGAAAGCTTTCATCGAGACCATTTTCTTGGCGGAATCCGCGGTGCCGAACGATTTCGCCAACGCCTGCGTAGTATGTAAAAACAAGTCCAAGAGAGGAAGAACAAAAAAAGGTGTCAGCTTGCACACGAGATCCCGACGAGACGCGCTTTTGCGCGCGCGCTGGTACGTCTCTTTGCCCGAGGCCACCATCGATTCGTGGTCCGTCCGAGACGTGCGATAAAGAGAGACGATCGTCGTCGTCTCGTCCCGGGTATCGATCGGGCAAGACGACTTCGAGAGAGAGAGAGAGAGAGAGAATTACGACAAAAACGATGATGATGATGGTCGTTAATTGCCCTCTCTCCAATTGGCGGCGGACGCGAGACACACACAAAAAGGAAGGGAAAGAAACGAGATAACGAGAAGAACGCACGTCGATGTCTTTCAGCTTGTTCTCGTCTTTGACTTTGAACAGGGAGTACCCCGCCGGCGTTTCGAATAAGAGCAGCATGTTTCTTCTTCTCGCGGCGGTGTTGTCTTGTTCGTCGTTCGACGCGCGCTTTAGTAATAAAGTGGAGGCGGATCGGGAGTCCAATTTCTTCTCTCTCAAAAGAAGGGAAAAGACCAACCGTTCACAAAACCCTAAACTCAATACGATACCCTAAACAAAAGACAAGCAAAATTCGTCTTCGGGGAATTGGACGGACGGCGCGATGTGTTGCACAACGCCACAAACGTCGTCGCGAAAAGAAGAAGAACTCGCCGCCTCTCAGAAAGATGCAAAATCTCGAAGACGCGTTGCGCGCCGTCCACGCGTACTGGATGTCCGTGCCGATGCCAGATGCCGTTCGCGTCGTGCTCGTCGTGCTCGTCGTCCGGACCGTCGTCCTCGCCGTCCTTCGCCGCCTCGGCTTCGCGAACAACGCGGACGACGAGGACGCGTTCGATAAAGGACTCGTCGTCGAGTGCGACTCGCTCGAGCAGGTCGAGAAGGAACTGAAAAAAGCCAAGCGACGAGACAAAGCGGTGGCCATCGACTACGGCGCGAGATGGTGCCCACCCTGCAGACGAATGAAACCAATCTACGCGAAAATGTCGAGGGAGTTTCGCGACGCGTGCGCGTTTCTCGCGGTGGACGTGGACAAAGCGAGAGACGCGTCGACGGCCGCAAAGATTCAGTGCATGCCAACGTTTCACTTCTACGCGAAAGACGGAGAGAAGATAGAGGAGGAAGTGCAAGGACTAGACGTGGGCAAACTACGGAGGATACTGACGAAAGATCTGGGATGCGAGGCGCGCGCGGAGGAAGAGGAGGAGATCGTCGCGACGCCGGGACCGGGGACCGTGAAAGATTTGCAGGAAAAAAAACGAGAATAATAATACTTCTAGACACGTATCATCAATGCCGTCGTCACGGATCTACTGGTGTCACGCGCATCGTTACCATCGAATTCTTTCTTTCTTTCTTCCTTCCTTTCTTTCTTTCTTTCTCCAATTCTCGACTGGGGAAATGATTTGAAAATAACGCCTCTTTTTTACATCTCGATAAAAAAAATACGACTCTTTTGTGCTCCAATTCCAATTCGCGCGCGCATAAAACTACCCGAACGCGCGAGGAGGCAAAAAAGCGATTAAAGAGATCCGATGGAACCCGCGGCGCAAACTTCGTCGTTTGAACTTGGCGTCGTCAATCATCGTTCGACGCCTCGTTTCGAGGACGATACCGCGCGCGAGATTTTTCCGAGAGCGAACGAGGACGATATGGACGAGGACGTGTTCTTACCGCGAGAAAACCGGAGGGAGAGAAGAGAGGAAGAAGAACGAAATGTCGTCGAGATTCCGCGCGGGTATCGACGACCGAGACGCGAGTTGATGCGGCAAATACCCGTGACTGACCCGATGAATGACGGTGCGAGAGTACGCTCGAACAGAGTAGCGCGCGAAGTTGAGTTTTCGAGAAACGAGTATCGGAATTTTTGGAACGTGTCGAAGAAAGTTGTGGCGTGCGTGTTGTTAGCGGCATGTGCCGGGTTGGTGTATATATGCACGCACGAATTCGGTCACGCGGCGGCGTGTGCGTTGACGAAAGAACATCGAGTCGTGAAGATTTCGATATTGTCCGTGACAATATTTGAAAGGCCCGTAACGTTCGACTATGCGCCTCGAGAAGAGGAAGACGCAGAAGACAATCACAATGACGACGATGAGGAGCATGAAACGATGAATAACGACGTGATCAGACCAATTGGAGATGAACATCGATCGATTTCAATTCAAAGTAATAGCCGCGTACAGGGAGAACAAGTCAGATCTCCATCGAAGGTTGGATACACCACGTGTGCAACCGTGCAAACGTACGCCCCTGACATATTTTTAATCGATCGAAAAGAGGCTTGGATTAAAGTTTCTGGATACCTCTCAACGCTAATATTGCAAGTACTGTGCGTCAGTGTAGCGTTTTGTTTCAATTCTATCATCGCGGCGTCGTTTATGTTTCCGGATACGTTCTTTTATGCTTGGAAACGATACCCAAACGAGGTTCAAGAAGGATTTTCTGTTTTGATGTTTAAGAAAATCTTGCACGAGCGTCCATCGGGAGTTTCTTTATTCAGCGAATTTGATTTTTCGAACACATGGGACGAAAAAAACACCGCGCTGGCGTATATACTAACTGCCATTGGCATCGCTTTGCTATTATGTCAAACGATTGTTCTCGCCGTGGTCATTGAGAACAGGTTCCATCGACGCCTCGATTTGGTAGAGGAGAGAGCGCGATTACCACCGTTACGAATACCACGAGCGAGAAGTGAGGTGTAAACAAAGTATAGCGCATTTAATTTGTTAATAACATTAAAATAAATGCTGTTGGTGATAGTAGTAGTTCTAGTTGTAGTAGGAGTAGTAATATCATCGTCGTTGTTTATGCGCTCGCGTGGGCTAAAAATACGTCGCGTGTGCGCTCTTGTTGGCGTATCGTCGTAAAATAATATCTTTCTCGTTTGTTCTGCTTTCGTCGTCGTGTACTTTCAGTATTTACACTTCGTCTTGCTTCAAAGCGTCCAAGTGTGCAGTACAACGATTTCTTTCGACGGTTTATGGTTGTTCATCTCTTCGTCTTCGCGTTCTACTATGACGCTCATGGCCGCGTAGCCAATCTTGGCCAACTTACAGAGTTTCTTTAGTAAATCGTCGTTTAATTCCGGCGTGCAACACGATTTGTCGCCACACCCAACCCACATAATATTTTCCTCACACGTATCGATGACATCACTGAAGAGTTTTGTTCTTCATCGACCAAATATCTTTGGATTTTACTGTTGAAGAGATGTGGTTCGTAACGCGGCAGATATCACGATGAGGCATCTCGCAGCGTTGAAACAGCTTAGAAATCGACGATGTAAGCTTTAGGAACTTGCGCGGCACGTCGATTTTTTTGATGCGAGTGGCTTTGGCGTGTTTGTGCTCTTCAGATCTGTTAAGCCATGAAGCGAATCGTTGTTGCGTATCCATTTTAAACGCGCGCAAAGCGTTATCGCTCATTCCCTCTTCTTTTTCGACGCCAGGAGATGAATTGGTTCGTCTTCGGCTCACCCGACGAGTAGAGGGAAGAGATGACGACATCGGTTGTATATTTTCCATTCTCTTTCGTTTCTTCGTCGCTAAGTTTGTAGCCTCTGCTGCGCTTCTGGCCATGAAAAATAAAACGAAGCTATCGTCCCAGTACTCGATGAGTTGCGTGACGACTTCGTCGCGATAGGCGTCGAAGACATTTTTCGTATCGTTCATCGGCGCCGAGTGCGATGCATCTGATCCTATTCCAAACGTGTGCATTTGTGTCGTCAATGCGGGCGACAGCTCATTGTCTCCTTCTATTCCGAACATAAACAAAGACGTCATTGAAATATTCTGATCGAAATATGTTGTCGCGTCCTCGCCTCTCGTGTAATTAAGGTGTTGCATCATACATGACCCTCCGATTTTTGTGGCGAACATGCCCGATTCGAAGAACGGGTTTTGGCTCCCACGATCGCCGAAATGCTTCAAATGCGAAAAAACTGCCGAATTGGTGTTGTTTTCTTTCGCCCTACCTGGGATATCGAGCATGTTCACCGACTGAAACGTCGCGCAGTGTTGCGTGAGTAGAGCTAAGAGCGCGGAGGACTTTTCGACGATTACGCGGTTCGTTTCTTTAGGAAATATTTCGTCCCCGTCTTCGCGTGCATCATCAACGTCCATCGGAACGCTGGTATGTGTAAGTCCATCATCTTCGTCTTCCACCTCGTTAATGTTTTCGTCTTCGTCTACACGGCAAAACGTTCTTTGATCAAATCCTTCTTCTTTCATTTTCTGTAATCTCAAAGTTGCAATGCGCTTCTCTTCGCTTTCAATATCTGCTTTGAACGCCACTTGAATCATTTTCGAAACACCTATTTTAATACGTTTCCACGCATCTTTGGTTTTAGCAGTTGTTTTCTGCGGCTGTTTCTCGTCGATGCGTTCAGCGAGATGCGAAAAATCTGGCGTTCCGAGACAGAAGTGCACAAACGTATAGATGCGCGCGTCGCAAATGGAATCGAGCGCGATTTTCCAATCGAATCGTTGTTCGTCGTTTCTCATATCCTCGTCTTCGCTGCCATCTGTATCGTTTTCAAAAACACCATCTTCTTGATATGCGGTCATTTCTTCGACGTAATCTGCTGGTGCGTTATAATGGAACGGGTCAAACTGGCGCGGCGTCTCGAACGGGTCTTCGTCGCGCGTGTCCGCATCTTCGTCTTCATCCAATTCGTCGTTGTCCTCCTCCTTCTTCTCGTCTCGCTCCTTCTCCCGTTCTTCATCGAGCAGTCGTCTCACTTCTTCCTCCGCTGTCCTTAACCTTGCTTCTTTTGTCGTTCGGAACGTCTGTAACTCCTTCTCCAACACGGACGCTAAAGTCTCGCCGATATCTTCCGGCGACCACTCTTCAACAACCGCGCGCAAGTTTTCACACTCTCGTCTCAGAGTGTCGCTTTCGATAAGCGAAAACTCATCCTCGCCCTCGTCCTCGTCGACACCTTCCATTTCGTCGTTTCTTTCGTCTCTTACGGCTTCTTCCACATCGCCGACTATCGCGTACGATCTTTCCCTCGCTTTCGTCAACTGTTTCAACCTCCTCAGGCCCATCGGTTGCTTCGCCATCTCCGTAACGCGGTCCCTCCCTCTCCTCCCGCACTCGGAGGAGCTCAGCAATCCGGCGACTAAACTCGCTCGCATTCTTTCCGACACCTCGCACTTCTCCGCCATCGCTTTCACGTACAACCTCACGTCCTCATCCGTCGCTTCGGTAAACGTGCCTTTTTCCGACGTTTCCTCTCGAAAAGGACAGAAGAGCAGTTGTTGTTGTTGTCCTTTTTCCGCTCCTGCTCCTCTTCCTGCCTCGCAGCTCGATAAACTCGCCGCGCACTTCGTGCTCTCGACGAACAGGTTCATGCGCACCCACCTGGCGAGCTCCTTGTTTCCGAGCATGGTTAAAAGCGCTTTCGACTTCACCGGTAATTTCGCGACGATCGATACGCCGATGTCCATCGGCAACGACGCGAGAGAGAACGTTCGGTGTATTTTCGCGTCGTCGTCGTTCGCGTCGTCGTCTTTCTTCGCCAAAAGGGTGTCGCGTCTTTCTCGTTCGCTTCCGACGTTCGAACCCGCGCGCGCGCGCGATTTTCGCGGCGTGGTCGGCGAGAATGGCGCGACGAGCGGGTGTGAATCGCGCATCGTCGTTCGCGCGCGTGCTTCGTTCGCGCGGTATTTACGCGCCGTTTTTTGTGACGATATTTTTTTTCTTCTTCGCTTCATACCCCTCGTGGTGCTCACTTTACGCGCAAAACCCTTTTCGCGTGAAAGGGCGAGGGAACAAAACGAGAAAAAGAATACGCAAAGGTTTCTTTGGAGAAAAACGGAGCGGTTGGGAGAATCGTGGCGCGCGATGTCTGACGCGAGGATATCTTCTTACTGTAGTACTTTACGTGTGATACATGTAAAAAACGTGGTAGGCGGCGCTCGCGCGAGAAAGAGAGATCTTTCTCTCTTTCTTTTTAAAGTTCACCTAAACTGGCTAGCGAGCACGATTTCGCTTTTTCTATGAACGCCTCTTGCGCTTTACTCGCATTGCCGTTATCTCCAGACCACGCTTTTAACGCGGATGCCTGCAACGCTCTTCCGTAACTATACGAAAGCGTCCACGGGAACGCCTTGCCGGATTCCTTTTGCAACTTGTGCATTAAATTCAATCTTCGACTCGCCGCGTCTTCGGATTGACCACCGGATAAAAATAAAATTGCCGGAACAGTCTCTGGCACGCACTCTAACAACACCTCGTTCGTATATTCCGCCACTTTCAAGTCATCTTTTTCCGACTCTTCGTTCCCGCTTCCCGGCGTCACCATGTTCGGTTTCAATACCATCAACTCCAAACTCACATTTTCTTTCTTCAAATGCTCGAACACTTTCGTCAACACGCCTTTTGTCACCGTCCTCGACACCTCCACGTCGTGACCACCATCCGGCACAATCTCCGGCTCTACGATTGGCACTAACCCGTTCTCTTGACAAATCTTCGCGTATCTCGCCAAACTCTTCGCGTTTGCCTCCACCGCGTCCGCGCTCGGCAGCGCCTTCTCCACGTCAATTTTCAACACCGCCCGCCACTTCGCAAACCTCGCACCGGCTTCATAATACTCTTTACATCGATCTCCTAACCCATCCATCCCATTCGTGTCCGTTTCCCCGTCCCCGTCTTTCCCGACCTGTATCGTTGCGCCTTTATCCACTTTAATCCCAGGCACGATATCACTCTTCGTTAAAATCTCCGTCAAGCGTTGCGTTCCGTCTCCTGTCTTCGCGTACAGCGTCTCCTCGAACAAAATAACGCCGGAGATGTACTTCTCCACTTCTTTGGCGTTGAACAGCGTCTCTCGCCAAAACCGGCGGTTCTCTTCCACGTTTTCCACGTCGATCGATTGGAAGCGTTTTCCAATCGTTCCGGTGGACTCGTCCGCGGCGAGGACGCCTTTGCCTTTCTGCGACAGTTTCGCGCACGTCGCTTTCAACTCTTCCACAAACGACGACGTCATTGTGATGATGATGATGATGATGTCGCGTTCGCCTTGTTGTGTCCGTGGGTGTGTGCGTCTCTCTCTCGCTTTTTGTTGGAGCGGTTGGTGTTCGAAGTGATGTCGAGTTCTTTTGGAGTAATCCTCTTTTTCTCTTTTGGATAAATTGGAAAGAAGACGAGCGCGTTTTGCATCACACAAACGCGCAAACACGAGCATCTCATAGCAACAGCAGCAACAGCAACAGCAGCAACGCGATGTCGTCGTCGTCGTCGTTTACGTCGTCGTCGCTCCTCGAAGCGCGCGTCCTCGTCCGCGAAACGTTCCGCGCGTGGGTCTTCCCGCATCTGCTCGAGATGCGTTCTTCTTCTTCTTCGTCGTCGTCGTCGTCCAATGATGCTTCGGCGCATTTCCGCGCGCCTTCGTTCGACGTGGACGCGACGGTCGTCTGCGTGTTCTCGCTCGCGCTGTTCGCCCTGAACAAAACGCTCAAACGCGTGGCACTCGAACCGATCGCGAGACGATGCTTGTCGTCGTCGTTCTCCTCAAAGAAAAAAACCACCACCACCAAGAAGACCACTCATACGAAAGCCTGCCAAAAGTTCGCGCAATCCGCTTGGGAAGCGCTCGTGTACTCGAGTTTTTTTGTGCTGGGGATGAAAATGGTGAAAACGCAACCGTGGTTTTTGCCGTCGCAGAAATGGTGGCAAAATCAAACGCGCGATGCGAGAACGTCGGCGGCATATAGGGGGTATTATTTACTGTACGTGGCGAGATACGTGGCGGAGATCATCTCGG
>MDTC01157617.1_pt1 | contig 10762 bp, 13 predicted proteins | sample 811181 | NCBI WGS metagenome assembly MDTC01 (sample SAMN05326644, study PRJNA326480) | marine metagenome | isolation source: seawater | place: Pacific Ocean: North | collected 2011 | reverse complement strand
GTGATTATATTACCGCCCCAAATATTTCAAGACTTTTTTCTGAAATGATTGCAATTTGGATATTTACTTTTTGGCAAAGTTTAGGATGTCCAAAAAAATTTAATTTAATTGAATTGGGTGCTGGAAATGGAGAGATGATGAAAATAATGATTGAGACTTTTAAAAAATTTCCTTTATTTACTAGTGGTTGCAATTTTATTATTCATGAAAAAAGTCCTTTTTTAATAAAAAAACAAAAAAAAATATTAAATTTAAAAGCATTAAATGGCTAACAAATTTACAAAAAATTAATAATTCACCAAGTATTTTTTTAGCTAATGAATTTTTTGACGCTTTATCAATTAAACAATTTTTAAAGATTAAAAATAATTGGTTTGAAAAATTTGTTTACTTAGATAACAAAAAAAACTTGAGTTTTATAAATAAAAAAGTTGATATGAAGATAATTGAAAAAAAAATTAATTTTAAAATTTCAGCAAAGCAAAATTTTATTGAATATTCACCGTTAGGATTAAAATATTTATCAGATATTTTTAAATTTATAAAAAAAAATAAAGGAAGTCTGCTAATAATAGATTATGGGTACTTTTCAAATAAAATGAGAGACACATTGCAGGCTATTTTTAAAAAAAGATATTCTGGAATATTAGAGAATATTGGAAAATCAGATATTACATACCATATAAATTTTTATTTAATTGAAAAAATTGCTAAAAAATTTAAAAAATTAGATATAAAATTTACATCACAAAAAAAATTTTTGACTGATTTAGGTATTAATGCGAGGGCCGAAATAATCAGTAAAAATAAAAAATTTACTGACAAAATAGATATATTTTATAGGCTCAAAAGGCTTACTGATGAAAAAGAAATGGGAGATTTATTTAAAGTTATGTTAATTAAGAACTCAGGTAATAGTTCACAAATTGGATTTTAAAATTGTTCTATTCAAAAAAATTATCAAAATCCTTAGAGATTAACCATGGTTTTTTTAATAAAAAAGGGGGAGTATCAAAGGGTATTTATAAAAGTTTAAACTGTGGGTTTGGCTCAAAAGATAAAAAAAGAAATATTAAAAATAATATTGAGATTGTACGTAAGAAAATTAGTAAACAGTCTAAAGAAATTTTATTTGTAAAACAAATTCACAGTAATAAATTTTTATTTTTAGATAAAAATTCAAAAATTAAGAATAGACAAATTTATGCTGATGCAATTATTACTGAAAAAAAAAACCTTCCTATTGCAGTTTTAACTGCTGATTGTGTGCCTATTTTAATCTTTGATAAAAAAAGAACAATAATAGCGGCAATCCATGCTGGATGGCGAGGAGCATATAAAGGCATTATTCAAAAAGTTATGAAATTTTTATTTCAAAAAGGATGTAAAAAAGAAAATATAACAGTTGCGATTGGGCCAAGTATATCAATTAATAATTACGAAGTTAAAACAAAATTCAAAGAAAATTTTGTTAAAAAAGATAAAAAAAATATTAAATTTTTTAAAAACAAAAATGATAAGGTTTATTTTGATTTACCCAATTATGTAAAAAATCAAGTTAAACTGTGTCAAATCAAAAATATAGATCTACTAAATATTGATACTTTTAATGAAAAAAATAATTTTTTTAGTGCAAGAAGATCTTTAAAGCTCAATCATAATGATTATGGTAGAAATATTTCAATAATTATGATTAATTAAACTTTTAATGAAATTATTATCTGGAAATAGCAATAAGCCTCTTAGCAAAAAAATTGCTAAGTTTCTTAAATCTAAACTTGTTAACTCAAGTATAAGGAAATTTTCTGATGGAGAAATTTATATTGAGATAAACGAAAATATAAGAGGAAATAGTATATTCATTTTACAATCTGTGTCTTCTCCAGCAAATGACAATTTGATGGAACTATTACTTTGTATAGATGCTTTAAAAAGATCTTCAGCTAAAAATATTACTGCAGTAATACCTTATTTTGGTTATGCAAGACAAGATCGAAAAGTTGTGCCAAGGACTTCTATTTCTGCTAAGTTAGTTTCAAACTTAATTACCAAAGCTGGTGCGGATAGAGTCGTTACGGTAGATTTACATGCTGGGCAAATTCAAGGTTTCTTTGATATTCCAGTTGATAACCTTTTTGCTACGCCAATATTTGCAAGACACGCTAAAAAAAAAATTAAAAGTAGAAATATTATTTGTGTTGCTCCTGATGTTGGTGGAACTGAAAGAGCTAGAGCTTTAGGAAAACTACTTAATGTAGGGTTAGCAATTGTTGATAAAAGAAGACCGAAGCCTGGTCAGTCTCAAGTTATGAATGTAATTGGAAATGTAAAAGATAAAACATGTATCATTGTTGATGATATAATAGACTCAGGTGGAACTATCATTAATGCAGCAAAAGCATTAAAAGATAGAGGTGCGAAAGAAGTTTATGTCTATATAACGCATGGTGTGCTTAGTGGTGATGCAGTTAAAAAAATTAAGACTTCAGTTATAAAAAATTTAGTTATCACTGATACAATTGATAATGGAGAAAAAGTTAAAAACGCTAAGAACATTGAAGTTTTGCCTATATCTAGCCTTATGGGAGAGGCTATAAAAAGAATCTCTAATTCAACTTCTGTCTCTGATTTATTCAAATAATTACCTTGAGTTATTTTATAACTTGGGCTAAAAACCTTTGTTTTTATGATTTCATTAGATGCAAATATCAGAAATAATAAATCTAAGGGTGAATTAAGTGCCATTAGAAACAGTGGAAATGTGCCAGCTATAATTTACGGTGGAAATAATGAGAACGAAAAAATCTTTGTCTCAAAAAAGTTATTAAAATCAACCATAGAAAAAGAAAATTTTTTATCTAATATAATTACTCTCAAAGTAGGAGGTAAGGATCAAAATGTACTGCCTAGAGAAGTGATCTATGATGTTTTAACTGATGAACCTATACATGTAGATTTTTTAAGAGTAGTTCCTGGCGCTAGGATAAGGATTGAGGTTCCTGTAGTGTTTATTAATCATGAAAAATCACCTGGGTTAAAAAGAGGCGGCGTTTTAAATATAGTAAGAAGGAAAGTTGAGCTAAAATGCCCAAGTGAAAAAATTCCTGACAAATTAACGATAGATCTTAATGATGTTGATATTGGAGAAAGTTTTAAAATCTCATCAATTAAATTGGATAGCGATGTAGTTCCAACTATTCAGGGAAGAGACTTTGTTATTGCTACTTTAGCAGCACCAACTGTTATGAAAGAACCAGAGAAACCAGTTGAAGCAGAAGCTGCAGAGGGTGAAGTTGCAGAAGGATCGGCAGATGGAGACAAACCAGCAGCAGAGGGATCTGAAGGTGAGAAAAAAGAGAGTGAAGAAAAAAAACCTGCTGAAGCAAAAAAATAACCAATCAAATTGAAATTTAAATACCAATAAAATTTATGCTTTTATTTGTAGGTCTTGGCAATCCAACACCAGATAGTGAGAATAACCGGCATAATGTGGGTTTTAAAATTATAGACTCTATAAATAAAAAATTTAATTTATCAAAACAAAAACCAAAATTTAAAGGACTGTTAACCACTGGAAATATTGAAGGTGAAAAAATTTATACAATTAAGCCATTAACGTTTATGAATAATTCAGGAATTTGTATTAGGGAATTATTGGAATATTTTAAGTTTAATGCTGAAGATGTGATAGTCTTTCATGACGATCTTGATGTTGAATTTGGTAAAATAAAAGCTAAATTTGGTGGATCAAGCGCTGGGCATAATGGAATTGCATCAATTGATAAATTTATTGGAAAAGATTACTCGAGAGTAAGAATAGGAATTAGTAAACCAAAAGGCAAAATTGAGGTTGGCGACTATGTTTTACAAAATTTTGATGAGGATGAGCTAACTGGAATTAATAAAATTTCTAAAAATATTAATGAGTCGATAGGTGATCTTATTAATAAAAAATTAGACTTATTTTCCAGCACCGTTAATAACAAGTAATGAGTTTTAAATGTGGAATAGTCGGTTTACCAAATGTTGGTAAGTCAACTTTATTTAATGCATTAACTAATTCAAACAAAGCTCAGGCTGCGAATTTTCCCTTTTGTACAATTGATCCGAATATTGGTATTGTTCCAGTGCCTGACATAAGATTGAATAATCTAGCAAAAATATCCAAATCAAAAAAAATAATTAATACAACTATTTCTTTCGTTGATATTGCTGGGCTTGTAAAAGGGGCATCAAAAGGAGAAGGTTTAGGTAATAAATTTTTGTCTCACATCAGAGAAGTTGATGCAATAATACATATGATTAGATGTTTTGATTCTGATGACATTCAAAATGTAAACTCAACAGTTGATCCAATAAGAGATTTGGAAATTATAGAAACTGAAATGATGTTGGCTGATCTAGAGTCTGTTCAAAAAAGATTGGAAAAGAATAATAAAAAAAATGTTGATGAAGACCAGCTTAAAATATTAAAAATAGCATTAGATTGTATTAATAATGATAAAAATTTATCAGTTTTAAAGGATCAGTTTGATAAAAAAATCTTAAATCAAAGTGGATTACTTTCTATTAAACCAAGAGTTTTTGTATGTAATGTAGATGAACAAAGTGTTCAAAATGGAAACAGATACACAAATGACTTCCTTGCTAAATTTGGAAGTGAAAATACTCTAATTGTTTCTGCTGATATAGAAAATCAAATTAATGAGTTAGAAAATGAAGAGAGAAAAAACTATATGGAGATGATTGGTTTAAAAGAAACAGGTTTAGATATGTTAATTCAAAAAGGTTATAAAATACTAGAATTAGAAACTTACTTTACATCTGGACCAGAAGAAACAAGGGCTTGGACTATTGAAAAAAATTGTACTGCTCCTAAGGCAGCTGGTGAAATTCATACTGATTTTGAAAAAGGTTTTATTAGAGCTGAGACTATTGCCTATACAGATTTTATAGCTAATGATGGTTGGGTTAACTCAAAAATAAATGGTAAAATGAGATTAGAAGGAAAAGATTATATAGTCAAAGATGGAGATGTATTAAACTTCCGTTTCAATACGTGACCAAATTTTTTTCATACTTAAATAAACCAAAATAGTTAAAATTATTAAATAAACAATTGACTTGAAGCCCATTTGGTGACGAGACTCTAAATGTGGCTCTGCAGCCCACATTAAGAAAGTAGTCACATCTTTTGACATCTGTTCTACAGTTGCTTTGGTCCCATCTCCATATTCAACTATATCCTCTGAAAGGGGTGCCGACATTTTAATTTTATTTCCATACATATACTTATTATAATGAACACCATCATCTAAAGTCATTCCATTCGGTGCATCCTCATAACCCTGTAGTAAAGAATAGATATAATCTACTCCTCCACCTCTGGCCTTTACTAGTACTGACATATCAGGTGGATATGCACCACCATTAGCAGCCTCTGCAGCTTTAACATTATCGTATGGCATTACAAATTTATCTGATGGTTTTCCTGGTCGTGTAAACATTTCACCATCAGCATTTGGACCATCTTTTACCTCAAACGATGCTGCTATTGCCTTTACAGCTTCCTCTGAAAATTCAGGACCACCTTTTTCAGATAGATTTCTATAACTAACATACTTCATAGAATGACAAGATGAACATACCTCTGTATAAACTTGATAACCTCTTTGCAAAGCACTTCTATCAAATTTTCCAAAAAGCCCTTTAAAACTCCAATCAGTTTTTAAATATTCTGTCTTTTCTGCTGAATATAAATTTGTTCCTCCAAGAAAAAATGTCACAATTATTAAAAACTTTATAAAATTTTTCACTTTATATATCTTGACCTTCTTTTTTTTTTACTGTTACCATATTGGGTGCTCCTCCCAAAACTGGCTCAGTAATACTTAGTGGTACTGGTAAAGTTTTTTCTTTCCGTCCTAGCAAAGGTAAAACTACAAGAAAGTGTAAAAAGTAATAAGCTGTGGCCACTCTTGCAATTAATAAATATAATCCCTCGGCAGGCATTGCACCTACATAACCTAATATCAAAACATCAGCGACCAATATCCAATAGAACTGTTTGTAAAGAGGTCTAAAAACAGCAGATCTTATTTTTGATGTATCTAACCATGGTAATGCAGCAAGAATTAAAATAGCTGATAACATAGCAACTACTCCTAATAGTTTATCTGGTACTGATCTTAAAATTGCATAAAATGGTAATAGGTACCATTCTGGAACTATATGCGCTGGAGTTACAAGTGGATTAGCTTCTATGTAGTTATCAGCATGTCCCAAAATATTTGGTGTATAAAAAACAAAAAAGGCAAATACAATCATAAACATTAACAAAGCAAAACCATCCTTAATCACAATGTATGGGTGAAATGGCACAGTATCCTTGGATGGTTTTTTAATGTCTATACCAACAGGATTATTATTACCTGGAACATGCAAAGCCCATATATGCAATACGACTAGACCAAGAATTAAAAAAGGTATTAAGTAATGTAATGTGAAAAATCTAGTTAATGTAGGATTGTCTACCGAGTAACCTCCCCATAACCAATTTACTATTCCTTCTCCAACTAATGGAATTGCACTAAATAAATTTGTTATTACAGTTGCTCCCCAAAAACTCATTTGGCCCCATGGCAGCACATAGCCCATAAATGCTGCAGCCATCATTAATAAATAAATTATAATTCCGATAATCCAAATAATCTCTCTAGGAGATTTATAAGATCCATAAAATAATGATCTGAAAATATGAATATAGACTGCTAAAAAAAACATGGAAGCGCCATTTGCATGAATGTATCTAATCAGCCATCCATAATTCACATCTCTCATGATGTGTTCTACACTTTCAAATGCCATATCAGCATGAGCAATATAATGCATTGCTAAAGTCAAACCTGTTACAATTTGGGTAATCAAACAAAATGTTAATATTCCTCCAAAGGTCCACCAATAATTTAAATTCTTAGGAGTTGGATAATCAGTTAGATGACTTGCTAATGATAGCAATGGCAATCTATCATTAAACCATTTTCCAAATTTTGATTGAGGAATATAATTGTGATCACTCATAATTAGCCTATCTTAATTGTGTTTGCATTAACAAATTCATATTTAGGAATTTCCATATTTAGTGGTGCTGGACCTTTTCTAATTCTTCCAGAGGTGTCATAGTGTGATCCATGACATGGGCAAAACCAACCATCATAATCTCCTTTGTCATTTAAAGGAACACAACCTAAGTGCGTACAAACTCCTAGCATAACTAACCACTCAGGATCCTTTGCTCGATCTTCATCTTTTTCAGGATGTTTTAAATCCTCCATTTTTACAGATCTTGCTTCCTCAATCTCATCCTGAGTTCTTCTTCTAATAAAAACTGGTTTACCTCTCCAAAGAACAGTAATTGTTTTTCCGGGTGACACCAAACTAACATCAACTTCTGTACTAGCTAAGGCCTTGACTGAAGCGTCAGGATTCATTTGATCAATCATCGGCCATGCTACAGCCCCTACACCAACTGCTCCTACGGCATATGTTGCTGTAAATAAAAATTCTCTTCTTTTTGGTTTTTTATCTTCCATTTGTAAAATTTAAAAATTTGCTTATTTAATATATGATTTCATATAATAAAATAGTAATTTTTCTATAGATACAATGACACATAATTTAACAAAAGAAGTGCCCAAAATAGCTTTATTTGAACCTGATATACCTCAAAATACAGCTGCAATAATAAGAACCTGCTCTTGTCTTGGGGCGAAACTTGAAATAATTGAACCATGTGGATTCCTCATAAGCGATAAAAGATTTAAAAGAATTGTCATGGATTACATGGATGAGAAAGATATTAATTTTTATCAAAGTGCTGATATTTTTTTTAATTCCAAAAAAAACCAAAGAATTATATTGATGACAACTAAAGCTTCTGTATCTTACACTAAATTCAAATTTAAAGAAAATGATACAATTTTATTTGGACGTGAAAGTGCTGGGGTTCCACAAAAGGTGCATAAACTAATAAAAAACAGATTAAAAATACCCATGGAAAATAAAAAACGTTCATTAAATTTAGCATCATCTGTTGCAATTATATTATCTGAATGTTTAAAACAAACAAAATGGACTTAGACATAAAAAAAGACCTAACAAGCAATTGGTTTAAATTATTACAAGAAGCAATTTGTAATGACATTAGTATTTTAGAAAATAATAATCTAAGATTTAAATCTAAAACTTGGAAAAAACACCAAACTAGAGATGAGGGTGGAGGTGAATATAGGTTACTCAAAGGTGGAAAGGTATTTGATAAAGTTGGTGTAAATTTTTCAAAAGTGTATGGTAAGTTTCCAAAAAAATTTCAAAAAAATATTCCTGGGGCGCATAAAGATCCTAGGTTTTGGGCGTCAGGAGTGTCAGTAGTAATGCACATGAAAAACCCATTAATTCCAGCTATGCATTTTAACACAAGATATATATCTACTACTCAACAATGGTTTGGGGGAGGTATGGATGTAACTCCTTCAAAAAAAGACCATTTAGAAAAAAAGGACTTTCATGAAACATTGTATAAGATGTGCAACCGACATAATAAAAACTTTTATAAAAAATACAAAAAATGGTGTGATGAATATTTTTATCTTCCACATCGTTGTGAAGCAAGGGGAATAGGTGGAATTTTTTTTGATTATAAAAAAAATAATTTTGAGAAAGATTTTAAATTTGTAAGAGATGTTGGTATTACATTTCAAATGATATTTAACAAAATTATTAGAAAAAAAATCAAAAAAAAATGGACAATTAAAGAAAAAGAAATTCAGTACATTAAACGAGGTAGATATACAGAATTCAATTTACTTTACGATAGAGGTACTAAATTTGGATTACAAACTGGTGGGAATGTAGAAGGAATTCTAATGTCGCTTCCACCTTTAGCTAAATGGAAATAATATGGATAAAGAACCTATTACATTAAATGGATTAAAAAAATTAAAAGAAGAGTTAGTATTTTTAAAGGAAAAAAAAAGACCACAAATAGTTGCGGCTATTGCAGAAGCAAGATCACATGGAGATCTAAAAGAAAATGCAGAATATCATGCAGCAAAAGAGGAACAATCTCATAGCGAGGGAAGAATTACAGAAATAAATGATGTTATTGCTCGAGCAAATGTAATTGATGTTACAAAGTTAAATAATGAAGGAAAAGTAATTTTTGGATCCACAGTTTACCTAGAAAATTTAGACACAAATGAAAAGATAAATTACAAAATTGTGGGTAAAGATGAGTCAGATTTAAAACAAAAACTTATTTATTATCAATCACCCATGGGAAAAGGACTTATAGGAAAAAACAAAAATGATCTTGTGGAAATTAATACACCTGCTGGTACTAAAAATTTTGAAATTAAAGATGTAAAATATATTTAGCTATTTATAATTTTATCAATTTGCTTGGTAGATAGTTGAAAGTTGTTATTAACCCACTCTTTCTCAATAATTCTAAGTTTGTTTCCTAAATTTTTTCCCTCTGGAATGTCATATTTTTCCATTAATTTTTTTGCACCGACTGGCATAGTTGGTAAAACTTTAGACTTAAAAATATCAATTAAATTTAATAAATTTTTATCAATTTTTTTAAGGTAAAATTGTCTATAACTTAAAACATCTACTACTGCTTGTTTTCCATTAAAATAAAAAAATTTATTTAAGTTTTTTTCTGAAAATGATTGAGCTGAAATATTATTACTATAAAATTTATTAATTATCTTTAGTCTTCTTTGATCTTTTTTTGAAACATTGAACTTATAAATAAAATAATCAACATTATCAGATCCATCAACAATTAACAAAGAAAGTATAAATATAAAATCTGCCTCCTCAAGTTTCTTTTTAGCAAAAATGTTGAGGCTAGAAAAAAGGTGAATTTTTTTAATTTGTGGGAAAATAATTTCAAATAATGCAACGGATGACTTATCTTTTGAAAGTTTTGATAAAATATTAGATTTAACATATTTTCTTAATTCGTCTATTAATCGTTCTTTAGATAAATTTGAAATACCCTCTAAATTTTTTTTTATTAATTTTAAAGTTTGAGGATTGTGCTTTTGATTTGAATAACTTAAAAAAAACCTTAAATAACGAAGAATTCTTAGATAATCCTCTTTAATTCTTTGTTCTGCATTTCCAATAAATTTAATTAGACCATTTTTTAAATCTTCTTTACCGTTAAATGGATCAAACAAATTACCATCAATATCTGAATAAATTGAATTTATTGTAAAATCTCTTCTAGAAGCATCTTTTTTCCAGTCACTTGAAAATTTGACTTTCGCATGTCTTCCATCAGTTTCAACATCTTCTCTTAAACTGGTTATTTCAAATCTAAAATTATCTATAAGTGCGGTTATGGTTCCATGTTCAAATCCTGTTTCATAAAAATTTATATTACTTCTATTTAAAGAATCGCAAACTTGACTGGGACTCAAATTTGTTGCTAAATCAATATCTTCAACATTTTCTTTTTGAATAATTTTTCTAACACATCCACCTACATATCTAATTTCACTATCTGATGAAAATTCATTAATTGAATTAAAAATTTTTTTAACTGGAGTGTTTTTTGATAAATTCTTAAAACCTTTAGCTATATAATCTAAGTTATTGGTTCTTAAATACAATTTTTTTAAATATTTGATCATATGTGGCTGGGGCGCTAGGATTCGAACCTAGGATGCCGGTACCAAAAACCAGTGCC
>MDTC01138064.1_pt1 | contig 10763 bp, 12 predicted proteins | sample 811181 | NCBI WGS metagenome assembly MDTC01 (sample SAMN05326644, study PRJNA326480) | marine metagenome | isolation source: seawater | place: Pacific Ocean: North | collected 2011 | reverse complement strand
CATGACAACGTGAGGCGATATAACGAACGATCTGACGCTGAACAGCGGAAAATGTACGATAAATTACGGCAAACAAGCCAAGTTATGGCAGAAAGGTTAATGAGAAGCGGTCAAGTTCGGTAATAATGTAGATATTGGCCAATATTTAGGGTAAACACATGGATATTCGCAAGGAAATCGCGCTAAATAACGAGCTCAGCCGCATTATTTGTAAACCTGGGCACACATATAACGAAATAACCAAAAGATGTTACCCAGTCGTAGGTAAATCAGGTGATATGCCCACTAATAATGACATATCTGCTAATGATGCAGTGAATGCTGAAATTATGAGCCGCAAGTCTGCTCGATTAACTCAATAGAACAGGATATACACAATGGTTGTCTGGAGTGTGGTGATAATGCTGCTGATATTAATGATCGGTGTCTGCTGGATTATCTGGGCTGTGATTAATTACGACAATTTAATAGAATAGTGTGAGATTACGAAATCAAAAGAATGCCTCAAGTAAATACAAGTTTAAACAGTCTTGCTCCGGGCATAACAACTAATAATCCTATTAATCTCATACCACTGCCAGGAGGCGGACATAAACAAGTACCAAATCCTCATTACACAGGACGTAATCCATACAAAATGGATGCAGCAGGTCAATTAAGTAAAATTGTGCCTCCACAATCAGGTCTTTCAAAGTTCACCCAACAAATATTAGGTGTAGGCAAGAACGCTTTTAATGCCGCCCCCTCGGTTTTAAAAAATGCTGCTATAGGATCAGGAAGATTATTAGCAGGCAGATCAGATGGATCTGAAATGCCATTTGTAGCTGCGATGGCAACTAGTGACATAATTGATGCGTTCAATCCACAAGGTGTGATTGATAGACAAAAACGAAATGAAGCGGAAAAAGCAATATATGGTCAACTGCCGTCAGACTATAGACGAACAGAGCTGCTTGCTTCTGGTCAAGTTCCAGGAGGTCTTCCTAGTGATTACAAAGAAACTGAAGAAAAGATGTTCGCACTTGCTGCATCAACTCCAGATCCTGAGCAACCTCCCGTTCCAGAATTATCTTTAAGGGATCAACTGCAGCAAGAACGAGATTCAGAAGGACTTACGCCTATGCAGCAATGGGCTAAAGCGCATGGGAAATTAGCGAGAAAGGTTAAAGAAGGCCAAAGTGGATTCAAGGAAATTGATGCATACTTTAAAGCTAAAGAGCTGAGTACTGATGAGCCTGGTGGAAGAATAACTCCTGTAGAAATGTTGATACAAGAAATGGCCCCGACGCCTAGACAGAAAGATACACCCGATATCAATAACCCAGTACCAGCTTCAAAAGAAAAAGCAGACCAATATTTACAAAGTTTTCTTCCAGGAACACCCACACTCACAACTTCATTCAATCAATCACAAGGTAACTTACCTGTATCCGATTATCTGAGCACAGATAAACTTGTCGGTGCTAATTACATGCGCTTTGGCGAAGATCCTGAAGTTACGAAGGCTGTAATGAATTTATTCCCAGATTTACCTAACTCACAAAACCCATTTTCACGTGATTTTAACCCTAATCGCTTTATAGACTAAATCTCACTTGCTGAGAAAAGTAAGCTGTAAAAACTATCTACAATAGTTCTAGGTTTGCTTGTAAAAATAGTGGCTCCTTTAGAAGATAGGCAGAGGCTTCATAACAGAATTATTGCCGCAACGAATAATAATTCTGCTAGTAATGATCCAAAACAACATAAACATGATCTGAACAATAAGATCATTCAGAGTGCTGGACATTTCGCTGCTTTAGCAGGAATCGGGTTAAGCGAAGAAGAAACTCTTGCCTTGATGTCTCGTCAGTTACGTAGACAACGGCGAGTTGATGACACTGTCACAATGAATGACATTCATCGTCAATTTGCCCAATCTTCTAAAAGCCTTGCTGATGTAAGTAACTTTGCAGAGGTTCGAGGAATTGGTTTAGAAGAACTGCCAGAAGTTGATCCCTTCGGTCAAGATCAAGGAAAATATTACGATTACAGCCCGGATGACAGTCAATACGAGCAGCAACAGCTTGATCGTTATCAATCAGAGATGCTGGAAATGGAGGATCGCACAGATCCAACCAGGTTTGAACCAGAAGGGAAGCGTAGGTACGACAAGCGTGGTGATGTAGTTCTTAAAACTGGTGTCAACCCACAGGATTATGATGATCTACAAAGTGATGCAGGAGATATTAGAAGAAAGGCTACTCGTGAATCTGTTGCTCCACAGTCAAGCGTAAGAGACGCACTAGCACAACTAGAAGGCGCACGTCGTGAGCAGCAGGGGTTTGCCGCGATGCTTTCAGGTGTAATGGGCGGAGGGCGTGAAGATATCCCAGGCGCAGCAGCATTAAGTGGACGCATGGAGATGGACTTAAATCCACAACTTCAGCGTGAAGCAGAAGCTGCTTTGGCTTATGAAGCTAACAACCGTGACCTCAGCTCTATGTCAAGCCGTAGAGCGGCATACAACAACATCAATGCTCAGATTGAAGCGGAGGGTATTGGTGAAACAATGTATCGCCCGTCATCCGTTTATCCAGGTGCACAATTACCAGCCGTTACTGCTGATCAAAGCATTGCAGCCATTGCAGCAGCAAATCCAAGGGCTTTCCCTCAAGCAGGGTTTAATTCTTCAGGAGTGGCATTCGATCCCTCTACAGGAAACCCTATTGGCATGCAAGGGCCACAGATGGTTACTGCCAATACAGAGCCATCTGCTGCACTTAATGCTCCGATGACAACACGGAACTGGATGGTTGAGAAACAGCCTGATTACAGAGAGGGTGGCAGATTGTTTGGCTCATATCCACAGCAAGACATTACTGGCGCAACTGATCTGTTCTCTCGCCGTCTTCGCCAAGCAGGAATTGGTGCAACCGAAAACGTACGAGGTATAGATGAGCTACAAAGAGCTGTAGATATGGTGATTGCTAAAGGTGGGAACTTCTTCACCAAAGAACCAGTTGTAGACGCATTAGGCAGGACAAAGCTAAAGAACACTAAACAGGCACAACCCGATGTCCAAGGCGTGCTCTCTGGGAGACTCCGGTATACGCCTGCACAAGAGACACAACTAGCTAATGCTCTGTATCAAATGGAGGTTGCTAAACAAGTGCAGATCAATCAGCAGGGTAAGCAGCAGTACTTCACACGCACCGGCCCCAACGGAAGTCTTCGGCCTACTGAGTTCAAACAGACCATGAGCTCAATGGTGTTGCCAAATCAACCAGATATGCAAACTAGCGGTGGTGCTGGAGTGTATTTCAATTCGCCTGAAGCAATGGCTAAAGGAACACGAATGGAGAATGATGGTGCCGCCCCCGTTGCAAGACTCAGGCCAGGGCAAACAAAAGACGGACGAGATATTGTTACCGCTCTCCGTGGTTTAAGTAATCCTGATGCACGTCAACCATTTTATGGTGCTGTAGAAGAAATAGACAGCATGGGACGCACTGGTGTTGAGAAGAATGCTGGACCTGGTTACTTAGAAAGATATAACAATACAGGTGAAACAGATCCAGTTGCTATCGAAAAAGCCTTACGAAACAAAGAGCGCGGCTTTGCAGTCAATAAAGCAAAAACATCCGGAGGTCGTATTGAGCCGATCGATGAAAAAGGGTTACGCGGTAAAGTAGTAAAAGCACAACTTACTCAAGAACGATTTAATCGTGATGAGGCAAAACGAGAAGAAAGGCGTCAACTTCTCCAAGGCTACACACCCGTTTCTGTAAGGCGATTTAGAGGTTGATCATGAATTGGGATCCAAATCAAATCCGAGCAGGACTACAGCATAAAAAAGAATCCGAAGAAACAGCAGTCAGTTTTGCTGCTGAAGGTGGAGGGCCTGGCGGTCCCTTCCAAAGCTCGGATAAAACAAACAAGTTAAGAATGGCAGGACCAGGTGGAGCGTTTGCTCAACAACTGATGCGTGATCCTGAGCTTGCAGGAAGAGTTGCAAATTGGGACAACCAATTTAAACAATCTGTCCCAGGATTGGAATTCAATAAGGCAAAAATCATGCAACAAGCAGCAGCTGCACCTGACCCAGCTGAAGGACAACCTATGGAGCAAAGATCATGATGAGATTTGCAGGCAAGACTTTAAGCAAGCTAGGACCAGCTACTAAAAACCTCTTGTTTGGTGACATGAATGCAAAGCAAATTGCCCAAAGATTAGGCTTTGATGCTGTGTTTGGTGGAATGGCAGCACTTCAAACACCAGGTGATTTAGGAGATAAGCTGATTGCAGGTACATCTACATTTGCAGGAGGAGGTTTAACAGGTCTTGCTGCAGGTGGACTTGCTAGACGTACTCCTGGGTTAAGACAATTTGAAGGTATGGCTGACCTTATCGGTAGCTTTGGCGGTGATTATTTAGGAATGATGGCTGGAGATAGCCTTCAAAGAGGTAAAGATAAGTTGATGGGTGGTGAAGGCCTTACTCCATGGGAACGCATGAGTGCTGTTCAACAAGCTGAATTTGCTCAACAACTAGAACAACAAATCATGGCTCAGTATGGAATTATTCCAGGCACACGTGAGCAATATGCAATGCCATACACAAACCCAAGTACAGGGATGGGAGTTGCGTAATGGCTATCCGTAAAGCTAGGGGATTAGGTGGATTCTTCGATGCAGCTAACGAAGCATATGGAGAAGGACGTGAGGAGTGGTCCAAGGCTTTCCGTGAAGGTAGGAAGGCCGCTGGGCAGAGTGAGAACGCACCACGCATCAACGAGATGACAGGTGCCTATCCAACCGGGATTCGAACAAAAGAACTTATAGATGATCTATTAGGTAAAAAGCTATCAAAATCAGAGAGAGACAACCGCACCATTAGAGAAGATTTGGGTATAGGTGCGAAACAAGGATTAGGTCCAAGAGCAGGTCAATATGTAGGAACACTTGCTGCTGATCTAACTCAGGACAACACACGTAATTTCTATTGGCTCCTCAACGCAGCACAAGCTACAGGTAACGTGATCAATGAAGCCGCATTAGGTGCAGCTAATAAAAGTCTTTATGGCAAAAAGCCAATTATCAACCCTAATAATAGAAACCGCCCAGTAACTGTGAAAGACGCTAAAAAAGGTGGTGAATATCTAGATGCTCAAGGTAGTCCTCGTAAAGGTGTCAGTATTGGATCAGATGGCGTACTAGAAAAGAGAAACTTTGAGCCTGGCCATTTAATTGCTTTAGGTATTCCAACTGGAGTAGCAATAAACACAGGCTTAGGACTGATGACCCCATTTGGAGGTGCAGAAGGTTACAAAGCTGCAGTACCAAGTGATGCAGATCCAACTGTGACAGACAATGTTCTATTAGAAGTAGGACAGAAGTATTTATTAGGTTCTACCGGCAAACTATTGCCTTACAGCCAGTTTAGCCAGGTAAGGCCAGACGTATCACCAGAAGAATATCGAGCCTATCAAGCATTTAAATATAACAAGGAGATGGATCTCAATCCATTCGATGATGGTCAGTTTACTGCCCCTGGCGGGATCATCAAAACAACAGATGAAGGTATCCATGGACCAGAGCTGCAGTTCTTAGGTAGAAGCCTTCCAGTATCTACTGGAATTATTCCTTACCTGAGCTCTTTAGCCGGAGGTGTTGCAGGTGTACGTACAAGACGGCCAATCGTTGGTGGATTTACAGGAGGCATGGCTGGATTAGCTGCAGGACAGATTGCAGGTTCGTTGTTAGAACAAGAGCGTAGGCGTAGGAATACTGTTGAGAATCAATTAGAAAATCCACAGTTTTGATAACATTAAAGAAAGCGCAATAATCACATGTCACGATCTAAATTTGCCGGTGATATATTTCTAGGCATGGGAAATTTTGCAGATGGATTTGATGTCAGTGAAGTAATAGGAGAGGGTAGAGAACAAACAGCTATGGATAATGCAGCTATTGCAGACAATAATGGTCGAACCAGCAGGACAGCAATGCGCGGAGAAGCTGAAATCGAATCTGCGAAGTATACAACTGATCAAGGTGGATTTTTAGAAAACGCCGCACCAGGAATAATTGATGGCGCTTTTGGATTTGCACAAATAGGTATGGAAAATGGAATGTTTGGCGGCAATCCACTTAGTAAACCTGGTAGTTCAACCGGTGCATTTGACTACAAAAATTGGACGGGAACATTTTCAGACAATCCAGCATTTAGTTTTACCAATCCCGATGTTAATAATTATTTTAGGAATGGAGGGGGTAGTGGTGTATTTACTAAATCACCTAAATTTACTTACTAATAAACGAGAGGTAAACATTTCATATAATAAACAAAGGAATATGATTTACATGTAATGGCTGGATACGTGCGCGGTGTAGATTTAGGTTCGGGCTATGGACTGAACTTTGGCAGTCCTAATTATCGAGTAACTCCTAGCGGTAGTTATGCAGATGGTATGGGTTTATCAACATTTGCCGATGAATTGGGAATTGCAGAAGATGGGAGCTTCGATGTTGAAGGTATAACAGGAACAAACTTACAAGCTGATGGGATCGAACGACGTGCAATAGATGATGCAAATAATGAAGCATTAAATGCAATGATTAGTGGAGAAGCCTTTATTGAAAAAGGTAAAATTGCACAAGCTAATGCAAGTAGGGCAAGAAAGGGAAGTATTTTTGGAACAGTTGTCAGTGCAGCCGCACCGTTAATTGCTTCAGCAATACAGATGAGTGATGAAACAACAAAAAATACGATTACTAATATTGAAAACTCACTTCAAAAGTTAAGGGAACTGCGACCTGTAAGTTATTACTACAATAAAGAATATAGCTCAGAACCTGAACGTCTTCATTACGGCTTTATTGCTCAGGAATTTCAACAAGTCATGCCTGATGCAACATACTTTGACGAAGCATTAGAAAAGCTTTGCATTGATCCAGTTGAACTAATTGGATTATTAGTTAGAGCAGTACAAGAGCTAGACATCAAAGTCAAACGTCTAGAAGCTGCAAAAACTCTTCAAACTATTTAGTCATGACTCCCGGAATTATTAATCTCAGCGATTTAATGGCGAAGGTAGGCGCTGTTGATGTTAACGACCTTCTTCGTTACCTAGGCGGTAAAACTACGCAAGGCCAAGTCATGGCTGAGACAGAAAAAACCCTTAACGCCCTCACATTAGGTAAGGCACCTAAAGCTGTTGGTCGTCTAGCAGGAAGCGGACTGGGACGGGGTTTTGCTCGCTTAGTACCTGGAATAGGACTTATTACAAACGTGGCTGATGCTGCAGACGTTATCGCAGGGGACGAGAGCTTTGGTAATAAAGCGATGGATACAGCTGCTATGGGTGTTGGTGGAACAATCGGCGCATTCTTAGGTGGACCATTAGGAGCATCAGTTGGTGTAAGTGCTGGAAAGTCACTGAGTGATGCCACTCAATATATCTTTGGAGACAAGAAGACTCCAGAACAGCGTAAAATGGAACTAGCACTTGCACAACTGCAAGGTGGAGGGATTTACTGATGGTTTGGTCTATAGTTGGTCTTGACGTCGAAAATGTCGCAAAAAATGAAGTATGGGACCCTTCAAAGGGGAGTTATAAAGAAGATCCTGGTGATCGTTTTGGAAATTGGCTCGTTGGAATGCTATCTGGCGGTTCAGACCGCAAAGGAGAAATTGATAAATTAGTTAAAGAAGCTCACATTAAAAGGCTAGAAGACAAAAGTGGTGGACGTATTGATAAATACGGCAATGTCCAAGGAATGAAACCCATTACACGTGATGATCTTTCAAAACTTGATCAAGCCCAACTTACGCGTAAACTTGACAATAACAAAGAAACTAAAGACGCTTTAAATTTTGTTGCCGAAAATTATGGTATTGATCCAACCGAATTTATCGAGATAACAGACCCTTCAACTATCCGAGGTAGAGGTGCAAGACAATTTAGAAAAAATGAAGAGGAGGATGCCGAGAATAAGTTTAATAGAAGATTACAACAACAAACGAGTCGTGAAGACTTCTTAGCTGGCCAAGCTAATCTCAGGCAGGATAAAAGGGACGAACGTGCACGTCTAGACCGTCTAGAGAATCGACGGATGACAATGGAAACCAATCGTCAAACTATGCAGCTTGAATATGCACGTATGGCTCAGAACGATAGAAATAGGCTGCAGGACAAGAGAGATAAAGCATTAATGCTGCTTATTCAAGGGCTTGGCGGCGTAGCTAATGCGTTTAACCTTTAGCCTACATGTGTTTTTCATAAATACCTTCGTTGTAGACAGTCCAATCATTAAAAGTACCCTTTTGATCAAAAAGATATTTAGCAGCCTTCATGTTAGTTGCGGGATCAAGTAGCTGCTCACGTTTTGTAATACCTAACTTTTGTAACCAGCCACGGTCTTTGTGGAATCCCCAATTGATCTGCATCAATCCTACACTATCTTCTCCGTCTCGCTCCCAAAGATTCTGTTGACCAGGAATTTTTCGTTTAGTGCTATTTGTGGGGTCTAACCCACTTTCACCACTAGCGATTCCAACAACAATCGATGCGTCTTGAGGAGTAAATCCCGTACTGATTGCTAAATCTTTAACAGATTGTTTAGACATAACGCCTTGTGAACTTGCAGCTGGTCGTGCTGAAATATTGGTGCTAATGGTTCCATCCTCTCCAGGTTTAGATTCATTGTCAGTAGCATTATATTTAGCATCCCCCTTAGGCATATTACTGTAAGCAGCTTCTCCTTCAGAAATTCGCTGATCCATACTGCGAAGTTGTTCAATCTGAGTATCCAAAATCTCCTTCTGTTTTATAAGCAGTTCATTATCTTCTTGCTTCTTATTCAACTGCATAACACCGGCACCAATCAATACTGCACCCCCTGCAAGTTTGCCAGCCATTGATGTCTTACCTTTATCACCACGTTTAGCCTTTTCAGCTTCAATTGAAGCATTAGCATTGATAGTGGTAGTAGCAGTCTTAGCGTTATTAGAGATTGTATTAGCATTCGTTCTTGCTTCCTCAGCTCTTGCTACCTGAGCTAAACGATCGGCTCGAAATTTACCCTCTTCTTCAATGCGGCTGATTGCTACATTTTGATTATTAGCTACTCGTGCTCCGGCTGCAAAAGACATACTTTTTATCTCAGTATCTCTACCATTGTAAAACTCTTAGAATATAGATATTAGATCAGAAAAGAAAAAATGGCTATTAATCCTCTAGACAAAGTAATGGAGCAAATTGCCAATTTCACACCGGATGATGATGATGCGTCAGGGATTGCGATGCAGAACGCGTTTACATATAGTGTGGCAGCTGATGCAATAAAAGATATGAGAGCTCAGAAGAATGCTGAGACCAATATGGCAATGGCACTTGAAGCTGGGATTACATCAAGTTCTGTTGATACTGCCAATCAAATGGCAATTAACACCCAACAATCTCAGTTAGGGTCAATTCAACGAGGTGAAGAGTATGATTATCAAAGCCAATTTGCAGTTGATCAAGCAAACAGGCAGTTAAATCAAACTGCAATGGAAGGCGATATAAACAAGAGCCTTGCAGAAATTCAAGCCAATTCTGACAGACACGCTGCTACAGCATCTGCCGATGCAGCAAAAGCTTCTGCCCGAGCTCAAGCTGAAGCAACCAAGGAATCAGCAAGAATTCAGGCAAAAAATGCATTAGAGCAGACTATTGCTAATAATTCAACGCAAATGCAAATGACAACAGATCAGCTGAAGAATAATCTGGATTCTATTGATAAACAAAACGCTGGCAATATAAAGCTCCAGAGTGTAAAAGATAGTGGTGAGTTTGATCGTCTCCAAGAAGCTAATGAAGCTGCAAGTGCTCAAATCGAGCAACAAGGTGATATCAAGAAAGACCTTCAAGATACAGTCGGTGATCAGCAGTTAGCACAGCTAACTACGCAGACCACAAGTGATCAAGCAATTCAAGAATTAAAAGGTGAGCAATCGTATCAAGAACTTGTCACTGGTGGAGCAATTCAAACTCAGATGCAAGACATTAAAGGTGAACAAGCATTAGAGCAGTTAGATAAATCAGGTCTTAACGAGCAGGAACTCCAAAGAATAAGAGATTCTGGAGCACTGCGGCAGATTGGAGCACAAGGAAATGAAGCTGTACGTCAAATTACTGAGAAGGGTGCAATCGATAAAACTATGCTTGGTACTAAAGGTGAACAAGCTTTAGCTCAGATTACAGGACAAGGAGATGAGGCTGTACGACAAATCACTACCAAAGGCGAGATCGATGAAAGAATGCTTGGCACTAAAGGGCAACAGGCCTTAGAACAGATTACAGGGCAAGGTGATCAAGCTGTTCGTCAAATCACTGAGAAAGGAGCAATTGATGAAAGAATGCTAAGCACTAAAGGTAATCAAGCACTAGCTCAAATCAAAGGACAAGGTGATGAAGCTGTACGTCAAATAGACGCTCAAGGGTTCCTCGACAGCGAAATGCAGAAACTTAAAGGTAAACAGGCAATTGAACAGATTGGGGAGACATCATCACAAGGGCGTAAGACTGAAAGAGATAGAGAGCAAAGTCAGAGCAAGTACGCACGTAGTTTGGCAGGTATGTTCTGATGAATACCACTACAGCAAAAAGCGGCAAAGTTTATCTCAACTATGTTGATCAATGGCTAGATACATTGCCAGCATCGGAGAGTGAAGAGTTCAAAGAATTTGCTGAATACACGCCATCAATTATTGAAATTTGGGTATATTCAGGAATTTTG
>MDTC01113879.1_pt1 | contig 10763 bp, 3 predicted proteins | sample 811181 | NCBI WGS metagenome assembly MDTC01 (sample SAMN05326644, study PRJNA326480) | marine metagenome | isolation source: seawater | place: Pacific Ocean: North | collected 2011 | reverse complement strand
GGGCTGTGTCTCCAGATTCATTCCTGCGACGACGGAAAATCAACCTTCCCACTCGGCGGCGAAATCATACCTGTTTCGAATAATGAACTTTTTTTGCGGGCCTCCTTCAATGACAAACGCCTTCAATTCTACTATTCGCAATGCGGACAAGATTTCCTTAAAATAGGATCGGTCTTAGACGCTTCGATTCTTTCCGATGACCACGGGGAACATTGGGGATTCACTGGAACTTTCGTCGCTCTGGCCTGCCAGGATCTAACCGGAAAGAAACTTCCTGCCACATTCGAGTTTCTCGAATTATGTAATAATCAAAAACCCGAGTAAACATGTCTGATACAAAACTTAAACCAATTGAGAAAATAGGATATGGCTTGGGCGATTTCGGTTCAAATGTTGTATTTCAAACCATTCTAATCTTACTTCCCGCCTTCTACACGGATGTTTTTGGACTGGCACCGGCGGCAATGGGCACCATGTTTCTTGCCGTTCGTCTGCTTGATACTTTGACCGACCCGATCATGGGAATGGTCGCCGATAACACCAATACGAAATGGGGGAAATTCAGACCTTACCTTCTTTGGTTTGCCATACCATTTTCCGTGATTTTCGTTTTCACATTTATTACTCCAGATTTCAGTGAAAATGGAAAACTTGCTTATGCATACCTCACCTATGCAGCTCTCATGATTCTCTACACTGTAGTGAATATTCCTTACTGCGCATTGGGCGGTGTGATCACTTCGGATTCACAGGAGCGGGTTTCTGCAAATTCATATCGTTTCTTCATCGCCACTTCGGCAGGCGTTCTCATTTCTTATTTTGCACCTGATTTAATCGAATACTTTGGAAACGGAAACGAGCAGGATGGATATCCTTACGCGATGTCGGTTTTTGGTGTACTTGCCATCCTGGCCTTTTTCGGCTGCTTTGCTCTGACTAAGGAAAGGGTCAAACAAGTCGCTTCTACAAAAGGTTCTCTGTCAGTAGACTTTAAAACTTTACTCAAAAATGACCAATGGTTAGTGGTGGCCCTTCTTTTCCTGGTTCTCTTAGTCCCGATTGTATTAAGGGGAGCCTCACAGGTTTATTATGTAAAATGGTTCATAGGGGACGCAGAACTGATTGCAGCCTTTCTGACCACCGGTACTTTTTGCCAAATGATTGGTGCAGGCTTTGCCTCTAGCCTGACGAAAAAGCTGGGAAAAGTACCCGCATATATTCTGGTTCAAAGTATAATCGTCGTTGGTTCAATCGTTTTATATTTCGTAAGTAACTCGAATCTGTATGCAATATTCATTCTTTTCGGAGTGGTGAATTTCTTTGTCCAAATGGGGGCACCGATTCTTTTTACCATGGCTGCAGATACGGTCGAATATGGCGAAATCAAAACCGGTCGACGGGTAACTGGTCTGGTTTTTTCAGGTGCCCTCTTTGCTCTAAAATTAGGCGTGGCAGTGGGCGGCTGGCTCATTGGGCTGATCCTTGCCTATTATGGATATGATGGAAAAGCAGAAGCCCAAAGTCCCGAAGCGATTCAGGGAATCGTTCTCTCCCTGACTCTTTTTCCTGCCATCGGACATTTCCTTCTGATTCCCATTGTTTCTTTTTACAAACTCAATAAAAAGCGTTGCGATGAAATTCGGGCAGAACTCGATCAAAAAACAGTCTCTTAATCACTAATGAAAAAATTAATTACCCTTCTTGCCCTTGTTGCTCTGTGGACTGATCTATTTTCAGACACTTATTCAGCCCGTTTTTCACCGCCTCCTGGAAAAATTCTTGTCTTCGCCGGTCAGGATAACAAATCAGTCGGTGGAACCGCAAAATATCGGGACGGCTATGTTGATAATATCGGAGTACCCGCGGGGATTACCCATTATGTTTATTTTGCCGAAGGCTGGACCAATAAATTTAATCGGACCTATGCGAAAGGGAAGGTGGATGGACTGAATGAGGAAACCGAATGGGCCGCTGGCCCCATGAACCAAAAAGCCTACCTAGATTCCCCAGTCCTCGATCGATGCGTCATGCACCTTTCCATTTCTATGGAAGGAAACTCCGAAGACAGCGTGGCCGATGGTACCTACGATCATCTCATTGATGAACTGGTTGACTTCGTAAAGAATCATCCCACGCATCCATTCCTCATTCGAATTGGATATGAGTTCGATGGCAGTTGGAATGCGTATGACCCGGAAAATTTCAAAGGTGCATTCCGCAGAATTGTGGAAGCTCTGCAAAAAGCGAAGCTCACCAATTTCGCCACCGTATACGCCTCCTCCAGTGGAGCCAAGCCCCAACAGTTTATTGATTATGACCCGGGAACTGAGTACTATGACTGGGTAGGATATTCCTGGTGGGGCGGCGACCAAGACGGACAAGCCGCTCTTGATTTTGCACGCAAAGTCAAAAAACCCATTTTTATCGCAGAGGCGACTCCCCGTGGAATTTTCTTCGACAAGGGGGATCATCAGGGAATCTGGGACTCATGGTTCACCAAGTTTTTTAAACACATCGAAGATAACAAGGATGTGGTTCGGGCGGTTTCTTACATCAATGCGGATTGGGAGTCACAGGATATGTGGACAGGAGACGGATGGGGTCAAACCCGGCTTGAAACCGCTCCTCTGCTCAAGTCAAAATGGCTCGAAAAAATGGCTGAAAGCCAATTTGTTAATGCATCCGATAAGCCATTCAGCCTGATCGGTTTCCCCGCTGAAAAACCAAGGTCACTGCTTTCAGGCTCTTATAAAGATCCCTCTCTTTCTGTTGAAAGCCGGGTTGAGGATCTGATCAAGCGAATGACCGTGAAGGAAAAAGTTGCCCAGCTAACCGGTTGGTGGGATCCCAATGAACAAAAACTTCGTAAGGAGGGCAAGATTTACGACCCTTCATTCTACGCCGGCACGTGCCCGGAAGGTATCGGGCAGCTCGGTCCCCTTCACAACATGACCGTGGAGGAAGATATCAAACAATACGCCGCGGTGCAGGAATATTTTCGCAAACGCACCCGCCTGGGAATACCAGCCATTCAACATGATGAAGCCGCTCACGGTTTTATGCGTTTCGAGGCGAATTCCTTTCCCTCCCCAATCGGACTTTCCTGTGCCTGGAATCCTGAATTGATGGAGGAAATTTATGACCAGGCTGCTCGTGAGGCAAGATCGCGGGGAGTCTCACACATACTTTCCCCCATTGTCGATGTGGCCCGTGATTTGCGGTGGGGGCGGGTGGACGAAACTCTGGGAGAAGATCCATTTTTGGTTGGACGACTGGGTGAAGCGATGGTTCGCGGACTGCAAGGCTCATCAAACGGAGAGATCGATTCCAATCATGTAGCTGCCACCCTCAAGCATTTTGTGGGCTACGCGGGAACAGAGGGAGGGCGAAATCGTTCGCCCTACCCCTACGGTCCGCGTTACCTGCTCGACCACGAAGTAGCTCCTTTCCGACATGTGATTCATTCCGCACGCCCCGCTTCGGTGATGGCTGCATTTAACGAGGTCGATGGTCTACCATGCCATATCAACCCATGGATTCTGACTGATGTCCTCCGTAACCGGATCGGATTTAAAGGTCTGATAATTGGGGACTACCAGGGAATTGATTTGGTCCGTCAATATCAGAGAATAGGAAACTCGAATGCCGACGCCGCCCGTATGGCACTCAATGCGGGCCTCCAACTTGAACTTCCGAATAACTTCGGATTCCAACACCTTTCCAAGTTGCTGCAGGAAGGAAAAATCAATCTTGCCCAAGTGGATGAAGCAGTTCGGGCAGTTCTTTCGCTGAAATTCCGACTGGGCCTGTTTGAAGCACCATTCGAACTGGATCGCGAAAAAGCTCTTTCCCATTCCCGTTCAGAAAAAGCACTCGAATTGAGTCGGGAGGCCGCCCGGCAATCAATTGTTTTGCTTAGAAACGATAAAGGATTGCTGCCCCTAAGCAAAAGTGCACAACAAACAATTGCGGTTATTGGACCCAATGCCAAGGTTTGCAGACTGGGTAATTACTCAGGCCGTCCGCTCAAAACCGTTTCGATTTTTGAGGGAATTCAAAACTTTCTCAGCGACCCGTCCAAAGTTTTCTTTGCCGAGGGGTGCAAAGTCGCTCACAACGACACCGGTGATTCCTATTCAAACTGGCGCTATGTCAATGAGGTGGACTATGCCACCGTGGAGGATAACCGCCCGCTTATCTCTGAAGCCGTGCAAGTGGCCTCGAAGGCGGATGTTATCATTTTAGCAATTGGAGAAAGCGTTCTGCTCAACCGGGAAGCCTGGGGTGGAAATCATGTTGGAGACCGTTCCACGCTTGATCTGACAGAATCCCAAAAAGCTCTTGCTCTTGCAGTCCTTAAGACCGGTAAACCGGTCATTGCCTTTCTGAACCACAGCAAACCGATTACGCTTGGCGAGCTTGGCGAGCAGTTTTCTGCCGTCATTGCGGCCCATTATGCCGGGCAGGAAACCGGGACTGCCGCAGCTGAAATTATTTATGGGGCAACCAACCCCTCGGGCAAACTGACCCTGAGTTGGCCACGCTCAATTTCACAAATCCCATGCCACTACAGCCAGCATCGCAGTGCTCTGGTCTTCGACTATTTGGATGCACCCAAGGGGGCGGAATATCCATTTGGACACGGATTATCTTACACTTCATTCAGGTATGAAAATGTTTCCCTCTCCGCCTCGAGTATTCGGCCCGGGCAATCCATGCAGGTCCAATTCGATCTGACCAATACCGGGAAAAGAAAGGGAACCGAAGTAGTCCAATTATATGCAGCGGGTGAGTCCTATGAAATTGCACGACCCGCCATTGAACTCAAAGCATTCTCCCGAGTTTCTCTTCAACCCGGGGAAACCCGTCGGGTCAGCCTCGACTTAAACGCGGACGATCTTCATTTCCATGACTCCTCCCTACAGCGCATATTACCTGCCGGTAAATACCTCATCAGTGTGGGAGGCTCTTCCGGCACGCGCAGCCAAGGAATTCCGCTTACCACCATTCCGGAAAGAGTCTCATCCGGACCAGTTCAGGTGGTTCAATCTGAAGGTCCCCTCTATGCGGAAAAACCAAAACCATCCCAGGACACTCCAAATGTTCTTTTCATTGCAATTGACGACCTTAGACCGGAACTGAGTTCCTATGGTTCCAAGGTTAAGACTCCTCATATGGACCGTCTCGCTTCCAGTGGTACTTTGTTTCGACGGGCCTATTGTCAGCAGGCGGTGTGCGGTGCTTCACGTTTATCGATTATGGGCGGGCTGTACCCTACCCTTACCGGAGAGCAAACTTTTCATGTGGATGGATGGAGAAAAAGGCATCCTGATCTCAAGACACTAAACCAGCATTTCACCGAACAGGGATTTAATACGATTGGGCTGGGCAAGATTTACCATGGTAACAACGGACCCGGTGTTGATCCCAAAAACTGGTCTCAATGGGTAACCATAAAAGGAGTCCCCCATTATGCCAAAAAAGAAAATATTGATATTTTGAACAAAGAACTGGCCAAAATCCAACCCGGTCATAATCATAATCCGCCCAAAGGACCTTTGACCGAAAATGCCGATGTGCACGACGACACTTACACCGACGGAAGAACAACCGCAAAAACAGTCGAAATTCTCAAAACCCTTGGGGAGAAGAATCGAAAGCCCTTCTTTCTCGCCGTCGGTCTGACCAAGCCTCACCTTCCTTTTGTCGCACCCAAAAAATACTGGGACTTATACCAACGGAATGATTTCACTATGCCATCCAATAAAGGAATCCCACCCGGATATCCTGTATATGCGGCCAATCCGCGGGCAATGGAAATGCAAAGATACTCGGATTATGAGGGGGAAAGCCCCAAGGATTTTTCGGAGGAAACCAACCGTCGCCTCCTTCACGGCTATGCCGCCGCGACCAGTTACGCAGACGCATGTGTGGGGCGGATTCTTGATTCCTTGGATAAAAACGGTCTAAGTGAAAACACTGTCATCGTTCTGTGGGGTGATCATGGATGGAAACTGGGCGATCATTCGAGCTGGTGTAAACATACCAACTTTGAATGCGATACCCGGGTTCCTTTAATCGTGCGGGACCCCAGGCTGGAAGGTGGAAACAAAACCAACCGGCTGGTTGAATTAATTGACTTGTACCCGACCCTTTGCGAACTCACTGGTATCTCTATTCCCGAACACTGCCAGGGAAGAAGTTTTAAAAATCTCCTCTCCGATCCCGAATCCGGTCATCGGTTGGACGCATACAGTTCCTACCCAGCGTTAAAGAATATGGGGCACAGCATTCATTTAAAAAACTACCGCTACACCGAGTGGCGGGACAAAGAGAACAATACTGTAGCCAAAGTTCTAACTGACCTGCAGGCAGACCCCGGGGAAATCACCAATTGCATAGATGATCCTAATTGTGCCGATGACTTGGCCTATGCGCAGGAAAGGCTTGATCTTCGCATCAATCAGTCATGTAAACCAAATCCAGCAAGCGAACCACAACCGGCACAAAAACAAGTTATCCAAATTAATCCTTCTCCTGAAAACCTTAGACAGTCGATTGACGGATTTGGTGGCTCGATTGCTTTCTGGGGTATCCGAGCCGATGATCAAGCCTTAAAATGTGCATTCAGCGAATTGAAAACTACGATTCTTCGGGCTCAGGGAGAAGTTTCAAAAAAAGGTATTATCGATCATAACCGCGAAATTCTTCAACGGGCAATGAAACTGAATCCTGAACTCGAAGTACTTCTCACTTTCTGGCAACCCCGTTCCTCCACCATCCTGAAAACCGAAGATTGGCTTGATGAAATCAAAACTGAAGAGGGAAAGGATGAACAATACTTCCTCAAGCCCGAAATGGAGGATAAATGGGCGGCTGAAATTGTACAGCGGGTCAAACAATACATTGAATGGGGAATCAATGTGACCAATTTGGGAGTTCAAAACGAAACCAATTATTCCCACATTGGCACTCAGACGTGCATTTGGGATCCAATAAGACTTAAAAACTTTATAGAAAATAAATTAAAGCCAAAGTTAGACCAGTCCGGATTGAAAGTTCTCATCACCGCACCCGATCTTGCATATGTTGGCTATAAAGGGAGCGAACTTGAACGGTTTCTGCCCACAATACGAAGCAAGGCAGTCGATCTGGTAGCCTATCATATGTACGATAGCTTTCAGGAGGGGAGTGACGGCAGTCTTAAAATTCTCAAGGAAAACAGCCGGCAAATTGGAAAGATTCGAAAAGAAAATTTTCCCCGTAAGAAATTTTGGATGACTGAAACCACAGGTGCCCAGTGGAATAATGATGTCTGGCACACTTATGGGTGGTTCAAACAGGCTACGGAATTTGATAAAGCCGTCCTCGCTGCACAATACATGCATATGACTTTTGCACAGGCCGAAGCCAACGCATTCTTATGGTGGGGTCTTGTTTATTCACTTGCACCGGACAGTGTAACTGAACCAAACACCCGTGAGAAACACCGGGACGAAGGTCTGGTCCTAGTGGAGGAAAAAGGAGGAGCAGATGGTTACCAAAAGTTTATCGAAAAAACCAAGAAGTTTTATTTCTTCAAGCAGTATGCAAATTTTATCTGGAGGGGATCCAAGAGGATTGAACTTAAATCTCCCGACCCGCTTGAAGTCACGGCATATCAAACTTTTGATAAAAGCAGGATTGTAGTGGTGGCACTCAATGCCTCTGATTCAACTCAAGCAATCAAACTGAACCTTCCGGGAGGGATGAACTTAAAAAGAGCTTTTCAAACGGATCGAAAATTGAATTGTGAACCGGTTCCTTCTTCCAGCCCGCTACCGGCAAAGTCAATTCGCACCTACATCTATTCCCGCTGAATAAAAAGTTAAGAAAAAATTTATTTATGCAGCCTTTGGAGTTTTTTTTTAAATATTACTCCTCCGGAAACTCATTAAGCGTGTAATAGGCCACTTCATGGAGAAGGGGCTGATCCAATCCTCTGAGTCGTATGCCGGGCATTTTTAACTCATGGACATTACCTTTGACCATGCCCCTCACTTGTAAACGAACGCTTTTTCCGTCTTTTCCCGGGATGGCTTTTTTAATAATTGGTTCGGACTGATCGACCTCAGGACTGCCATATCCTTTTTGATAAATGTAGGTATAGGATTCCATGGTGTAGGAAGATAAATCTGCTAAAGTTTTTTCATCCGCAGGCTGGGTAAAAGTAAGTTCAAACCCATCGGATTTAATTCTCATTTCATGTACTTCGAAAGGAACTTTTCCCGTCCAATTGACCCGTTGAAATGAAAAGGGATTCTTTCCCCGCGACCCCCATCCACGATTGGTCCCACCCGTGAACATACTTCCATCAGGAGCAAAGCGGGCCACAATGTTACCGGAACCAAATCCTTCAAGAAACGGAAATACCGCACCCTGATAAAATCCGTTTACTTTTTCCAGAAATACACGGTGCACTTTTGAATGAGTTTGCTCGGAAACAAATAACTGATTTGAAAAAGGTCCAAACTTCCCCCCCGTTTCATCGCATTCAATTCCGGCCGGTGAATTGCCGACCTTTCCATGAGGCAGAACTACCGGTGGAGGGATGAGATCCGGAACCTTCTTCCTTTCAATTTCAATTCGACTACCGGATTCTGGTTCTGGTGGTTTCGGGCCTAAAGCGTCGGTCAAATCAAAGTATTTGTTACCCGTAGGGTTTCCCTGAAACCCACCTGGCTTTAAATGCTTCAAAGAACTCGACCCGTTCCACAAACCTTGATTATCACAATAAAAAACATCTCCCAAATGATTAAACCCGATCCCTCCGGGAGAACGAATACCGTAGCCGGTTGGTATACATTCACCTTCTGGAGTCACTCGCATGCACCAGCCTCGAAATGGACTCTTATCATCGGCTCCTCCTGAACCCGTAAGGCATAAAATAACCCAAATATCTCCATTTTTGTCATGCCGGGTACCGAATGCGTACTCATGGTAATTCCCACTAATTCCCCAGTCATCCGCAACCGTTTCGAAGATGTCTGCCCTCCCATCACCGTCTCGATCTTTCATCCGAGTAACTTCCGGTCGCTGAGTTGCATAAAGCCAGCCATCTCTCCAGGAAATCCCTAAGGTTTCATGTAGTCCCCTGGCATACAAAGTCCATCTGGGTGCAGGTTTATCTTCCAAAACGCCCTCCCCAACAAAAATATCTCCCCGACGGGATGCGATCGCCACTTTATTCCCGGGAAGAATATCGATCCCACTTACCTCAATGACTTCTTCTTCGGGCAGTGGAATCGTGGTAATGCGGTAATAATCGGATTCAACCGGAAAACTTTCAGAACTTTCTATTGCAAATACTGGAGCAGCTACAGCGTAAAAAAGAGGCATCAGAATGATCAAAGTTTTCATACTAAATATTTATAATTTGTTTAGGTGAACTCAATTACTTCGCCCAGGAATAAGTAATTTCTAATTCGGACTTTCCTCCACTGAATTCAATAGGCACCCGCAGTTCACCCCTTTCCGCAATAGCCTCCCCCCCTTTTACAGAAAGTGAGAGCTCAGTATTGGAAAAAGTATCTTTGTCCTTCTCAAAATTTCCCTGAGCAAGTCGAAGATAAAGATTTGTGGAAGTTTGCTCGCCAATAAACTTCAGTGTTCGACGAATTGCTCCCGGTTTTTCCGCGGAGGTACTGACTACGGGAATCGATTTATCTGTGATCGAAATTCCTCCTCGGTTGTATTTAAAAGTGGGTCGTTGCATCTTGTCCAAAACATATCCTTTAAAATCTAATTCCTTGGTTCGATAATCTGAACCAGGCCAGACAGAGTCTGCCTGTTCTAATTCGGTTATGACCACCCCCTCCGGCAAGCGAATCACATCACTTCCAGCCGGTGGCTGAAAACCCTGTCCGCGCCCGATCCAATGCCTGGCTCCATCGATAAATTTTCCATGCCATATCATCGCAAGACGCATATTGTTGGCATCAAAGGCGAGGTTTACTCCCTCATGATAACCAACGCCAATTGCTCTAGGGCCGGCTCCATCAATAAAGTTTCGGTAAATACTGGCTTCTCCCGTTGGGGGTTCAATCAGCATTCCAACCACAATTTGACCGGGTTTAGGTAGGGTTTTTGAAAGAGGCACATTTTTAAATCCCGGCCCCGTCCACAAAACCGACAAGTTTTCACCACCACCTTTTTCGAAATACCTCAGTTCAATCTTATGCTTACCCGCCTTGAGCTTGGATGTACCTTTCATACTTTTTGTCCCATGAACTCCATCGTTATCCACCAAGACTTTATCATTAAGGAGAAGCATCGAACCGTCGTCCGAGGAAAGAGAAAAGGTGTACTTGCCATCCTTGGGGCATTCAATAGTGCCCTCAAAAACAAAACCAAATTTATCATTGGTCTCCCTATCTGAAATATCAAAAAGACCACTTGCCAGAACACCGGTTTTATTAAAATCCAGTTCTGAAAAATCGGGTAATTTATTCCATTCTCCATAATAAAGCTTATAAACTAAATTGCTTATCGAGTTTGCTTTAGCATTCACTCGCATCATGCCGTTCATCAGCTGGTAATGCCCGGGGAAGGTACAGATATAAGGATAATCACCCTCTTCTTTAGGGGTTTTAAAATAAAAAGTAGTTTCTTTGCCAGGTTGCACCATTCCGGAACTGGCCAGTATTCTTGGATGCCCTTTCGGTTCCCAGTTCATTCCGACTCCTTTGTCTCCAAGTTTAAGGACCGCATCGATCACTTCCTGT
>MDTC01239799.1_pt1 | contig 10765 bp, 4 predicted proteins | sample 811181 | NCBI WGS metagenome assembly MDTC01 (sample SAMN05326644, study PRJNA326480) | marine metagenome | isolation source: seawater | place: Pacific Ocean: North | collected 2011 | reverse complement strand
GGTCCTGGCCTTCTATGTGAACGAAGAACCCCGCGGGTCGGTCGATCTCACTACCTTCGAGGGCGGAGCCTTTGCCGGCATCCTCAACAACGCCTTTGTTGGCATCGGGGGAGCGGGAGCGGATCGCCTCTGGAGCGACAACTTTCAGGTCGGCGGAGTAATCCCCGAACCGTCCACCGTCCTCCTGGGACTCCTCGGACTCGGTCTCGTGGCCCGTCGCCGGCGCTGATCAGCCCGACCGACTTTGCTCGATCCGCGCGCCCGGCCTCCGAGCGCGCGGTTTTCTTTTTTTGGGAGGGCATTTGCCAAGGCCTGTCTCCCCACTCTATCTTGCAGTTCCCCCTCCATGCAACTGATTCCCCGAAGCTGGCTCCTCGTCCCCGCCCTCGCCGTTCTGGGCCTCTCAAGTCAGGCTCCCGCCCTCGATGCGGTGGTGAGCTTTAACGAACTCATGTACCACCCGCGCGACGACGAGCTCGAGTGGGTCGAGCTGCACAACATGATGACGGTCGATGTCGACCTGAGCGATTGGCGCATCTCCGGTGGCATCGACTATCAATTCCCAGCCGGGACCGTAATCGCGGGCGGCGGCCACCTGGTGGTGGAAGGTCTCGCGGGCGGAGCAGGCGCAACCCACGGCCCCTTCCAAGGCAGCCTCAATAACAACGGCGAACGTGTCCGCCTTCGCAACAACAGCGATCGCCTCATGGATGAGATCGACTTCGGGGACAGTGGACGCTGGCCGATCTCCCCGGATGGATCGGGGACCAGCCTCGCCAAGCGCCGCCCCCGCCTCGCCAGCGGCCTCCCCGAGAACTGGACTTCCAGCGGGGTGGCGGGAGGCACTCCGGGATCGGAAAACTTTGGGGACACATCGGTGAAGCTGTTAGAGTTCGATTCCACCTGGCGCTACGACGAAAGTGGGATTACTCCCCCCGCGGGTTGGGAAGACAGTGCCCACTTGGTCGGGGTGGACGGTTGGGAAGAAGGGCCGGGTGTCCTGGCAGCCGAACTGAATGCCCTGCCCCTTGCCATCGGCACCAATCTGACACTGCCGGGACTGAATGATCCCTTCGTGCTCACTTACTACTTCGAAACCGAATTCACTCTCAGCGCGTCCCAACTCGCCAACCTGCAAGAGCTCAAGCTCCGCCATCTCATCGACGATGGCGCGGTCTTCTACCTCAACGGCGATGAGGTCTGGCGCTACAAGATGGACCCCGGCCTGATCGCTCCGGATGACACTGCCAATGCCGGAGGTGAGGCTCAGCTCGCCGGGCCGGTCTCCCTTCCCCTGAGCGACCTCGTGGCAGGAAGTAATCGCTTTTCGGTGGAGGTCCACCAGGCCAGCGACACCAGCAGCGACGTGGTCTTCGGTCTGGAACTGGAAGCGCTCATCTCCGGAACGTCGGGAGAATCAGCCGAACTGCTGATCAGCGAAGTCTCCTCCGGTGACTCCCCCCTCTTCTGGGTCGAACTGCACAACCCCAGCGCGGGCCCGGTCGAGCTCAGCGACTTCGCCCTTGAGAATCCTGCCAACCCCGGGGGAGGAGTGCATGTTCTTGCGGCGGGCTCTCTCGCCTCGGGCGCGCGCCTCCTCGTGGACGAGACTTCACTGGGCTTTCGCGTCTCCGATGAGGGACGCCTCTTCCTGGAATCTGCTACCGGAGACCGTGTCCTCGATGCCGTGCGCGTGAAGAACCGGCCTCTCGCCCGCAAGGAGGGCGCCACTGCACAAGATCGCTTTCTCACGCCAAGCGAGACCACTCCGGGCGACTCTAACAGATTCTCGATCGAGGACGCCATCGTGATCAACGAGATCATGTACCATCATCGTCCACAGCCCAAACGCGAGGCCCAGGCCGCCGGAGTATCCCCGGAGGTAGTTTCAGATTGGAACGAACCCTGGCGCTACAACCAGTCTGGCAATGATCCCGGCGCCGACTGGGCCCAAAGCGCTCACCCCGTCGGTGGCGACTGGTCCTCCGGGAGCGGACTGCTGGGTTTTGACCTGGGCGGGATCTTTCCCCACCCCATTCTCACCAATCTTACCTGGCCGGCCCTCAACAATCCCTATGTGGTGACTTACTACTTCGAACGGGAGATCACCCTCACCCAGGATCAGATCAATCGCCTGGAAGAAGTGGAGCTTCGCCATCTCGTCGATGACGGGGCGGTCTTCCATGTCAATGGAGCAGAGGTCGGACGATTCTGCATGCCGGGGGGCGCAATCGACGCAACCACCGTTGCAACCTGTCCCGCCACCAACGATGCCACCCTGAAGGATCCCCTCGTGGTCCCGAGTGGAGTCTTCGTGGTGGGCGCCAACCGGATCTCGGTCGAAGTGCATCAAGCCGAGATCGGAAACGCCGACATCATCTTCGGCCTCGAGGTCACCGCTATGCTGGTCGATGCCGGAGGCATCCCGTCCCAGGACTACGCCGAGATCGGAGAAGAGTGGATCGAGCTCTACCACCGCGGCACGGAACCGGTGAACATGACTGGCTGGTCTCTCGATGGAACGATCGCCTTTCAGTTTCCGGAAGACACCACCATGTCGCCGGGCGACTACCTGGTAGTCGCCCGGGACCCCAGCGCGCTGGCCGCCAAATTCCCCGGCATCGCCATCGCCGGCGAGTTCAACGGACGCCTCAACAACGACCAGGGCTATCTCAAACTCGAGGACGCCGTTCAGAATCCGGTCGATGAAGTGCACTACTACGACGGTGGCCGTTGGCCCGACACCGCCGACGGGAACGGATCCAGCCTCGAATTGCAGGACTCCAACGCCGACAACTTCCTCGCCGAGTCGTGGGCCGCCAGCGACGAATCCGGCCGGGGCAGTTGGCAGAGCTTCACCCATCGCGCCCGCGCCCAGCGTTTTCCCGGGACCGGAGATCCCTCCACCTACCACGAGTTCATCTTCGGTCTCCTCGATGCCGGCGAGATTCTCCTCGATGACCTGAGCGTGATTGAAGACCCGGACGGAACTGCGCGGGAGCTGATCCAGAACGGTGACTTCGAGGGCGATCCCGTGGATACCACCCCGGACCACTGGCGCATGCTCGGCACCCACGGACTACACGGACGCTCGTTGGTGATCGACGATCCCGACGGCGGCGGCAAGGTCCTCCACGTCGTGGCCACCGGACCGATGTGGCATCAACAAAACCAGGCCGAGATCACCCTCAAGTCCGGCAACTCTTTCGTCGCGATCAACTCAAACCGGGACTACCAAATCTCCTTCCGCGCCAAGTGGCTCACCGGCAATCCCCTCCTCAATACCCGGCTCTACTTCGACCGGGTGGCCAAGACCCATGTCCTGCTCCAGCCCGTTCCTTGCGGCACTCCTGGCACGGCCAATTCCACGGCGATTGCCAACCTGGGACCGAGCACCGATCAATTCGGACACGCCCCGCTTCGTCCCTCCAGCGGAGCACCCGTCACCATCCAGGGAATTGTCAGCGACCCGGATGGGGTGGCGGCGGTCACTCTTCACTGGTCCACCAATGGCACCACCTACAACCAGGTCGCCATGGTCGATGCGGGCGGAGGACTCTTCCAGGGCCAAGTTCCGGGGCAGAGTGCAAACACCAAGGTGCAGTTCTACCTCGAAGCGGAGGACAGTCTGGGCGCAATGACCACCTTCCCGGCGGCAGGTCGCGAGTCCCGCGCCCTCTACCGGGTGGGAGCCGAAACCAGCAGTGCCCATCCCGCCCAGCACCTCGAGATCGTCATGCTCAACTCGGACGAGGCGGTCCTGGGCGCCAACACGAACCTGATGTGCAACCACCGCATCGGCGGCACCCTCATCTACGAAGACGAGGTCTTTTACGACGTGCGCGTCCGGCTCAAGGGAAGTCAGCGCGGCCGTCCCGACCTCAACCGGCGCGGGTTCAGCATTGCCTTCAATGCCGACCAAAAATTCCGCGGGGTCCTTGATTCGATTGGACTGGACCGCTCCGGCGGATGGAAGTTCGGTCGCACCTTCGGCCAGGACGAAATCCTGATCTGGCACTACCTGAATCGCGCGGGTGGAATTCCCGCCCTGCACAACGACATCGTCTTCCTCGACGCGCCCGGCGTGAGTAACGGCTCGGCCCAGCTTCAGCTCGCTCGCTTCAGCAATGAATTCCTGGAATCCCAGTTCGCCAATGGAGCCGAAGGGGCCCTTTACAACTACGAGTTGATCTACTACCCGACCACCACCACCGGCGGAGTGGAGGGCCTGAAACGACCCAATCCGGACAGCGTGGTCGGCGTGCCGGTGCGGGATCTCGGCGACAACAACGAGGCGTGGCGTTACTACTTCCAGCTTCGCAACAACCAGGTGAAGGACGACTTTGGCGGGATCATGAGCCTGGGCGAACTCTTCTCCACGGGCAGTAGCGCGATGAATGTAAATGCCGACACTGTGATCGATGTCGACCAGTGGTTGCGTTGCTACGCCGGCGTGAGCCTCTCAGCGGTGGGCGACAGTTACTTCGATAACGGGAACGCCCATAATGCCCGCTTCTACCACCGTCCCTCTGACGGGCGCATACTCCTCTTTCCTTGGGACATGGACTTTTCCTTCGTTCGCGGGTCGACCTCCAGTTTGACGATCAACTCGGATCTCACGCGGCTCCTCCAGGATCCTGTCCACAAGCGGCTCTTCTGGGGCCACATGAACGACATCCTCCGCAAATCGTACAGCTCCGGCTACATGGCGTTCTGGGTCAATCACTACAAAAGCTTCCTGACGGGCCAGGGCAATATCACCACCCTCACCAGCTTCATTCAGCAACGCGCCGCCTACGCCACCCAGCAGATCCGGTCAGCGGTGCCCCCGGTCGGTTTCTCGATCACCACCAACGGAGGAAATGCCTTCAACTCGGCGGTCACTCCGGTGCAAGTCGCCGGAGACGGCTGGATCACAGTTCGGAGCATTCGTCTCGCCGGATCGAACACTCTCCTGCCCGTGACCTGGACCGACCAAAACTCCTGGCAGGCTCAAGTTCCCCTCGGACCTGGACTCAATGCCGTCACCCTCGAAGCACTCGACTTAGATGGGAATGTGGTCAGCAGCGACACCATCGATGTCACCAACACCGGCACGGTAGTGGCCGCCAGCCCCGCGAATTTCGTGCTCACCGAATTGATGTACAACCCCGCCGATCCCAGTGCGGCCGAACTCGCAGCCGGATTTGATGACAAGGATCAGTTTGAGTTTGCGGAGTTCCAGAACATCAGTGCAGGCCCGGTGGATGCCGGCGGAGTCACCTTCGATGCCGGAATTGAATTCACGATTCCGCCGGGCACCCAGGTGGCACCCAGCCAACGGGTGGTGCTCGTGGGCAATGCGGCCGCCTTCCAGGAACGCTACGCCGCCCTCTTCCCCTCCGCCACGGTGGTAGGTAGCTACCAAAGTTCCGGCACCGGCTTCCGCAATCAGGGAGAGCGGATCCACGTCTTGGCCGCCGACGGGCAAACCATCGCGGACTTTTCCTACGATCAGAATGCGCCCTGGCCGGAGTCGGCCGATGGTAAGGGTTACAGCCTGATCCCGATCGCGCCAGAAGAGCCGAGCGTCGACCTGGCCCTTCCGGAGAATTGGCGGAGCAGCGCCGCTCTTGGGGGCAACCCCGGCGAGAGCGATGCGATCGACTATGCAACCTGGAGTACTGCCCACGGAAATGTGCAGCCTCTCGAGGACCCCGAGGGAGATGCCCTGGTGGCGCTCACGGAGTACGTCATCGGAGGAACCCCGCAGGGCCCGGACCCTCACCCCGCCACCGCGATTGATCCCGATGATCTCACCCTCTTCTCCACCACCGTGGCGATCGGCGTAGATGATGCCCAACTCGCCGCCGAGAGCTCCAGTGATCTCTTATCCTGGCACCCAGAGAATGTGGTCTATGCCGGTTCGGTCAACAACGGGGATGGCACCCGAACCATCTGGCTCCGGCTGAGTGGGACGGACCGCTTCGTCCGACTGCGCCTGACGCTTCGCTAGCGCCCGCTCCGCTCCGGTGAGATGCCGGCTGCGGGGAGAGCTGGTCCCCTTGTGGTCCCCTTGTTTTTAAGACCCTATTGAAATAGGGGGAGTTTAGTAGGGTCTGGGAAAGGAAGTGGAATTTCTTCCCCCTCGAGGGTGAGGGTGGCACAACCCAGCAACCAGGAGCGCGGCAAACAGCAGTAGGATTATCTTCATGCCCCATCACTACCACCCCCCAGGCGCAGTGGGCAAAGCCAAACCACCCCGCACCCTGGTTCCTGCACCTTTGCAGGCTGTGGGGTGCACCGCACCCTGGTTCCTGCACCGTGATGGGTGGGTGTGAAATCCGTAATGTCGCGACCCCGCTGCCCCCTAAAGGTTCATTCTGTCATTACTTCGTCGGTGATGTCGTCGGTGGGGAGGGGAGGATTGTGAAGCCGAGGTTGCTCTTGCCGTCCTTTTCGAACAGCACCGCCACGCGGCCGTCCGCGAGTACGCAGAGGTCGCTGTAGCCGCTGCCTCCTTCGTAATACACCAACTTCCAGGGCCAGGTCTTTCCCTCGTCGTAGCTACCGAAAAGGGTCCCGTGTGCGCGTGCCGTCGTGACCCCCGGTCCGGAGTAGAGGATCAGGCCCGGCTTGCCGTCCTTCGGCCAGGAGTGGCGTGCCACGGCGCCCTGGCAGGACGGATCCGGCAACTCGTTGGCGTGCCACGTCCTTTCAGAATCCCTTGTGCCCCCCTCGGAAACGACCGCCAAGGCCCGCTTCTTCGTCCCCGTGCGGCCGTTGAAGAGCAGCGAGCCATCGATGAGCTCCGCGCACCTAGCCTCCCCCATGGCATTGCCACCCCTACCACCCATCTTCCATGTCTCGCCGTGGTCGTCGCTGTAAACGACGTGCGGCTCGAAGCCCATCGGGATGACCAACCGCCCGGAGTACTTCCCTCTGGTCATCACGATGCCGGCGCCCGGGCCGGGGATGAAGATCTTGTCCCCCGGCTTCATCTGGTCGTGAAGGGCCTTGGTGATGTCCCTCGGCTTCGACCAGGTTTTACCGTCATCGACGCTGTAGGAAACATGCTGGCTCGCAGTCGGATAGGGGTTCCATCGACCCATGCAAATCCAGATCCGGCCGGTTTTCGGGTCCACTATCGGACAGGGATTGTTCACGGAGAGTTCCATGGAGTCAAAGATGACGATCTCCGGGCCCCAGGTCTTGCCGCCATCGGTGCTGCGCTTCACCACCGCGTCGATGTCGCCCACGTCCGCCCCGCCCGTGCGCCGCGCCTCGGCAAAGGCCAGGATCGTGCCCTTGGTGGTGGTGGCAAGCGCCGGAATGCGATATCGGCAGGCTTGGCCGTACTCGGGCTGCTCGCGAACGCCGGAGCCTTGAAAAATCTCTGCGATGGGCGCGGCGGACTTGAAGTCCGTCGACAGATCGTCGGACAGTTTCTCTGCGATCAGCTTGATGCTCTTGATCTTGATGTGAGTGTGCAAGGCATCGAACCAGAGGTGGAGCCGCACGCCCGGATCGATCGGCTGCTCGTGCAGTTTCTTGCCGTCGTAGTAGCAGGAGAGCTTGTCGCCGACGCGGTTGATGGCCATCGAGTGCAGGCTGCCGTCGAACGGGCCGTTCTGGATCTCCCCCTGGAAGTTCTCCAGCGGCAGGGACATCTTATTGTTACTCAGCAGGATCGGGCTGCCGGGTTTCCAGAAGTAGAGGCGGGCCCGATCGGTGATGGTGATATTTGGAGAACGCCACTGCGGCCTGCCAACCGCGCACGAGAAAACAACCTTAAACTCGCAGTCGCCCAGGGCCGACTTGGCCGTCGTGAACCGCGCCCAGTTCGGCCGGTCCATGGCGTGGGGCGTCGAGACATAAAGACCGTCGACGGTCTCTCCACCACAGCTGACGTGGTCCTTCGTGACCTCCGTGGCCGCGGCAGTCAGCGCCTTTTTGTTCAGCACGCCGTCCTTGATGATCCACAACTCCTCGGCGGCCACCGAGGTGGAGAGACTCAGCGTAGCAATGACCGACAATACGGAAGCAACTAAAACTGCGCGTCTCATTTCACTATCGAGGAAAGGGTGTGATCGCTCTAGCGAAGGAACTCCCAGGTATCGGTTCGAAACGCCGCCGCAGGTAGGCCTTCGCGGTTGTAAAGGTTGGCACGAACAGAGGTCGCGTGGATCGAGAAACTCATCAACTCGTCCTCGATATTCCTTCGGAAACATACCCGCCAGATAGCTGTAATCCTCTTCTGCGATCTCCATGCTTAGAGCTCGTAGTCTAGGGCTGCGCTCTCTCGTTACAAGATCAGGTGTAAAACCACCCCCACCCTCAACCCGTGCACCGCACCCTACTTGCTGCACCTTTGCAGGCTACCACGTGCACCTTTGCAGCCTAACCCGTGCACCGCACCCTGGTTCCTGCACGGGGATGGGTGCACCCCCAAGAATTTTCACACGGGGTGATACATATATATCCCAGCACGTGCAAAAAGTGCGGCCCCCACCGGTGGGGTGCGATGTGCGCGGCGCTGCGCGAACCATTGAGAGTCTGACGGCCGTGTTGCTGCCGCCCCCGCCCTTACAAGAACCGGACGCGACGATAGCGCCCCTTTTTGGAGCCCTCCGATTGGATCACGCCCTTGGCCTCGAGCTGATCCAGCCCCTTCCGCAGCTGGTTCGGGGAGAGGTTGTACTTGGTGCGGGCCGCCTGCCCCACGAAGAAGACTTCCCGGCGGCTTAAATGGGCGGCAAAGAAGACCGCAGCCAAGGTGCGGTCGAACACCGAGCAGTGAACGGCCCGGGCCTCTGATTCCGCGATAAAGGTAGGCTGCCCCTTAATATAGTACTTAGCACGAGAGTAGGACCTAGGGGGAATGTCCTCTGAGGACATACTGGGCCCAGAATCGGACATTCTCGCCCAAAAATCGTCATTCAAGGGAGTGTCCGTATCGCCTCCCACATTTCCCTCCCTCCATCGTCCTTATAATGCTCCAAGGGCAGCACTACCTCGGCATCTGTACGAATCGAAACGCCCGCAACAATCTGCCCGGCTCGCTCCATTAGGTACCGGGCCTGAGCCAGCTCGGCCTCGTGCCCCTCTTCGTCCATTTCCAGTAGGACGGCATCATGAACTGTTGCCACGACTTCATGGCCGGCCTCCTCAAGGGCGATGACTGCCAGTCTCAAAATGTCCGACCCATTAGCCTGGACGGGGAAATTTCCCAATGAATTCCCCGCGCTGTTTATGGCCGCCTTTCGTTTCCATCCAAATCTGGTTTCGCATGTGCCGCCCGTAAGGAGATGATCAATGACGGCTTCCCTCCACTCCCAATACCTCCCGTAAGCTTCCCTGTGCGCGGCGAGCAGTTCCACCGCTTTGCCTCTCCCCGTCCCCAGTTGTCCCGCCAGCGTATAGGGACCTGCCCCGTATTGGGCAGAAATCCCCATCAGTTTGAAAGCGTTCCTCTCTTTCCCATGGGTGGCTTTTGTTGCACCTGCCGGAACGGCCCGGGCGCGTTTAGCTAAGGCCATGTAGGGATCCCCTGAGAGGTAATCGGACATCATCCTTTCGTCCCCCGACAACGCCGCCGCGATTGCAAACTCCTGAGAACTGTAGTCGATGTAGGCAAGCACACGCCCCGGGGGTGCCTGAATTACACCCCGCAGCCATTTGGCCATGCCAAACACATACTTGCTATTGCTAGGCTGATTGCGCCCCGTGGATGATTGGAAGGGCGACATCATGCAGCGGAGCCGTGAATCTTGGCCCATGGGTAACTCAACAGCCCGCGAAGCCGAGAGCGTGCGCCGGGTGCTGTGCATGAACTCAACTTCATGGAACGACTGAGCCATTTTCCGGAACGTGTCCTGGTCCAGTTTCGGGGCTCCCGACGGCAACCGAGGCCACGGGATGTTGTTCTCGTGACACCACCTCAGCCACCCCTCGGAACTAAACGCCCCATCGTCGGAAAACGTCCCCGGGTAAGTCTCCAGCGCGGCCTCTTTTGTCCTGCGCCTAATGTCGGGCCACCTTGATTGTAGTTTTTCGATCAGCGCGGAATCCACGGGGATTCCTCTGTTCTCTACGCGAGCCAACGCCTTGACGTAACGCCCACGAACCTCGGCGAGAGGAAGTTCAACCCGATCGCAAATGCGTCGCCACAACTCTGCCAGTGCGCGGCAGTCGTCGATGCAGTATTCCATGAGAGGTTCCCTGTCGTGCGGGGCCACTTCCGTTGCAATGGCAACACTTCGCATGTCGTCTTTGTGCTCGGCGGACATCGTTTCTATCCCGTAAGAGTGGCAGACGGTTAGCAGTTTCCAGTCGCCTCGGGGGACCTGCCCCCTGATCACCCGGACCTCGGCGTATGTGTCTACAACTCTTGGGGGCATCTTCCACCCAAGGGCCCGGTAGCACGTCATTTCTGCGAGGGCGTAGTGGGCAAGCACCAGGTCGTCGTCCGTGAACCCGGGAGGCTGAACATCCTCGCCGTCAATCCAGAGCCGTCCCTCTTCTCCTGTTTCAACGACAACCCAACACAAACACCAAGGGCGCGGACATTCCCCTGGCGCGGCGTAGAACTCAAAATCTATTGCGTATGTCATGGCTGTAAAAGCCCCCGGCCCGGAGACAGGGAAAAACCGGACCGGGGACTTGCGACTAGGCGGCCTGAAGGCGGGGCTTCAATATCCCCTCAGCTGCCATCCTCCGCCGCGGATTCGGCAGCACGAGTCCCCGGGTGGGCCCCGTCCCAAAGGACCGGGAAGCCCCCCCAGGC
>MDTC01016016.1_pt1 | contig 10765 bp, 6 predicted proteins | sample 811181 | NCBI WGS metagenome assembly MDTC01 (sample SAMN05326644, study PRJNA326480) | marine metagenome | isolation source: seawater | place: Pacific Ocean: North | collected 2011 | reverse complement strand
TTCAAGAACTTCCCTAGTTGCAATCTTAGCCATTTCTGTAGAACCATGTAATAAAGATGGGTCAAGATTACCTTGGAATGCAAATTTATCTCCAAATTTTTTACGATTTTCCGCTAGATTATCTCGCCAATCTAAAGAGATCGCATCCAAATCTAATTTACGTATTTCTGAATGTAAATGACCTGAACCTTTTGCATAATGAATTAGAGGTACATCATAACCGACTTTTTCTCTAAAGACTTCGATTGTCTTTTTTGTTGCTGGCATGGCAAATTTACGATAAGTTTCAGGAGATAATAAACCAGCCCATGTATCGAATAATTGAACACCGTCAGCGCCCCCATACAAAACTTGGTCTGCTAGTAAATCACCAACAATTTCCCCCATCTTTAGAAGTAAATTTTGAGCCTCATTTGGATTAGAATAGACTTTAGCTCTTGCATTATGGAAATCTTTGTCTCCTGTCCCTCCAGAAAGTAAATACATACAGATAGTCCATGGAGAACCTACAAATCCTAACCTTGCGATTGAATCTCCTACTTGTTCTCCTACAGATTTTAATCCATCTGCTGCCCATGGTGCATGCTTTCTAGCGCTAAAATCTGTCCAATCATCAACATCAGAAAGATCGAATTCACTAATTCTAATTCCGCCACCATATTCGACATCATAACCTAAACTAGGCAAAGGTGTCAAAATATCACTAAAAATAATAGCAGCATCTATTTTTTGGTACCTTTCAATCGGTTGTAAAGTAATCTTTGTACACAGGTCGATATCCATACAGCGTTCCCAAAAAGAATGCTCAGCTGCAATCTTACGATACTCAGGTAGGTGTCTTCCAGCCTGTCTCATAAACCAAACAGGAGTCCTATCAACTGGTTTGAGTCTCAAGGCTGAAGTAATCCTTTCTTTACCATTCATCATTACCACTCCAGCGTCTCTAGTACTTCATCTAATGCTTCAACCATTCCTAAGATATGTTTCTCTTCGTGAACTGTTGCGATAAAACCAATCTCATATGCAGAAGGGGCTAACATGTATCCTTTCTCAAGTAATGATTTGTGCAAATCAGAATATAATTTTCCTGCATTTGAAGGAATTAAATCTGCTCTTGATGGAGGATTATTATCGCCTGGAGAAAACCAAAACAAACTACCCATTCTTACCAATCTCATTGGAAATCCATGCTTCTCCAGAATAGGTTCAACCGATTCTTGTAATAATTCCCCTAATTCCTCAAGTCGATCATAGGCGCCTTCATCGAGTAAGTCGAGAGTCTTGATACCAGCAGCCATGGCCAAAGGATTGCCTGAAAGAGTCCCTGCTTGATAAACTGGACCAATGGGGGATAATCTTTCCATTATCTCACTTCTTGCGCCATATGCACCAACTGGTAATCCTCCTCCAATCACCTTCCCAAGGGCAGTAATATCAGGAGTCACACCTGAAATAGAACCAAAACTTCCTTGCTTAAATCGAAATCCACTAATTACTTCATCAAAAATTAGAAGCGCACCATGCTTATCACATAGTGACCTTAATCTTGACAAAAATTCTTGACTTTGGACCAATAAACCATTATTTGCAGGTAATGGCTCAATAACAACAGCCGCTATATCTTCACCATGTTGTGAAAATAAATATTCAACTGCTTCAATATCATCCAAAGGAGCAACTAAAGTTGTTGCAACTGTATCTTTAGGAATTCCTGGGCTGCTAGCAATACCAAATGTTGCTAGACCACTACCAGAATTAACCATCAAAGAATCTACATGTCCATGATAGCATCCTTCAAATTTAACCAAATAATCTCTCCCTGTAAAGCCTCTAGCAAGTCTAACAGCACTCATTACTGCCTCTGTACCTGAAGATACGAATCTAACTTTATCGATGTGCGAAAATCTTTGTTTGACTCTTTTGGCAAGTTCAATCTCGCCAATATGTGGAGCGCCAAAAGAAGTGCCATTCTGCATTTTTTGAGAAACCATTTCTATAATTTCAGGATGTGAATGGCCGTGAATAAGTGGCCCCCAAGATTGTACGAAATCAACTAAATTATTTCCATCGACGTCAGTAACTGTAGCTCCGGATGCCTTTTCAAAATAAATTGGATTACCATGGACTGATTTAAATGCCCTCACAGGAGAATTTACACCACCAACTAAGTGATTCAGTGCCTCTTTGTGTAGGGAATCTGAATTATTTCTCTGCATACATTCACCTCAAAGCCAATCCTTTGAAACCGCCTCACGTGTGTGATAACTCACTATAATGTCGGCGCCGGCCCTTTTGAATGAATGGAAAATTTCACGAACCATTTTCTTTCTAGAATCATCATCTGGAGTTACTGAAAGGACCATAGAATATTCGCCACTAACATTGAACACTGCAACTGGCCTAGATACAACATCTGAAACTTGTCTAACCACATCTAGATAAGTCAAAGCGGGTTTAATCATTATGATGTCAGCGCCTTCTCCTTCATCGGTCACTGCTTCTAAAATCGCTTCCGGATATCCAGACCTAATGTCCATTTGATGGCTACCTCTGTCTCCAAAAGAAGGTGCAGAACATGCTGCATCTCTAAATGGCCCATAAAACGATGATGCATACTTAACAGAATAAGCTAGAATACCTGTTTTGACGAATCCTTCTGATTCTAGTACTTCTCTAATTGCTTGTATCCTTCCATCCATCATATCCGATGCAGAAACATAATCTGCACCTGCCTCAGCATGAGATAAGGCAATTTTACAAAGTTCACTTACTGACATCTCGTTATCAATTTCCTCATCATGAATTATTCCACAATGCCCATGATCAGTAGCAGTACAAAGACATACATCAGTCATTATTACTATGTCTCCCCCATACAATGATTTTAACTTCCTTACTGCTATTTGTAATGGCATATCGGCATCAGATGCTTTAGTGGCATACGAATCTTTATCCTTTGAATCCAAAACAGGGAAAATCATGTGTGAATTTATTCCCATCTCTATGTCTTTAGAGATAGTATCTAGTAATTTATCTACAGATTGGCGATTTATTCCAGGCATGCTTGATATTGGTTCATCAATACCTTCTCCACCGACGACAAAATGGGGTTGAACAAGAGAAGATTTGATACTAACATCAAAATTCAAATCCCTTCTTGCTTTAGTCCAGCGATTAATCCTAGGTCTAATATTCAATCAATCACCTCTATTTTTTTTCCACCATTTGGATACAAATTCTGCTGTAGGCCCTTGTAAAATCTCTACTGATGATTTTGAGAAATAACCCAGTGAATCTATCTCCTCTTGTGATGCTTTGCCCATACACAGTATATTTTTAGGTATGGGTAATGAATTTTCGACCCAGGATCTAGCAGAAGACGGAGATGACAATAGTAATACGTCTTGTTCATCCATTTCTATAGAATTAATTACTCTAGATTTATTTTCATAGCCAATCCATGAATTTACTTCAAAATCTAAATTTTCTAGTTCTTTAACAAGTTCCTGTGAAGCAACATTAGAACGTGGAATCATCAAATTTATTTCCCTTGAAATCTTTCTATCTATGAAATCAATTAATTCGCTGGAGTTTCTAGAACTCGCACATATTGAAACTGTTACTCCTCGCATAAAACAGGCTCTAGCAGTTCCTTCACCAATAGCTAACCATTGAATTCTGTTGAGATCATTATTACTCTGTGCCACTTCCATGGCACACTTGGCAGCAAATGGAGATGTTAAAATTAAGTAAGGCCACTTAGATCTAGGAGTTCCTTCCTGTAAGAAATCAGAGGGCCAATTATTTGTTAAAGCATTTAATTCAATGACTGGTTGATTAAGAATATTGATTCCATCATTATTTAGAACATTAGCAAGTCTATCTGAGTTTAATGTTGAAATTAATTTAGGTCCTTTACTTTGAGTTACAGAATCTATTATTTCTTGTTTCGGTAATTCAATTTTTAATTTAGAAACAAGTCCATTATATCTAAAAATATCAAATTTTAGACCTTTACAAAATATTTGTTTCCAATTCATTGGAGAAATTTGCAAGATAACTTCTTGATCATTTACTTTAACGCCTGCGGGGTAAAGGCACCCACCGCCCAAAGAGGATAGGATTTCACGTTCTTTAACAACATCTCTCTCAGTACTAGGATGATTCAATATCGCTCTAATCTCTTGAAAGGATTCAAAATCTTCTGCCCTACAATGAATTGAAATCGAGCCTTGCCCAGGAGCAGTTGGCCATTCTGACTCAGTTATCCGTATAGCACTAAATTGAAGAATCCAAGAATCAAGTGCTTCGATTTCATACAATCTCTTCAAACCAATCTCTGCTAAGACAATAGCATCAATTCTCCCTTCTTTCAATCTCTTCAATCTAGTTTCAACTTGACCTCTAACTGCAATAGGGATTATATCGGGGCGCCTCGCTAAAACAAATGATTGTCTTCGACCAGAAACTGTACCCACCATACCTGATTTAGGAATAATATTCAATGCATCATCTAAAGAATAATCTTTATCTGAGTTAAATAATGTTTCAAGGCTTGGAAAACCTTCTCTTTTGGGAAAAATCAGTACATCGCTTGTACATCCACGTTCCAAGTATGCTAGGTTGGATATTTCTTCACTAATTTCAACGGGTACATCCTTACTCGAATGAACTGCAATATCTATATTATTACTAAATAATTCAGCATCTACAGCATGAATAAATTGGCCTACTGAAGAGGATAAATCACCACCAAGAGACTTATCGCCCATAGAAGATATTCCAACTATTTCAGTTGTAAAGCCATTTTTTTCTAAGCCTTGTTTAACTTTATTGGCTTGCCACATTGCGAGATTGGAAGTCCTAGTCCCTATTCTAATATGTTTCAAAGTGTAGCCTCCGCAAGAGTTGACTTCCCGCTAATGTGAATAATCGTTTCAGTCACATCACTAGCCACCCTCTTAAGAAGAATTGGATTTAATTTCCTGTCAGTAGAAAGAATCATCTCACCGAGTTCATTTGGAGAAAACGGCCCTTCTCTATTACATATCCAAGTCGCTATCTCCCTAGAAAATGCACCTAATTGTATATCAGACTCGTCTGAATTCTCATCTCCTGACCACTGAACAGATAGTTGTTCTAAAGTTCGATAAATGAACGCTCTAAAAATGCCCTGATTTCTGTCTGATAGTGCAGACATGAATTTCTTTTCAATATTTGAAATCAATTCTTCGCTTTTATTGATTGTATTATCATAATCCCACTCAACTCCTAATTTATGAGCAACTTTAATCCAGTATTCCATTCCAAGTAATTCTTGACCATTATTAAGTCCTGAAGTTTCAATAGATGGTGGCCATGAGAAATCCATTATTTTCACTGGACTACTTGTTGGAATTATATTTGAAGAATTGAATGTTGGTTGAATATTTCTTATCGTTGAGATGATCAATGATGGTTCAATTTGCTCTTGACCCCAATGTTCGAATGGCAAGATCTTAACTTTTGATGATAGTTCTAAATCACGTTTGGAAGATTTTTCTGGGTTTCTAGAATAAACAATAATATTTTTTTGACCTTGTGTAATTAGTACCTCAACTGCTTTACGTCCCATTTCTCCAAAACCAAGAACTACACATGATGTATTTTCTACTTGAGACAGAACTTCCTCTATTGCATTAGAGGCCAAGTTCAACATTGATTCGGTAGTTTGATTGAAACCAAATTCTTTTCTTAACAGTCTATTAGCAGAAATGATGTGACTGAAAAATGATGAATTAATATCTCCTATCAAGTTATTTTCTTTATGCAAAGAGATGGACCCTCTAAATTGTGACATTACTTGCAATTCTCCGATTATGAATGAATCAAGCCCACTACAGACCTTAACTAGATGCCTCCATACATCTATGCCAGTGTACCTCTCGAATAGGGTCTCTTTTTGATCAAAAACATCCAAAACACAATTTTCTAATTCATCACAAGTTGTTCCAAAACCGACATAAAGGACACGATTACAAGTTGAGAATTCAAACACTTCACTCCCAAGTTTATCCTTAATTTTACCGATCAGTTCTATCCGAGATTCTTTAGACATGCCCTCAGAAGTAAATTTCTTTACATAATCTACATTTGAGGAATTAATTTTCATTGAAATCATGCTAATACCATTGATTAATGATTCGATACTATGTGATTCCCCATTGATAGAGTGAGAGGACATAGATAATTTTGTTAAATCAATATTAGGCGCACCTAAATTAGACAATATATTCCCCTCGACTCTGCTGACTAGTCTCCCCTTATGAACTTGGATGTTTTCTGACCATAATTACTAATTTCTAAATTAGTAAATTTAGAGCCATTTTTAATCATCAATCCTAGTTAAATCGCTAAATTTCTTATCATCATATCCCTTCTATCAAGATATTTATCAAGCATTATTGCTATTACTGCAAAAAATAATTGGATAAGAGCGAAAAGTATGTTCCACGATAGAGCGAAAATTAGTCTCGGGTATTCTGCAGAGAATGCAAGAATATTTACACAACCCAAGATAAGTAAAAGTTGTGAAACCACATAAGGAGTAAGGATTACCCCATTTCTCCTTATTTCTAGCATCATAAATACTGAAAATATAGAAATAGGCAATCCAACCATAAATATCATCCAATTTGTAGGAGGGTTTTCTCTAATACCTACATATCCTCCCTTTACCATTACTCTTCCTGGGTCGAGTTCTCTAGGGTGAGGGCAAATGCCCTCAAAACAGGTTTGTACGCCATTCACTTGACCCATTAACGTCCACCAAAAAATCCAAATTACCCAAGGTATAACTGCCATTGAAATCATTAATTTGGGATTATTTACTATATCTTTTGTCAAGTCTATATGCCTGGTTATTATCCTAACAAGAGGAGAAATAATCGGCATCAATATCATAGCAATTACTGAGGCCCAAACACCCCAAATCAATAATAAATGTAGAGATAAGATATTGAACATACTGGCCTTTGAAATAATGATTCCATTGGAGAAAATATTCGAGTGGATAAAGAAGACATAATACAATAAAATCATACCAAGTAAAATTCTATCCAATAAAACTGATTCTAATGTCAAGGCAAGTAGACCCAATAGTAAAATATTAAATCTATTGATAAATTCATATCTTGAAGGTTTCTCATTTTGTAGATAGATCGATAATAATAATGCAGAACTGAGCATAATTATTGATTTCAAACCACTTAAGAAAGTTTCAGGCCAACCAGAACGCAGAAAACTGATCAGATAATGCTTATCCAAAATTCTATCATGGACGAGTGTCAAGCATAAAAACAACATAAATACTACGACGCTTAAAGAAACAATCTCTCTCTTAGTTCCTTTGTTTATGATAATATTTCTAAGGCTCATAATACAAATTATAGTAAATGGAATCAAGGTAAACCAAAGCCTCATACTAGCAAATGTAAAACAAACAATGAATATTAAAATAGGGTTTTTAACAACAGATTTATCGGTAAAAGACCCAGTTTCTCTTTTTCTAGCAAGAGAATAAGTAATTATCCAAATCATTAGGCTAGAAACAAGAGCTTGGGTAATAGTTCCTGTCAAAATTAATAATGAAATAAATAAAATGACGAAAAATAAGGGATTAGAAGTATATTTTTCTATATAATGATTAAACTTATTCTCTAAATTATTTTCACGTTTTGGAGTTAATGACCAACTTACTAGCCATACTGCACATGATGCCCCAATAGCTCTAGGAATCATTGCAGAAAAATTCAACATTTTTTGACTTAAAATAAAAGAAAATATCAATGCCGAAAAAATGATTAAATCTTTTGTGAAATTTTTGTCTTTGAAGTTTATACCACCTATGTATAATACTGATAATAATATTATCATAACCCAAATAAACAATGATAAAACAACATCTGAAGTTCGAGAGAATGAACCGTCTACGATAATTTTATTCCACTCTATGGTATCTTTTCCAACTAAATCTGAGTCCTTTCCATTTTGTTCATCAAGAAAAATCTGCCTCTCATAAGCAGCTTCCCAATTCCACATCTCAACTAGATTTCTTTGCTCTGTATTTAAGTTTAATATATCCAACGGAACCCTTCCATGTAATTGTTTAGGAAATGAAAGGTCAAGTGTGAAAGCGGTTAATGCGGAAATATCTCTTTGATGGCCCTCTGATTGGGAGTCCGATTTAATATTTGGACCTTTGACAAATGCTGATACCTTTCTTGTTACTTCCTCTGCTGAACCATGAGTACCTGCATCAGTCAAACCATGATCTGCTGTGACAATTACAGTCCATTGAGGTGGTAATTTAGAAAAAATAGATTCTAATTTAGAATCTAAATCAATTACTTTTTCCTTAAAATCAATACCAGTCTTACCCCAAGTATGACCAACTTTATCCGAACCCGAAAAATGAGTTGAAATCACATTATGTTTCTTACTATCTAGCCAATCATTCAAAATATTGAAACTATCATTATCCCCTTCATAGTAATCAGAATGACCCCTAAATGTATCTATAAATTCAATATTGGAATATTCTCCAAACATATTGCCCATGACATAACTTCCAATCATGCCGACACTATATCTCTCATCCTGTGCAGCAAGTAACCAAGGGTCAACACCACCAGGGTGTGGCAATTGGAAATTATTCAATCCATCAATTGGGGCATTAGGGACTCCTGTCATCATTTCTTTAACACAATTTGCAGATAAGGTCAATGGACCCGTTTCTAAATTCATCAAACCTGAACTATCTTGTTGAGAGTTGAGAAATGGCATATATTCACTATCTAGCATTATGTCTCTACCGACACCATCCAAAATTATCAGTAATAATCCATCGCTAACTTCTATTCCCGCGCCGGGATTATCGATTACTCCATCTGGATTATCTGTTGCCAATAATATGTGAGAACCTGTGTAAACTGATGGAATTAAAATTAAAACTAGAATTATTGGAACGAAATACTTACGCACAAATGACTGATAATCAAAATCACGAAGCAGATTATTTTTCAAGTCAATTCACCACAGAAATTCTTCGCTATTTATACTAAGAAATCTATTGCTATTGATAATTTGCGCTATAAGGATTTTCAAAATTTAAATAATTACTGTATAACAAAATTTTTCCAGCGTTTCATGTATTCTATGAAAACAGGACTTAAATCTACATTTTCAAGATGTTCTACACTAAAGGGCGGCATTTGGGGTTGATAATTTTCATCAGCCAGATGTTGTGGCCAATCAGGATGACCAATTCCGACTCTCGCAACACCAACGATATCTGCGCCTTCATCAATTAGCCATTGAGCATCATGCGAAGTCCAAACAGCACCCGTGGAAATCAATGGAATATTTTGAGGGACTATTTCTCTGAATCTTTTTGTTAGACTTTTTCCAGTTTCTTCGCCCTCAACAGGTTGGAATACGTCCCAACATGAAATATGTAACATATCAATATCCATTTCACATAGAATCCTGGCTAATTCGAGACTCTCATTGAGATATATTCCTGCCTTCTCTATTATCGGAGAAATACGTACGGCGATTAAAAAATTTGGATTAGTTGCTTTTCTAATAGATTCAATTATTTCACGTAGAAATCTGCTTCTAGATAATATATCTCCGCCCCAATCATCATCTCTACGATTGGTGATACTTCCTAGGAATTGACAAATTAAGTAAGAATGTGCACCATGTAGTTCAACACCATGAAATCCCGCTTTTTCACATCTTACTGCAGCCTGTGTAAAGGATTCAATCATGGACTTTATTTCTTCATCTGTCATTTCTCTGGTATACTTGCCATTCATTCCAGCTTCCGTATTCTTACTTGATGAAATCGGTTGAACACCATTTAATGACTCTGGAGCACGCATACCTCCATGAAATAATTGTACAAGACTAATAGTACCTGTTTGATTAAGTTGAGTTGCCATATTGGTTAATCCAGGTAATTGATGGTCTCCCCAAACACCCATTTCTCCATCCCAACCACGCCCGGTTTCAGTTACATTTGAGGCTGCTGTTGTAGTAATTCCAAATCCACCTTTTGCTCGTCTTACCAACCATTTGATTTCTTCATCGGATAATGTCCCATCGGTATTACTTTGCTTATTTGTCATAGCTGCAAGCAATGTTCTATTGACAGACTTCAAACCAACTCTTTGGAAAACTATCGAATCTGTCGCTTTCATATAATTCGCTAAAGGCTCATGGTTTTTGATTTATTGTAAAGATTGAATCACTACTTCTTTACCACAAGAAAGAGAAAAAAGAATATTTCGAAGACTAAATTGTCTTGATCCTAGAATCATCTACCCATTCATCCCAACTTGAATCGAATCCAACATAATGAATGAAATATTTTCCTCCGTGTATTTCTCTTATAATTGCGTCCCACCAACTACCGTTCCACTCTACTTTGACCTGTTGACCGGTGGCGAAAGAAGGTTCATTGAAGGGATGATTATCAGGTCTTACTTTCCATCCAGTAGGACCTACAACATATACTGTATTATTTGTTTCAATTCTTGCTGTAGCTCTATTATCATAAGATATACCCTGGATTGTTGATGAACGAACATTGGTATCACCTAATTTTGGATGCCCATATACGAATCCTTTCAAAATGTCACCTTCTAGAAAAGCGTCTTGGATAATAACTTCTTTTTTGGCTTCAAAAGGCTCCACCATAATCTTAGCAAGGTCTTTGTAA
>MDTC01026021.1_pt1 | contig 10766 bp, 13 predicted proteins | sample 811181 | NCBI WGS metagenome assembly MDTC01 (sample SAMN05326644, study PRJNA326480) | marine metagenome | isolation source: seawater | place: Pacific Ocean: North | collected 2011 | reverse complement strand
TATCTGCACTGGCTGAATAGTCGGAGCATCAAACCGGATAGACCGCTGTGTCAAAGGCTCAAAAGGTTGTGCAGCCATAGTTGGCAGTGCAGCTAATCCCGTTAGCATTCCGGTTTTATCTAGGCCATCGCCATCGCCGTCACCATCGCCAGTGCCATCACCACTACCCGCGCCTGTACCCCCACCTGTGCCGCCGCCTTGTCCACCTGTAGATACTGTTCCTACGCCACCGCCGCCACCTGTTGCACCGCCACCAGCGCCTCCAGCGCCTGAGCCTGCACCTGAGCCTGCACCCGCCCCATTTCCGGAACCCGCACCGGCTCCCGCACCGGCACCTGCACCGGCTCCCGCACCTGAGCCATCGATAGTCACGGTTGACGCTCCATCGCCATTAGTACTCTCAACAGCCTCAGTTTTAGAGGTAATAGTGCCATCGTCGTTTATATCAACAGGCTCAAGACCAGCACCTTCTAACGCTTGGTTTATCTCAACCTCTGTCATATCTTCATAGTTAGGCAGATTTACCAAAATCCAATCAACGGCTTTTGTTGCATCAGTTTGCTCTGTGCCAGTTCCCTCACCCTGAATAGTTGGCTCGCTTTCTGTCAAAACGCCTTGCGTGTAAGTGCCATCACGGAAACCGCCGTCTTGGTCAATAACCGCCCATTCTTCGTCAGATTTCACCTCACCCTCTGATCCTGGCCCTGTGATAATTTCGCCAGAATAGATAACAGTCGGAACACCAAGCTCATCGGAATAGCCGCCTACTTGGTTCCATACGCCATCCTTGAAAACCCAATCGCCAATTTCAGGAAGGCTGTCATCCTGTGATGCAACACCGCCAGCAGAAGCATCAACCGTCACGGTCGTTGCAGGCTCAGCCGCAACAGCATCACCACCATCAGCCCCATCAGCACTTAAATCACCACCTGTTACTGTATCGCCACCACCGCCAGAATCATCGTCTGTAGGCTCGGTAACTGTAGGCATAGTAATTTCAACATCTACGCCAAAATCATCGCCGATATCTGAACCCATGCCTGTAACGTCAGCAGTAGCACCACCAGTGTCTACAACAACGCCTGCATCTTCATTTCCGCCAAGTATCGCATTGGTAGCAGCAGCCCCAACCGCTTGAGAAATTGCGTCTACAACAGCACCTGAGTTAGCACTAGCATTCGTAAGCTCTGTAAGTATTTGCTCACCTGTAACTTCATTAAAAGCAGTATTGCTTACCTGACTAGTAAGACTTGCCACATCAGGATTAGACATGACATTTGCAGCATTAACCGGATTTAAATAACCCGTAGCCGCTGCTGAAAGTGCCTGCGTTACATCAAGATTGCCGGTCATTGCTAACTGAGTTGCACTATTAACAATGCCAGAGGCCGCTGCTGTGGCCGCTGCCGCAGAGGCTCCTGTAGCTCCTGCTATTGCTCCAGCTATTGGACCGGTAAATACTGCCGCTATTGCAATCCCAAGGGCCGACTCAAGAAATGAGCTACCACCTACCTCCCGGTAAGTTACTTCGCCCGTATTTAAATTAAAATCAACCCTGTAGCCTTCGCCGCTTACCCCGCTTCCCGCTATCGTTGCAGCACCCGGTAAACCAATGCTTGCATACGCTTGATTCAATCTTTCATTTAATGCCTCATATTGTGCATTGGTAGTAGCTAATTGTTGATACGCTTCACCACTTTCAGCTTCTGCCCGCGCCTCATCAGGAGTCATGCCGGGATTTTGATTAAGCAATACAGCAATGCGTCGATTTAAAACAGCATCAGGTATGCTTCGATCTTGCAACACGCGTGCTTCATTGCCCTCAAAAGCGTTCATCTGCGCTTTAATCTCGTTTACCTCATTAACAAATGCAGACCACTGTGCTTCATTAACGCCGAGATATTGGTTAGCGTCAGCAAAGGTTGCAGAAGCATCAATCATGTCGCCAAATCTGCCGGTATCAGCGGTAGGGAATGCTGCTTCTGTTTCACTGGCAACGGTTACATTATCAACCGTTGTGTCATTAGTTTGTGCAGTGTCAATCGCAGTATCGTCAGCCGTTGTGTCAGCGTCGATCGTATCGGCCAACAAATCTGTTTCATCTAGCTGCTGTTGGGTTTGAAACGCTTGCGCTTCATCTGTATCAGACAAAAGCCCTTCAATAATTTCAATAGGTGCAGCGCTTACATTTACAAAATAATTCCGCTCTCCCGCAGTCGGATCGCGGCCCATAGTGTCATTATAGATCTCAAATACAGCAGCTTCTTTAGAGTTTGCTATGCCCTGCTCAATTTGCTCGATGCTTTGGTTTGTCGCAAGCCAGCCATCTATCCCGCTTTGCAAGGGATTGCGGCCTAAATATTTGTTATAAAGCTTAATAATCTCATTAGCTTTGTCTTCGTTTTCAGCGGTAGCAAATAACTCTGCCATTACTTGCCTCTCAGCTTCATCAGCTTACTAGCACCACGCACTCCAAATGACGCAGATACTGCAAGAAATAGTAAATACTGATACCAATCTGGCAAAGTATCCAAAGCATCAAAACCGTCAGAAACCCTGCCAAGAATATCGGGGTCATCAACGACAATAGAGTAACCAACACATAAGAGAGGAATGGATAAAATAACCGTCCAAAACTCATCCTTCCATGAATTAGCGGAGGCATCAGCCATCTTTTCTTCCCAGGTGGCTGTATTGCTGATGACTTGCATTTTGGCTTTATGGCTGGCTTGAGATTGCTCATGCTTATTATCCATCCATGACTTGGCAAGATTAGCGATTGGGCCAACTAGAAACTGTAAAGCCATCAGTCATCATCCTTAACAAATCGGCCCTTATCATCACGCTTTTGCTTTCGGCCTGTCAGTTCTTGAACCGTATCAGTTTCCCAAATACGAATGCCTACCCAAACAATGGTAAATAGGGCAGAAAGTGGTGGAAGAATGGCAGATATAGTGCCAATAACAGTGCCAAAGCTGATTACATCTATTACTTGTTTTGTTGGCTCTTCCATCTTTATTTTCCCGATACTGACGTAACAATAAATGTAATTAACAAACCGGCTATGCCTACAAGAACTGCAATCCAAAATGACTTAACTAGTGCGTCCTTTGCTTCTTGTTGTGCGTAAACCTCTCTTTGCCTCTGTGCCTGAACCTCTTTCATGCAGTTACGGTATTCCTCTACACCTTCATTGCCGTATGCATACTTCAACAATGTTATTAACTCTCTTTTTTGAGTTTCTATTCTTTTCTTCGCGGCAAACATCTGTGCCGCTTCTGCCTCTACTGAGCTTGCAAACACCACCTCTTTTAATGGGTTGCGTTTTTTTTGCTGCCTTTGGTTTGCATACAAAACATCTGATGCATGGCCCTGCCATCTGGCTACTACCTGAAACGTATCCTCAATGGACTTGCCTGCCTCAATAAATGCTTTGACCCCTGCGTATGCTTTCGTAGCTGCTGCCGCTGCTGTAATTGGGTCAATCATCAGGAACCTCGTAAATCACATAAGGATCGCAATATGAATTAGGCCAAGGTAAATGCCAGGTATACGTTTGATCTGACTCGCTACCTACCTCCTTGTATTTGCAAACTCTGTAATGTTCTAGCCTCGTTCTGCTTCCAATAGCCCATGTGTAGGTGTAAGTGTTCAACACCAGATACAACACGATTGTTTTCACATATCACGGCTTATCAGGCCATGTAATATTTGCCGGAAATCCAGCCTGCTGCGGCACATCACGCAATGCCTGCCTGTACGTCTTCATGGCATCAGGCATGGTTACATCTGCCAAAGCATAATGATCTGTCTCCATCAGCAAAGCAGTTCGTTTAACCCTTTCGCTTGCCGCCAAAGTCGCAGTATTTGCCGTGTCGTATGCTGTCTTTTGTGCCGCCACAGTCTGAACATTACCTTCTTCATCGGTATATTCAGTAAACATTTCCTGTTCTTTCCACGCATATACCCAATTGCCTTTGCCATCCTGGACAGCACCGTTACGAACAACAGACTTGTACGCTGCACTGGGGGCTGGAGCAGGGGCTTCTAATACGGGGTCTACGTTTAAAGCATCGTGGACAGAGCTATTCCACGCTTTGGGGAAGCTCATGTTCTTGTTTGCTGCACGGAGTTCAGTGTCCGTCTTTATCTCGCCGCTTGACCTGTTTCTATATTCTGCCATGTCAATTCCTATGCGATTGCTAAAAATATGTAATTGCCGCTAGAAGCGTTAAGCCCTGCTGGCGCTGATGATGTAACGGTAAATCCGCTAGATAGCGGGTCTATGTAATCTGTGTTGGTAACTTGTGCGGCCGTTGAGTTGAGTAAAAAGTACGGGTCATCTCCAGCAACAATGCCTCTTTCTGAATCGAAAACATACCAATCACCTGGTAAGTCTGTACGCTTAATTAGCACAAACCTAGCGCCAGCACTAAAACCACAATCTACATTCAGATCGCTACCTGTTCCGGTGTAGCTACCAACTTTTGATATGCCAGCAACAGTTGCAAACAGATATGCAATGTAATTGTGGCTAGAAGCATTTACGTTTTGATTACTGCTAACTGAAAATACAGACGCTGTGGGGCTGGTGCTGTTCCATAATGCACTTGCACTATCAACCTCAGAGTCTGCGTTTATGCGTAATGCCCCTTGATTTCCAGTAGCAGAGCTGTACACATACCAACTACCTGTGGAGCTTCTGCGCTTAACAATATATAACTCTGGCACAGCACCTAAATTGTGAGTAACTGTTCTTCCGTTTGTTCCATCGCCAGAATAGGTCACAACATCGAAAAACCCTTTGGCTCTACGAAACATCCATGCTTGATAATTTGCAACGGCGCTACTGGCAGAATCACCAAACCCAGACTGAAAGTCCATGTCTAATGCACCATCTGTTGCTTCTGCATTAGTTGCCGCCAGATTCATATATTGGTTTTCATTTAGCCTTGCCGTTAAATAAGCACTCTCAGTGCCTGCTACAAGTTTTAAAAACGCCATATCGACTACATGGTCGTTTGAAACAAAATCTGGATCGCCAGAAGCATTGCCAGCGCCATCCATAGAAAACAATTTATTAGCCGCAAACTCTGATGCTGGCTTGTTGGGTCTTGCAATAGCCATGTAGATATAAGTATTGCTACTGCCGTTGATCCCCGTAGCCGCTGTAGTTAGATGAAAACCCGTTGACTCTGTTCGCCAGCGTGACGCATAACTTTCTTCTGCATTTACGGCTTGTGCATACAAATATTTATGCGCTGTACTGTCATCAGTATTAGCCATGCCACGCATAGTGTCAGCTAAATACCAATCATGGCTACTGGTCGCACTTTTAATTAATAAAAACTGAGGCTCAAAGCCTAAGTTAATAAATTGCCCAGTGCTTCCATTTCCTGTGTAACTGCCACACTTAATGATATCTTCATCACCGCCCTTCCCATACCCGCCATCGCCATCGTTGTGGGCGAATAGGTAGGCAACATAGGTTGCACCGCTAATGTTAGTTTTATTGCCACTATCTGTTACGCTAAATGTTGTAGCAGTAAAATTATAAACACCTGTGGAACTGTTCATGTTGTCTGATAAATTCAAAAACCCATTTCTAGAACCTGTGCGGCTAGATGATTGGTTGTAACCACGATGACCTACTGCCCAGTTTCCACTTGTACTACTGTCTGTACGTTTAACAATCACCATGCCTGGTGAAGAGCCTAAGTTATGCGATATATTTCGTTCTAATGCTCCGTCACCCGTAAAGGTAACAATGTCAAAAAACTTTTCTTGTTTGCGGAATGACCAACCAACATAGTTATACCCATCATTATTCCACTTAAAATCTGATGCAGTTGAGCTAAACCCAGTTGAACTCAATGTAAAACTTTCGTCACTCCCACCGCCCGTATAAAAGTTAGTGTATGCAGTTGTTGTATTAGAGCTTAAAAATTTATCTCCATTTGATGTAGTATCTGTAAGAATATGATTTTCTGTCTTGCCTCTGTTTTTTATCCAAACAAGTCCACCTTCTGTAAAATCAATGCCATTTGTTACAGACAGAGTTGCATTATTTCCTTCCCATAAATCTGCAGAAAACAAATCATCAACATAAACAGCCTCACCAGCGTTGCCAGCGGCGGCTTGTAATAGCTTAGTGCCTACACTCATCCCATCGCCTGCCCAGCAACAAAGCCGTAGTAGGTCGTGCCGCCGTCAATGGTGAAAAACACAAATACATCTACACCGTTGTTTGTTGCGGTCAGGGTAGGAGCCGTAGCCGCAGGCCAATCCACACTTGACGGCCATGTAATGGTTCTGGCACTACTGTCTTGAATAACCTTCAAAACAAACGATGACGCCCTGCCTGACGCGGCTGGGTTGCTAAAAGTGTAGGTGACGTTTTCTGTTAGGTCATGCTCAAATAGGTTGCCATCGCGTAGGTTGATGGTGGCGGCATTAGAGCTAGATGTGACGGTCGTGACCTCTTCAATTGTGCCGTTGTCAAAGCTGACCACGCCGTTTGCATCTGAGGTAACAATGCCGGAAGCCTGAGTAAGACCAAGCGTATCGGGAAGTTTGACGGTATAGGTTGACGCCGCACTATGGGCTGGACCCTGTACCGTTACACCATGACTATTTGATTCGCAGTTAAAACGAATAGTGCCGGGATTAGTATTTCCATAAAGTTCTGTAAAGTTTGTCCCGCTAGGAGACAGCCTTACGTTACCTGGAACGGTAATGTTTCCAGTAAGTTGAGTGGCCGCAATAGCCAAAGCTGCTTGATGTGCAGTTACCGACGATTCAGTAACTGATAGGGTAGGTGTAACAGCCGCAACGTGTGCCTTGACAGCAGCATTAGTCGGTATCTGGGTGTCACTATCTGTAAAGGTTTCGCCAGAAGTGGTGACCGCACCAGCATCCAGATTAGAAAACGTCACAGTTGTTAATACTGCCGAACCACCGACTGTGATTGATGATGATGCCGCTACGGTTGTAAACGATCCTGCCGCAGCAGTAGAGCCACCGATTACAGCGTTATCTATTGTGCCACCATCTAGGTTAGCAGTCGTAATAGTTCCAAGATTGCTAATCGTTGCACCATTAAAGTTGACAGTGCCACTAGCGGTCAGGTTTGTAAAAGTACCGGCGGCTGCTGAAGAAGCGCCTATAGCCGTGCCATCAATAGCCCCTGCGTTGATATCAACAGTGGGGATGGTGACTGTGCCGGTAAAAGTGGGACTTGCCGTATCAGACTTAGTTGCTATCGCAGTCGATATGGCATCAAATTCTGTTTCAAACTCTGTGCCGCGAACAACCTTATTGGTGTCACCACCTGGAAGGGTATCCTTAGCCGCAAAGTCGGTAGTCTTTGTGTAGTTAGACATTGCTCAATCCCAGCCCGAAAAGAAGAAAGGGGGCCGTAGCCCCCGTGTTGATTAGGCAGATGGGACTGCCAAGACAAATCCAGCTTCAGGACGATACACCTGAACACCGTAAAGGGTGTCTGCGGTGTACAGAGTAGACAGGTACTCTTGCTTGTACTGAGTCTGAGAACGTACAGCCATTTGCTCTGCCATAACAACAGCTTCTGTATGGAAAAGCAGGGCCGCACGAGTATCAACACTTGATGCGGTATTGTCAGCAGCCGCTTCTATGGTCCTGCAGTTAGCAGAAACGTAAACGTCTACGCCATACAAGTTACCAATCAAGCCACTATTGACTGTGCCACCAGATACAAAGTCTGATGATACATACCGATCAATACCCATAATTGCTTTGCGCGTTGCGGGTGGAACGATCAGATTACGACCTTCCATCGGCACATTGTTGTCATCCAGCTTCTGGATCATGTCGCGGAAGAAAGCATCCGTGAACTCGTCACCAGCTACCAGAGTGTCATCAGTGTACTGAGTGGTAGTGCCGTTATCGTTGAAGAAACAACCAGTGTGCTGGTAATCAGTAGCAGCAGGGCTGAATACAACAGCACCACCGTCACCAAAGCCAGTACCGGCCGCGTGAAGGTCATTGTCAACCTGTACAGCCAGCGAATAACCAGCGTCTTCAGTGTAGAACTGACGCAGAGATGACAATGCTTGTACCTCTACGATGTCCTCAATCAAGCGCGAGTATTCAAAGTGCCGATTAATAGCAATCTGCAGCTCTGACTCTGTGTTGGCAATGATTGTTACCGCAGTATCTGCCGCTTTAGCATTGGCATCACCACGAGTGGGCTTAGGAATATGAATAACGTCACCCTTCTTGCCATTCATAGCAATACGCTTGACAAGGGGTGCCATTTTCAAATTCTTTTGATAAGAAGCAATAATCTCATCTGACCAGATTTCTGGTACAAAAGTTGCCGCTTCTGTTAGTGCGGTATTACCAGCCGCGCCTGGGTAAGTTGCTGTAGCCACGATAAATCTCCTTTAAGGCTATTTAACTCGACCCTCGGCGTATGCTTTCAAAATATCATCTGAAAGACTTTGATAACGCTCTGGGTCGGTCTTAATCAGTCGAATAATGTCAGCACGACGATAGACTTTCTTCCTTGACCCTTCTGCGGAACCGCGAGCGTTACCTGTAGCAGCAGACTTCACAGTATTCTTACGAGCCGCCAGTTCTGCATTAGCAGTCTGTTGGACAACCTGATTACGCTCTTTGAAAAGCGTAAACAGTTCATCCGCAGCGTCATAATCATAAAATTGGTCAGCATCTACAAATAACTTTGTCCTAACTTTTGACCCTTTGATCCACTCGGCAAACTTAGGGTCTTGCAGTATCGCCTCCATCTCTGGGTGTTTGGATTTCAACTGTGCAAGAGTGGCCTGTTGTTTTGCCTGTTGAGTGTAAACCTCCGCTTCTTTGATCTTGGGGTGGTTAGCAATACGGCTATCCACAGCTTTTTGAGGATCAACAAAGAAATCAACATCTTCGCTATCATCTACTTGCTGTTGCTCAGGTGCTTCTTTAGCCGAGAGTTCTGTCTGGATGTAGTTATCAACCAATTGCCGCAATTCGTTTAGTTCCTTTCTAGAGTTGCCTACCTCTGCACTGTGTTGGTTGAAAATCTTTTCAACCTCTTGGTGCATTTGTACAACTTCCTTGAAAGACTTATTGCGGTATTTTTCCGGTACATCAGAATCATCTTGAGATTGCTCCTCTACAGGCGTCTCAACAGCCTCTACAGCCGATTCCTCCGGTAACGTGGTGTCCTCCTCATCTGGACGCTCATCAATAATTGTCGCTCTTGACATTACTTAACTTAGCCCCGCCTTATCAAAGGTTATGGAGATATTGAGGTTAGCCAGCCTCACGGCGAGCCTCCCTTCCTTTTCGTCCCGCTTCCTCATGTTCGCGTACCCACTTCATGTGGCGTCCAGGGAAATCCCCAGTAGATCCATCTAGCACGAACGGAGTCGCCGAAACGACTTTTGTAGCTATAGCGCCACAACCGCACCTATGGGTTGTAGTTGTGCTATCTACAAATTCCTCAAACAAATGACCGTTTTCGCACCTAAAGTCAAAAACCCTAATCATCTGTTCTTACCAAATCGTCATAACTGTTGTTTATTGAATCCTCAAACTGCAACAGATATATCAATACTTCTAACTGACCCTGCCTAAAATATAGGTCTTGGGTGTCCTTAACAACCGCAACATTATTAATAGTTGCCGCGTTCTGTGTCAACTCTTCTGTAAGCTGCTTCCAGCCATCAGTTCTAAACAAGTCAAAATAACTGTTGTAGTACGCCTCGTCATCTCGATCCATTACTTCTTCTTTTTCCTTCTTCGACCTGATGCCGTAACTGCGTACTTTATAGCCTTTGGGCCTGTTTTCTTACGTTTCGCCGCATCTTTTTCAGCTTTGGTCATCTTTGCGGCTACAGCCTTGGGCCTACAAGCAGGATATGGACGTTTAGATCCTTTGGCTTTCTTGCGACCACACTTTTTGCCGGTCTTGATATCAACCCAATCTTCCTTAAACCACTTGGTCAGACCGCCTTTTGGCTTAGCCATACGTCCCGCCACGCTTTTTGTATTCCCGCACCAGCCATGCATTAGCATAGGCACTAGGATATACGTCAAACTTGCGCTTTGCCGCAGCCTTAACCCTAGAGTAAAGAGCCTTGTTCTTTACGTTATCGGGTATCGAGCCTTTTTTTTTGGCCTTAGCCTTAGCTTTTTTTCTTGCCACGTTTTCTCAGCCTCTTTAAATCAGCACCAGTAATCTTGTCCCTTGGCGGGGCAACCCTAGCCAGCTTCTTTTGCTTGGCAGAATACTTAGCTTTAGGCATTACTTCTTAGCCTTTTTCTTAGTTTTTGCCTTCTTTTTCTTCTTTTTCTTGGGTTTCATTGCACCATGATACATAGCAGCCTCCTATTTGGCTTTGTGGACTTTCTGAACCTTAAAATCTGCTGACTGAGATGCACCCTTATGCGGCTTGTATCCCCCAGGTGGATTCTTCATAAGACTGTAGCTTTTGCCATCTTTCATCCAGTGATAGCCTTTGGGTGCTTTAACTTTCATATTTTCACCAGTTCTTGCAGGACCAGTATCTTGCAGTCAGTTTGCTAGGTGGTTTTGTATCACACTTATGTCTGGCACGAAAAGATTTCTTTCGGGCTGGCTGATTCTTTTTGATCTTCATTTTGGCATCACCAAACCTAATGGTCTTGGTCTTGTCTCCCACCTTCGCTACTACCACGAACTTCTTGGTTGGGTGGTTCGGGGTTCGTTTCGGTTTGTTGTATCCGCTTACGCCCGCGCG
>MDTC01023683.1_pt1 | contig 10767 bp, 7 predicted proteins | sample 811181 | NCBI WGS metagenome assembly MDTC01 (sample SAMN05326644, study PRJNA326480) | marine metagenome | isolation source: seawater | place: Pacific Ocean: North | collected 2011 | reverse complement strand
TACCATTGTTCTTAAAAACATATTGAAAAAAATATTCATCATCTCCTTAAAGTGTGAATTTGGTTGAAATGATAGTTTTAATCTAAATGGGGTCTTTTTTAATAAAACAATAATACACAATAAAATCATTATTATCTGTGCTGTAACAGATGCCCAAGCTGCACCTTTTACACCTAAGGGTTCAATTATTTCATCTATACCTAGGATTAATATGAAGTCAAGTATGATATTAATTGCTCCACCAATAAGACTAATGTACATCGCCCAAGATGTATTTTGATATCCTCTAAATACCCCAAAAAATAGAGCAATACAAAGCCCAAGAGGAAGCCCATAACTTCTTATGATAAAATAATCGCTTGAGAAGTTAAAAGTCAGATCGTCAATCTTCCCGAACAAAAAAGAGGCAACTTCTTTAAAGTAAAAACCAAATGAAAATGCTAGAATTATTCCAGTTATTACAGTAATAAATAATGTTTGAGGGATTAATGTTTGAATGTTATCTAAATTTTTTGATCCAAAGTTTCGACTTATTATTGCAGAAAGTGACGTTCTCATTTGGGCAAAACCCCATATTAAAGTAGCGATCAAACCTGCTGAAAGACCGACACCTCCTTGCGCTAAGGTGGCATTATTACTCATCTGACCAATTATAGCAGTATCTGCAAGTCCAATTAATGGCTCAGTAATATTGTATAAAATTGCTGGTATTGCTAGAGAATTGATTTCCTTTTTGGAAAGCATTTATATGATTTCAGACAGTTGATGAGTACTTGCTAGTCTAATGCCTTTATCAGTTGATTTTAACTTACAACATTCATTTTCAGAATCATGTTCTAAAAACAAACTAAAATTATTTTTTTCTGCAAGATTAAGGAACGTATTTTTTTCTTTTAGGGTTTGAAGTGGTCTTGTGTCATAGCCCATTACATAAGGAAGAGGAATGTGTCCTGTGCTTGGAAGAAGATCAGCCATAAAAGCAATTTTATGTCCATTGTTATTGATAATAGGAATCATTTGACTTTCGGTATGTCCGTCAGCAAAAAATACATCGATATTTTCAAATACATTTTTGGTTAATTGATCGGTCTTTGATATGAAATTTAATTGTCCACTTTCTTTAATAGGAAATATATTCTCTTCTAAAAATGAAGCTTTTTCTCTTGGGTTAGGGTAGATAGCCCATTTCCAGTGGCTTTGATTACTCCAATATTTAGCATTTTTAAAAACAGGTTCTAAATAGGATTTATTATTGGTTCTATGAACAGCTCCTCCACAATGATCAAAGTGCAAATGAGTTAGAAAAACATCTGTAATATCATCTAATCCATAACCAGCACTATTTAATGATTTTTTTAATGAATCATCTCCATGCAGGTGATAATGACTAAAAAATTTTTCAGTTTGTTTGTTTCCGATTCCAGTGTCTATTAGAATTAGTTGATTTCCTTGTTCAATTACCATACTTCTCATTGCCCAAGTGCAAAGGTTATTGCTATCTGGTGGGTTTGTTCTAGACCATAATGACTTTGGTACAACACCAAACATGGCTCCACCATCAAGTTTGAAATTCCCTGTATTGATTACTGATATTCTCATTTGCTGTTTAATATTTCTTGGTGAATTTTAACACATTCTACCGCCTGTTTTACATCATGAACTCTTAAAATATTTGCTCCTTTTAAAAGGGAGTACATATTTAAAGCTGTTGTTCCATTAAGTGTATTTAATGTGTTGGTATTAAGTAGTTTACTAATCATTGATTTTCTGCTAATTCCAACTAGTAATGGTTTTTTAAGCTCCTTAAAAGAATCTAAATTATTCATCAAACTATAGTTATGTTCAATTGTTTTGCCAAACCCAAATCCAGGATCAATGATAATATCTTTTTGACCAATTGAATGAAGTGCATCAATTTTCTTTGAAATAAAATTCAATACTTCTTTTATGACATTTTCATATTTTGGATTGTCTTGCATATTTTTTGGTACCCCCTTCATATGCATTAGTATATATGGGACGTTATATTTCTCAATTGTTTCTATCATTTTCTCATCCATGCTAAATGCTGAGATATCGTTAATCATTGACGCCCCTGATTCTATGGCGTGTGCAGCTACATTTCCTCTAAAAGTGTCAATTGAAATACAAATTTTAGGAAATTGTTTTTTGATATGCTCAATATTTTTGATGGTTCTCTTTAATTCTTCACTTTCAGTAACATATTTTGCTCCAGGCTTTGTAGAATATCCACCAATATCAATAATAGATGCCCCATCTGACAACTGTTGCTCAACTTTCTCTAATATAGATTTAGTTGTTATATTTTTTGTGCCATCATAAAATGAATCAGGAGTTGTATTAACGATTCCCATTACTTTTGCAGAAGATAAATCTATCAGATTTCCTTTACAATTTATAGAATAATTATCAACTAAATATGTATCTTTCACCAGTTAAAATAAATGATTTAAATCATGTCAAATACTTCTGCACAGTACGATCATGTTGTCTCCAAATGTACTGAGATTTTTAAAAAGAAAACTATTGATTATGGAACAGCATGGAGAATTTTACGCTCAAGTTCTTTAACAGATCAGATTTTTATAAAAGCTAATCGAATAAGAACAATTCAAGAATCCAACAAATCCAAGATAGATGAAGGAATTGAAACTGAATTTATTGGTATTATTAATTATTGTGTAATGGCTTTGATTCAAATGGATTTGAAAAACGATAAACGCATGGAACTTCCTTCAAAGGAGGTAATTAATTTATACAATGATAAAATTGATAAAGCAAAACAACTAATGGAGAATAAAAATCATGATTATGGAGAAGCGTGGAGAGATATGCGTATTTCTTCTCTGACAGATCTTATTTTAATGAAAATTTTAAGAGTTAAACAAATTGAAGATAACAGTGGTAAAACTTTAATTTCAGAGGGTATTGACGCCAACTATTTTGACATGATTAATTACGGAGTTTTTGCATTAATTCATCTTAAAAACTAATTTATCATGAAAAAATCAAATATTGTCTGGATAATAAGAATCCTAGTATCAGCTATATTTATATTGTCAGCTGTTGCAAAACTTTATCCAAACCCTGTCCTTTCTATTAAAAATTTTGAAAAAATATACCTTTTCAATGGAATTGGTTTAGATTTAAGCCTTTCAAAGGTACTCTCAAGACTTTTAATTGGTTTAGAATTTTCGATGGCAGTTTTAATACTTCTCCCATACTATTTGAAGAAAATCGTAATTCCATCTATTATAACTTTACTTTCTATTTTTTCTATTCATCTTGCAATGCAGGCATTTGGTGGCATTGCTAGTAACTGTGGCTGTTTTGGAGAATTAATACCAATGAGTCCTTTGCAAGCATTAATAAAAAATATTCTTACAATTGGGTTATTAATTATTCCCTTGACAATATTTAAAGATTCATTTAAAGAAAAGCAAGACTTAAATCCAATTACAAATATTACTTTGATTTTTTCACTACTAATGTTTGTGTTTGTACCATCTAGTTCCACTTTTTCTGATGAAAGTATAGCTCCAGAAAATTTAAAAAAAACCATTAATGATTTTTCAGAAAAGGGTTTGATTTCTGATGAAGCAAGCTTTAAATTTGACTCAATTTTTAAATTAACAAAACAACCCAATGATAAACCAGTTCTTTTAAATAAAAATTTATCAAAATATTCTAAATACTTTAGTAATATAGGTGAGGGTAAAAAGCTTTTATGTTTTTTTTCACCTACATGCGAGCATTGTATGGAGACCGGAAAAAAAATTACTGAGTTAATACAAAAACATCCAAATTTAATGCCAGATTATGATGGAATCAAAGTTCTTTTTATGGATGAAACAGGTAATGGTTCTGAACTTGAAATTAAAGAATATTTTAATTTTGTTGGTTATTATTACGATTATAGAGTTCTTCCAGATGATATTTTTGTACCTCTTTTTTGGGGAGAAAGAGATTTCCCAGGTGTTTTATATCTCAATAATGGTTCAGAAGAAATCTTTTTTGATGGTATAAATGAAAATGAATTTAATGCTGATAAACTAATGAATTTATTAAAAGTTAAATAATTTATTTTCAATTTCATTTACTTTTTAAATAAATACGAGTTATGAGAAAAAAAATTGTTGCTGGTAATTGGAAAATGAATCTTGACTCAAGAGAAGCTCATTTATTATTTGAGGAGTTGAATAATCATCTCTCTATTGAAGGAGTAGAGTTAATTATAGCGCCTCCATCGATTTATCTTGATTCATTCTCCAAACATAAACTAAACATTCACTTAGCAGCTCAAAATGTTTCATCTCATTTAAATGGCGCTTATACTGGACAAATTTCATCAAGTATGCTAAGTGCAATACATTTAAATTACTGTATTGTTGGTCATTCAGAAAGAAGAATTTATAACAATGAATCAAATGAACAAATTTTTCAAAAAGCTAAAAGTTTATTGGACCATAATATTCAACCAATACTATGTTGCGGCGAATTAATTGAACATAGAAAAGCTGGTGATGCTTTCAAGGTGGTTGAACAACAATTGCTATTGTCATTAAGTAATTTCACAAAACAGCAGATGAGTAATTTAATTATTGCTTATGAACCAGTTTGGGCAATTGGAACTGGTGTTACTGCAAGTTCTGAAGACGCTCAACAAATGCATCAATTTATTAGAAATTTAATTTCTACACATTTTGATGATCAATTAGCCAATGAGATTTCAATTCTTTACGGAGGAAGTTGTAAACCTGATAATGCCAAAGAACTTTTTAGCCAAAACGATATTGATGGAGGTTTAATTGGTGGAGCTTCATTAAAGTTTGATAGTTTTATTTCAATTGCAAAATTATTTTAGTTTGGATTACATTGAACTTAAAATTCAAATTAGGGAATATAGTCCTCTTCTTGAAGTTTTAAAACAAGAACTCGGGGACATTGGTTTTGAAAGTTTTGAAGATCATTCCGATTCTATAAGTGCATTTATATCATCTTCAACTTTTTCTAAAGATAAATTAGATTTAATAATCAAGTCTTACAAAAACTTTATTGGAGAGTTGGAATACATAAAACATCCTCATCAAAATTGGAATACATTATGGGAAAGTAATTTTAAGGCTGTAAAAATAAATGAGGATTGCATTATTAGAGCTTCATTTCATGATTCAGATGGTTTAGATTACGAAGTAATAATTGACCCTGAAATGTCTTTTGGAACTGGTCATCACGAAACAACAAGAATGATTGCAAAAGCATTATTTGATCACAATTTAAAAGATAAATCTGTTTTAGATTTTGGTTGTGGAACAGGCGTTTTATCAATATTATGCGAAAAACTTGGAGCTAAAGAAATAGATGCTATTGAAATAGAAGAGCAATCACTTAAAAATGCCCAACAAAATGCCATAAAAAATAATTGTAAAAAAATAGTTTTTACTCTTGGCGATGGAAATTCTATTCCAAGTGTGGCATATGATTTGCTATTAGTAAATATTAATAAAAATACCATTTTAAGTGAATTTAAAAATTTAGTAAAGTCAATTAAAAAGGAAAGTGTTATTCTATTTTCTGGTTTCTTTGATTCTGATTTGGTTTCAGTAATTAAAGAGGGTCAACTAAATGGATTAAATACATTATATTCAAGTTTGGAAAATAATTGGGCTCTTCTTGCAATGAAATATAAATAGCATGAAAAATAAGTTTTACCTCTTTTTATCTTTTTTTCTTTTAATCAATTATTCTTCTTTTTCACAAATTAGAAGTTTTACTCCCGAGCCAGAAAAATTTTTAAAAGAAATGCAAAATTGTATTGCTGAAGATGATAAGTCTAAGGCAAAAGCTTTTGTTAAAAGATTTGAACCACTTTGGTTTAGTGAATTTTTCACCCCAGATGTTAAGGCCCATGTTTATGCAACAGCAAATTTAATGGGAGGAAAGAACTTTAGGACAACTCCAGATTTTATCTATTATTTCAATTCTGTATTATTTTTTGCTGAAACAGGTTTAAGCCCAGAAAAGTTTGAAGACTGGCAAACCACACTTGATAAGGTATTAAATAAATTATCTAAAAAAAGAGCCTCAAGCTTTTTAAAGACATCTGCTAATTTATTTGAAAATAATTCCATTTTTGTTTCCGGTGTTACAAAGGGTTCAACGGTATGGAGAACTTCAAATCTAAATTTTGATATTTCTTATGAAAAGTATCCAGTTTTTCATTTTAAAGAAACTGACCTTAAGTGTTATTCTAAGCTGGATAGCTCTGTAATTTATAAAACTTCTGGTAAGTTTTTTCCACTAACAAATATGTGGATTGGAAAATCTGGAAAAATTGATTGGCAAAGAGCAAGGTTAGATAAGAATGTATTTTATGCTGTAATTAATGATTATAATATTTCTCTGAAAAGTGCATCATTAATTATTGATTCTGCTCTTTTTTACAGTAGCTATTTCCCTAATGAACCTGTTCTAGGGAAATTAACTGAAAAAGTGATTTCAAATTTAGGATATAAGAAAGTAAAGTATCCTAGTTTTGAGTCTTATGATAAAAGGTTATTAATAAAGGATGTTTTTAAAAATGTAAATTATAATGGCGGATTTTCCATGAAGGGCAGGAATCTTTCCGGATCTGGTACAATTGATAACTTGGCAAAACTCATTTTCAAGTATAAGGAAAAAGACTTTTTAATTGCGGAATCAATTAATTTTATAATCAATGAAGAAGAGATTTTTTCTCAAAGAGCAAAAATTAAATTATTTATTGAAAATGATTCAATTCTTCATCCTGCTGTTGGTCTAAACTTTTCAAATAAGATCAATACATTAACACTTACAACCGGAGATAAAGGAATTTCTGCCGCTCCTTTTTTTAATAGTTATCATAGGTTTGATATGTATCCTGAATCAATGACTTGGAAACTGGGAGACCCTATAATAGATTTTCAGCCATTAAAAGGCACTACAAATGAAGTAGGTGCATTATTCGCATCACTTAATTTTTTTGATGAATTACTTTATCAAAAATTTACAGGAGAAAGTGGAAATCCATTAATAAAGTTAAAGAAGTTTTCTGAGTCCTATGGTGAACTTGTTTTCCCTGTTGTTGATTTTGCTAATTATTTAGGAATCAGCAAAACTGATATTCAATTTTTATTATATGAATTGACTGAGTTTGGTTTTATAGATTATGATGATGACAGAATGATTATCACTTGTTATCAAAAAATGTTTGATTATATAGATGCTCAATCTGGTCTTAAAGATTTTGATAAGATAATTATTCAGTCAAAGGCATCAATTAACGCACAATTGAGTCTAAGTTCTCTGGATTTAAAAATTAATGGAATTGAAAGAGTAGTGCTAAGTCAAGCCAAAAAAGTTTGGATTATGCCTAAAAACAATCAATTAATTGTCAAAAAAAATAGGGACATGAATTTTGATGGATTAATTACTGCCGGTAAAACTCAATACTATGGAGATGGTTTTTCATTTTTATATAAAGATTTTAAACTTAATTTGTCTAAATGTGATTCCATGTTTATTTGGGCTGACTATAAAGAATCAAAAAAAGCTGGTCAGTTAGTTAGGTCTCCATCAATTATTGAATCCTTAAATGGGTATATTCAAATTGATGATAAGAATAATAAATCTGGAAGTGATACTGCAATGCACACATTCCCAAAACTCTTTTCAAATGTAGAAACTTATGTCTATTATGATGATCCGTCTATACAGAACGGGATTTATTCTAGAGATAACTTCATGTTCATTATTAAACCTTTTGTTCTGGATAGCTTAGATAAATTTACAAATCAGGCTTTATCACTAAATGGTACATTTATGTCTGGTGGTATTTTCCCAGATTTTATTGATTCATTGTCTCTTCAAAAGGATTATTCTTTGGGGTTTATAAGAAATACACCGTCTAATGGATTTAATATTTACAGTCAATTGGCGAGTTATGACAATGAAATAAGACTTTCAAATGAAGGGTTAAAAGGTTCTGGAACAATTGAATTTCACACTTCAACAGCTCTTTCTGAGGAGGTTACTTTTTATCCTGATTCATTATCAGCAATTGCACATACATTTACTAATATAAAACAAGAAGAAGACCCAGAAATTCCGTTAGTTAAAGGGGCTAATTGTCAAGTGAAGTATGTTCCAAAAGAAAATCAACTTTATGCAAATTCAATTGAAGATAAATTTATATTTTTTGATGAAGAGGAAGCGGATTTAACTGGCGGTATTGTTTTAGGATATGATGGTTTAAAAGGGGACGGTGTTATGCGGTTTGGTAAAGGTGAAGTGCAATCACTCATGTATACATATGAAACTAATGCAATTTTATCTGATACAGCAGAGTTTAGATTGGTATCTACGGACGAAGATTTAGATGCACTATCTTTTAAAACTCAAAACTTAAATGCTAGGGTAGATTTTGGTACCAGAATTGGAGAATTCAAGTCTAATTCCGGTGAAAGTTTTGTGACATTTCCTGAAAATGAATACATATGTTACATGGATCAGTTCAATTGGTTCATGGACAATGATGATTTAGAAATGAAAAACAGTAAGCAAGCAGCGGCAGATATTAATATTGACACTGATTTAGATTTGGCTGTTTCTAATTTTTATTCAATTAATCCTGATCAAGATTCAATTAATTTTGGTTCTTCAAAAGCAAGATTTGATGTTAGGAGAAAAAAAATTACATGTACTAAAATTGAATTTATTAAAATTGCTGACTCAAGAATTGTCCCTGATAGTGGGAATATAATAATTAGAAAAAAAGCACGTATTGAAACTCTTAAAAATGCTGATATAATCACCAATGATGTTACTAAATATTATAAAATTTATGATGCAGAAGTTGATATAAATACACGTCATGATTACATAGCTACTGGTACTCTTGATTACATAGATGTCAATCAAACAAAACAACAGATTTATTTTGAAAAACTTCAACCGGACACCACCGATCAAACTCATGGTACAGCTTCAATAGATGAAGATAAAGGATTCAAATTAAGTCCCAATTATGACTTTGTTGGTGATGTTAATTTGGCTTCAACTAACAAAGATTTGGAATTTTCAGGAAGCGTGAAAATAAAACACACTTGTGATTATATTCCACAACAATGGGTAGATTTTACAGCAAATATTGACCCACTAAATGTTTTAATTCCAATAAATATAGATAGTGTATCTAAAGCGGATAACCCAAGTAGGATTTACTCTGGCATGGTTTTCAATAACACTGATTCTATTTCACTTTATGGTTCATTTATGTCATCCAAATCAAATCCATCTCACCTTGATTTAATGAATGCAACGGGTTTTTTAAAATATAATGATCAAAAGAAGGAATATCAGCTTTCTAATATAGATAAGCTAGCTGAATATACGCTACCTGGGTCATACGCATCATTGAATACATCTTCATGCAGACTTAAGTCAGATGGTGAATTTGAAATGGGAATTGATTTGGATCAAATGGATTTAAAATCTTCAGGTGAAATAAAGTTCAATCCTAAAAAGTGGAGTACTGATATTAAGTCTTCATTGATGATTAACTTTCCTTTTAGTGAACAGGCATTGGATAAAATGAGCAAATCAATTAATGATTTTCCAGATCTAAGGGCTTTAGACCCTTCTGGTTCTTATTTTGGAAAAGCTCTCAAAGAATTATTAGGGAATAAATCAGGTGAAAAAATTATTTCTGATTTTGCAATTATTGGTAAAATTAAAAAATTTCCTGAAGAGTTAGAGAAGACATTTTTTCTTGGAGATATAAGATTCAGATGGAATGCAGATAAAAAGGCATATGTTTCTTACGGTGATATAGGAATTTCTAATGTTGGAAAAAAACAAGTAATGAAATATGTCAAGGGCAGAATAGTAATTTCTAAAAGATTAACTGGAAATGATATTACCATTTATCTGCAAATTGATGAAAAAAACTACTACTATTTCAACTACAAAAGAGGTTTAATGCTGGTTTATAGTTCTAACGAGGAATTCAATACCATAATAAGTGAAACCAAAAAGGATGAAACTAAGTTTAAAAAGAAAGATGAAGTTGATTTTGAATTTATGTTGAGTACTGAGAAAAAAGTAGAGCCTTTTAAGGCTGCATTCATGGATTAATATGCAGGAAATTTTTGAATTTCATAACGTAACAGCAGTGTTAATGGCTTATTTCATTGGATCGATTCCATCAGCTATTTGGATAAGTAAATGGTTTTTTGGTGTTGATGTAAGAGACTATGGAAGTAATAACGCTGGGGCAACCAATACATTTAGAGTAATTGGAAAATTTGCAGGTTTCACAGTGTTGTTTCTCGATATTTTAAAGGGATTTATTTCTGTGAAACTATTGACCTTATATATTACTCAATATGTTCCACAATCAGAAGCATTTATCAACATGCAATTAATTATTGGAATTACTGCTGTTTTAGGTCATGTTTTTCCCATCTATGAACAGTTTCAAGGAGGCAAGGGAGTAGCTACTTTAATGGGGATAATTTTGGCTATCAATTTTTCAGCTGCAATTGGTTGTGTTGTAATCTTTTTACTTATTTTTATTTTTAGTGGATATGTTTCTTTGGGAGCAATGATTGCAGCATTTTTCTTTCCTGTCATTACAATATTTATAGTTAAGGCCGAGTCTCCAGCACTTATCTATTTTTCAATTTTCATTGCTATATTAGTTATCGTTACACACAAGAAAAATAT